>ERZ1031114.612-NODE-612-length-10506-cov-6.080279_pt1 | contig 10506 bp, 9 predicted proteins | sample MGYA00518740_ERZ1031114 | MGnify/ENA primary metagenome ERZ1031114 (study PRJEB33719, sample SAMN04261276) | wastewater metagenome | biome: rural village; feature: human; material: feces | host: Homo sapiens | place: El Salvador | collected 2013-01-14 ... | reverse complement strand
GGCGGGCGCACCCTCAATTCGACTGGTGGGCTGCGCAACCCACTAACCCATTACCGCCGAAGAGGTGTCCGCCGCAATCTTTTCCGCACATTATGCCATAAGCGGCCCTTCAGCCTTCGAGCAGCGCGCCGACGGCCCACATGAACGCGAAGATTGCGACGGAGACGAGGAACGTCCAGAGGACGCCCAGCCCCACGTCACGGCCGGACGCGCGGACGCGCCCACGGAAATCGGCGATGACCGCCGGCGGTTCGGGCGCCGTGAGGAACGTCGCCGCGAGCCACGCGGCCGTCGTGACGCCGATCGTCAGGAGCAGCCGCTGCCAAAAGGCCAACGACAGCGCGAAGACGTGCGGTCCGACCATCTGCAGGAAGACGGCGCAGACGATCGAGACACCAAGGGCCACGATCTCCGTCCAGGCGTTGATGCGCATCCAGAACCAGCGCAGCAGGAAGACGGCGCCCGTGCCCGCGCCGACCATGACCATCAGATCGAAGCCCGCCTTCGCGTCCGCGAGGAGCGGCGCAAGGAGCGCGCCGGCGACCATGAGCGCAATCGACGTCCAACGGGCGACGGCGACGAGTTCGTGCGCGTCCGCCGACGGGTGGACGAAGCGCTTCCAGACGTCGTGCGCCACGTAGTTCGCGCCCATCGAGAGCTGCGCGGCAATCGTGGAGAACAGAGCCCCCATCAGAGACGCGACGACGACGCCGAGCCAGCCGGCCGGCACGAACTTGATCATCGCCGGATACGCCATGTCGTTGCCGACGTACTTCGGATCGACATGCGGGAACGCCGCACGGATCGCGTCGAGGTCCGGGAAGACGACGAGCGAGGCGAACGCGACGACATACCACGGCCAGGGGCGGATCGCGTACTGCACGACCTGCGCGAAGAGCGTGCCGCCGAGCGCATGTCCGTCGCTCTTCGCCGTCAGCATGCGCTGGACGATGTAGCCGCCGCCGCCCGGCTCGGAGCCGGAGTACCAGACGTTCCACCACTGGATCGCGACCGGGATGGCGAAGACGGCGACGACCGTGTCCGTGTCGGAGAAGTCCGGGAAGAAGCCGAGCTTCGGCACGACGGCAGGTTTTCTCAGGAGCGCGTCCCAACCGCCGACGGCCGGCTGCGCAAGCGCGAAGGCCATGACGGCGACCGCACCGACCATGATGACGGCGAAGAGGTAGAAGTCGGCGCAGATCGTGCCGCGAATGCCGCCGATCGTCGAGTAGAGGACGCTCGCCACCGCCGTGACGGAAAGGACGACCCACGCGGGCACGTCGAAGAGGACGGTTCCGAGCTTGACCGCGCCCAGGAGAACCGTCGCCATGACGACGAGGTTGTAGATGACGCCGAGATAGACGGCGCGGAAGCCGCGCAAAAACGCGGCAGGGCGTCCCGAATAGCGCAGCTCATAGAACGCGATGTCCGTCGTCGCGCCGAGACGATGCCAGAGCTTCGCGTAGACGAAGACCGTGAGGACGCCGCCCGTGAGGAACGACCACCAGGCCCAGTTTCCGGCAAGCCCGTCCTCGCGGATGAACTGCGTGAAGAGGTTCGCCGAGTTGGTCGAGGTCATCGCCGCGACCATCGAGATGCCGATGAGCCACCACGGCATCGAACGGCCGGAGTGGAAGAAGTCGGACGCGCCCTGCGCGCCCCGCCGGTTGGCCCAGACGGGAATCGCGAGCAGGATGGCAAAGAACGCGGCAATGACGAGGTAGTCGATTCCGTGGAAGCTCATGCGAAGTCCTCAAGTTTGAATTTCCATTCGGGCCGCGTGCGGAACGGCGTCTTGAACGTCCGCTTCAGAATGCCCTTCCCTTCCAGATGACAGTAGCACGCGACGTCGCAGGCGCGCCCGCAGATCGAGCAGGTGTAGGCGTGCTGGGCCGGCGGATAGAAGTAGATCTCGTCGAGAATCCGTTTCGCCTTCGCGGGATCGATCTCCGCCTCGCCCGCGATGATCTCCAGGCGGTCGGGGAAGTCGGGGAACGCCTCATGCGGCATGAACGGGTTCTTCGTTCCGTTCGCGCCGTTGTAGTAGACCGCGCACCGCCAAGGGTCGATTGCGCCGTCCGCACCGACACACTTGCCGGGGCAGCCCGCCGCGCACTTCCCGCAACGGTCGCAGAGGTGCGGCGTCACCTGCGCGTCCGGTTCGATCTCGGCGTCCGTCAGGATGAAGCACGTCCGCTGCATCGGCCCGAAGTCGTCCGTCAGGAGCGCCCCGTGGAAGCCCTTCTCGCCGAGCCCGCAGCGCACGGCCGCCTCGACGAAGTCGAACTGCGGCTCTTCCGTTCGGCCGCGCGCGATCGCGTCATAGGCGACTTCGGGATTCGTCGCGTCCGACTCCTCCATGATCGTCTGGTGGCGACGCTGGGGAACGGCCGTGAAGCCCTTCGACTCAATGAGGTTCGCGAGGCGCACGAGGGCGACGGGCATGACCGTCTCTTCCAGGTTCTCGACGGACATTGTCGTGTACTGGTAGTAGGTCGTCCCCTCCTCCGTGCCGCGATAGCTGCCGCGCAGGCAGCGGAACGCGAAGCCGATCACGGACTTCACGCCCGGGTAGATGCGGAAGATCTTGTGCCCGGAGGGGAAACGCGACGCGGGCGCGACGCCCACGAGGTCGGCGCCGCACGCTTTCGCCAATTTCAGAATTTCGGATTTCATGTCTCGCAGTCCCGATTTCAGGTTTCAGAGCGTTTTCCCCGTCAAGCGCTCATAGCAGGCGATGTCGCATTTCTTGCCGCAGAGGCACGCCTGATAGCCCCACTGCGTGCGCGGCAGCGCGTAACCGCGCGCCTTGCTGTAATGCTCCCAGCATTTCCAGGTGTCGAGGCCCTTTTCGGGATCGATGCACGCCGCGTCGCACGCCGCCGCGCACGCCGTGCAGCCGGCGCAAAGGTCGTCCGCGAACGGCGGGTTCGTCTCCAGCTCCGCATCCGTGATGATGAAGGCGTAGCGCATGAACGGGCCGAATGCGCGGTTGACGATCCGTCCGCTGCGCCCCGGCCAGCCGAGGCCGCAGGTCCGCGCGGCCTTGCCGAAGTCCAGGATGACGTCCGGCGGCGGCTTCCCGGCCTCGACGGGCGAGGCGTACTTCAGCTCGTAGATGCCGATCGTCTCGGGGTTGCAGGTCGTGTCGCCCTTCACCTTGAGGTTCGGCGTCGTGCGCTGGAGGCAGGCGTCGTAGCCCGCGTCCTCGAGGAGCGATGCCATCTTGAAGAGGAATATCTCGAAGTATTCCTCGTCGATGGCCTTCACGCCCACCGTCGTGTAGGTGTAGAACTGCGAGCCTTCCTTCATCGTCTTGTAGAGGCCCTTCGGCACGGGGATGCCGAACCCGATGAGGCACTTCGCCTGCGGACAGACCATTTTCGGATCCCGTCGCGGGTCTTCGCCGTCGAAGAGCGACAGGTCGCCGATGCCAAACGCCGCCGCGCCAAGCTCACGCGCCGCCGTCTCGATCGTCATGCGGTCAATCATGGGCCTCCTCCTACCTCTCCATTTTCCAGGGCTGGGTCCGCGTCCGCAGCGGGTTCTTGAACCGTCCGTGCAGACACCCGCCCGGCTTCTCCAGCATCGCGACGCACGCGCGGATGCAGCCGCCGCACTTCGCCATGTTGTAGCCGACCCACGTCGGAAAGTACTTCGCAAGCGCCTTGTAGACCTTCATGATCTCCCGCTCGCTCGCGCCGGTCTTCCCCTCCAGCAGGTCGAGGTCGCCGTTCCTGTTCTCGTCCCAGACCTCCTTCGGCACGAACGGGTTGTAGTAGCGGCCCGCATGCGTGTAGAACGCATAGCACTTCCACATGTCGATGTCGCCCCATTCCATCGTGTAGTCGCCGATCGACGCCGTGCACTTCGCGCCGCCCCTGATCGGCGGAATGCAGTGGCCGGGGCATTCGCGCACGCACGCGCCGCACCGGCGGCAGAGGGGCTTTCCGGAGTAGATCTCGTCGTAGTCGTCGAATTCGCCGTCGGTGAAGAGGAAGGCGACGCGCTGCAGGGGGCCGAACTCCGGCGTCAGCAGCATCTTCGACCAGCCGATCTCGCCGAGGCCGCACGCGACGGCGCAGATGCGGAACTGGAACTGCAGGTCGGGCGGCACGTTCTCTCCGGGGCGCGTCGCGCGCGTGAAGTCGACGGAGCGGTGGTGGGCCGTCGAGTCCTTCGCGTTCTCGCTGACCTCGATCTGCTCCTCCGGCGAAAGCTTCGCGTCCTTCGAGCCGTCCATGTCCGACACGCAGCCGCGCGCGCCGGTGTTGCGGTAGACGAACGCCTCGTAGCCGGCGTCCTCGATCGCCTGGCCGACGTGGTAGAGCGTCGCCGGCGCGAGGATCTCGTTGATGCCGCCGTAGGCCATCGACGGATACTGGTAGAACTGCGTGCCCTCCTCGATGCCGCGCTGCACGCCGCGCGGAATGCGGAAGACGAAGCCGACGATCGACTTGCACGTGGGGAAGAGGAACGTCGGGTTCATCTCGTCCGGCGCGTTCTTCATGCGCGCGATCGGCGCGATGCCGCACTTGTCGGCCCCCGCCTTCTTCGCGATTTCCTTGATGAGCTTGGCGCTGAGCATGGTCAGTTGCCCCTTTTCCTTTCGCTGTCCATTTCCCTGAAAAGAGCCGAGTGGTCGGGTTCGAGCAGCCCCCGGATGTCGCCGACGTGCGAGCCCGTCACGTAGGACTCGAGGATGCGGACGGGATGCGCGCTCGCCCGCGTCGCGAGCTTCATGCCCGTGCAGAGCCCTTCGTAGGACGCGACATCCTCCGGCGCGATCCAGTTCGTGCGCGCGTGCCATTGCGCACGGTTCTCCGGCTTCGCAAGCCACTGCCAGCACGTGCCGCGCCAGGCGTAGCCGTTCTCGGACTGCGCGATCTCGGCCTCGTGCGCGACGAGGTTGTCGTGGAAGACGTGCGACGAGCAGAAGTTGAGACAGCCCGAATTGGCGAGAAGATAAAGACCCTTCCCGTGCGCGTCACACCACGCCTTCGCCGCACGCACCGCCGCACGGTCGCGGTTCAGCTCGCGCTTGAGGTAGTAGCCGTCGAAGACGTCGGCGAGATAGTCCATCCCTTCGACCGTCCCGATCTCCATGTTGACCGAGGCGCGCGTCCTGAGGGCCGGAAAGTTGTCCTTCACGAACTTCGCGACAAGCGGCGAGGTCGTCGTCACCGACGTGAGCGCGCCGTCGGCCGCGAACCGCTCGACCGTCTCGCCGACCTCCGCAAAGAAACCCTTCGCGAGCGCCCGCGCGCCGTAGCAGTTCGCGTTGAAGAGGAGGTTGAGGCCAAGCCCCGCATCGGCAAGCCGCCCCAGATCCTCCAGCTGGCCGTCGACGTCCGCCACCGCACCGCGTCCGGACGGCATCGCGCCGAAGGCGAAGTAGACTTCGTCCAGGCGATCCGCGCGCGCAACGATCGCGTCGACCCACGCCCGGTCGAGCTGATATCCGACGGAGAATCTCATGACGGCGCAATTATAGTAAAACGCCACCGCGCCGTCATTGCATTTCAACGCATTATTAAATGCACAAATGCGCAAGATGCCGCTGGACGGTCCGCGAAGTGTGGTATAATCCGCACATGAGCAGAAACACACGCCTGTCAGCCGCGCCGCACATCCTCGTCACCATTCCGACGGCCAACTTCACGCAACGAAAGATCCTGGAGGGCGTCCTCGCCTACGCGCGCGAGAATGGCCCGTGGCTCTTTCACCTGAACACCGGGGACATCGCGGCGCAGGGGCTCAAGCGCGTCAGCGCGTGGGGCGTCGATGGCGTCATCGTGCTCTCGGCGAACCCCGAACTGCTGACGCGCGTCGCGCGGCTTAACCGCCCGACCGTGCTCATCAACGCGCCACTCTCGATCAGGACGCGCCGCCGCAACATCCTCGTCGTCCGCCGCGACAATCCGAACCTCGGACGCATGGCCGCCGAATACCTGCTCGGCGGCGGCTTCCGCTCCTTCGCCTTCGTCGGCTCGCCGCGTCCGGCGGAATGGTCGGACGGACGCCGCGACGGCTTCACGCGCAAGATTGCCGCCGCCGGATTTCCCTGCGCGGTCTATCCGACGCCGACGCCCGATGCGTGCGCCGACTTCTCCCGCGAGGCGCCGCGCCTGAGCGCCTGGCTCAAGGCCCTGCCGAAGCGCACCGCGCTCTACACGATCAAGGACATTCGCGGACAGCAGATCCTCGCCGCCTGTCTCGACGCCGGCATCGCCGTGCCGGATGACCTCGCCGTTCTCTCAACGGACGACGACGAGGTCCTCTGCGAGACGGCGACGCCCTCCCTGTCGTCCATTTCGCTCGACGGCGAACACACGGGCCGCATCTGCGCCAAGGCCCTCGACGACCTCCTGCACGGGCGACCGCGCCATCCGCTCGTGGACATCGCCTATCCGCGCATCATCACGCGGCGCTCGACCGACACGTTCGCGGTCGACAACCCCGTCCTCGCACGCGTCATCGCCTACGCCCGCAAGCGGCTCGACGCGCCGCTGAAAATCCGCGACATGGCCCAGGCTCTCGGCGTCTCCGTCCGCACCATCGAGACGAAGGCCCGGCGACATCTCGGCCACCCGATCCGCGAGGAGATCCTGCGGCTGCGGCTCAGCGAAGGCGTCGCGCTTCTCACGAACTCGCGTCTGCCGATTGCGGAAATCGCCGCGCGCTGCGGCTTCTGCAACGCCAGCCACTTCTCGCGCGCCGTCAAGGCCGCCTTCGGCTACCCGCCCGGCGTCTTCCGTCTGCCGACGCACTAGCCGTTCTTCTTCGCCCGGATCGCCTGACGGGCGACGCCGAAGGTCAGCCTGCCGGCTTCACGGGGAAGCCGGGCAGGACGGTGGCGTGGGGGTGGGCGGACTTGAGCGGATAGTCGAGCGTGTAGTGGAGGCCGCGGCTCTCGTGGCGCTTCTGGGCGCTCCGAACGATCAGCTCGGCGCAGAGCGCGAGGTTCCGCAGCTCCAGCGTGTCCGGCGTGACGAGGTAGTCGAAGTAGTATTCGCGGATCTCCTTGCGCAGGGTCTTCAGGCGGTGCGCGGCGCGGGCGAGGCGCTTGTTCGTGCGGACGATCGAGACGTAGTCCCACATCAGGCGGCGGATTTCGTCCCACATGTGCGCGACGAGCACGGCCTCGTCCGGCTCCACGGCGCGGCCGATGTGCCAGGCGGGGATCGCCACCTTCTCCGGCATCTTCTCGGGGTGGGCCGTGAGGCGGCGCGCCGTGAGGCGGGCGGTGACAAGCGCCTCCAGAAGCGAATTGGAGGCGAGGCGGTTCGCGCCGTGGAGACCCGTGCAGGCCGTCTCGCCGACGGCCGAAAGGCCCGGCACGGAGGTGCGCCCGTCCACCGTCGCCTGCACGCCGCCGCAGCAGTAGTGGGCGGCGGGGACGATGGGGATGAGGTCCTTCGACATGTCGATGCCGAACTCCAGGCACTTGTGGTAGATGTTGGGGAAGCGCTTCTCCAGGAACGCGCGCCCCTTCTTGCGGATGTCGAGGCAACAGTAGGGGTCGCCCGTGCGCTTCATCTCGCTGTCGATCGCGCGCGCCACGATGTCGCGCGGCGCGAGCGAGCCGCGCGCGTCGTACTTCTGCATGAACGGATGCCCCTTCCGGTCCACCAGCACCGCCCCTTCGCCGCGCACGGCCTCGCTGATGAGGAAGCGCTTGGCCTTCGGGTGGTAGAGGCAGGTGGGGTGGAACTGGATGAACTCCATGTTCGCGATCTTCGCGCCCGCGCGCCAGGCGAGGGCCACGCCGTCGCCCGTCGCGACGTCGGGATTGCAGGTATAGAGGTAGACCTTGCCGCAGCCGCCCGTCGCGAGGACCGTGTTCGGCGCGCGCACGGCGTAGATCTCGTTCGTCCGCTTGTCGAGGACGTACGCGCCCACGCAGCGGTTCGGGCCCTTCAGGCCGAGGCGGCGCGTGACGATGAGGTCGATCACGATCGTCTGCTCGCGCACGTCGAGGACGGGATGCTTCCGCAGCGTGCGGATCATCGCGGCCTCGCACTTCTGGCCGGTGATGTCGCCCGCGTGGAAGATGCGGCGCATGGAGTGGCCGCCCTCGCGGCCGAGGTCCCAGGCGCCGTCCTCCTTGCGGTTGAACTTCACGCCGCAGTCGATGAGGTCCTGGATGGCGGCGGGGGCCTCGGAGACGATGCGCCGCACGACCGGCTCGTCGCAGAGGCCGGCGCCCGCGACGAGGGTGTCCGCGACATGGTTCTCGAACGTGTCGGCGGGATCCGCCACGCAGCAGATGCCGCCCTGGGCGAAATTCGAGTTGCAGTCCGCCAGCCTCTCCTTGGTGACGAGGACGACCCGGCCGGCGGAGGCCAGGTGGAGGGCCGTGATGAGTCCGCTCATTCCCGAGCCGACGACGAAGTAGTCGCAGTCTACGATGCGCATGTCCGTGTGTTCCTTTGCAGGTGCGTTTGCGGGCATTAGTATACCACACCCGTTGCTTGACAGACGCGGAATGTTTCGGTAGAATCCCTCCTGTTCAACGAAATTGCCGCAACTTTGAAATGGAGACGCCCATGTCAGTAGAGAACGTCCTCGGCGCGCAGCGCCCGCCCGTCCGCGTCGGAATCGCGGGGCTCGGGCGGGCCGCGCTCTTCGACCACATTCCCGCGTTCAAGGCCCTGCCCGGTCTCTATCAGGTCATGGCGGTGTGCGACCTCGTGAAGGAACGGCGCGACATCGTCGAGAAGGACTATCCCGACGTCCACACCTACCGTCGGGTGGAGGACATGCTCGACGACCCCGAAATCGACCTTGTGCTCGTCACGTTCCCCACGGCCGACCACTTTTCCACCGCCCTCTCCTCCCTGCGCCGCGAGCGCTGGACCGTGGTCGAGGCGCCGCTCACGACCTCGCACGACGACGCGAAGGTGCTCCAGGCCGCCTCCGTCAAGGCGCGCCACAAGCTCTACCCCTACACCCCGGGCCTCTTCGCGCCCGACTTCCGCCTTGCGCTGTCCGTCCTCGACGACGCACGGCTCGGCGAGATCTTCGAGGTGCGCGTGCGCGTGCAGGACTACGTGCGGCGCGACGACTGGCAGAGCGTGAAGCGCTGCCTCGGCGGCTGCGCGTGGTACCGGGGGCAGGACGCCCTCCTGCAGGCCGTCACGCTCATGCGCGCGCAGCCCGCGCAGCTCTGGAGCGAGCTCAAACGCCTCGTTTCCCTCGGGGACGCAGAGGACTTCGCGCACATCGTCCTCAAATCGCGCGGCGCCGTCTCCGTCGACATCGAGATCTGCGGCGGCCACCTGCCGCCCTTCGAGCCGTCCTTCACCGTGCGCGGCACCCGCGGCTCCTTCTCCGTCCTCCCCGGCGCCACGACGGGCACGCTCCACGTCCTCGATCCCGACTTCAAGTTCACGCGCCGCCGTTCCAGCGTCCGCACGCCCCCCCTCACCGACATGCACGAGGCGCTTCCCGTCGTCGACGCCCCCGTGGGCCCTGCAGGTGAAACCGCCCCGGGGGCCGTCGCCTTCTGGCGCACGCTCTACAGCACGATCCGCACGGCCGCGCCCTTCCCGGTGCCGCTCGACGACGTCGTGGAGACGATCCGCTATCTCCAGCTCATCAAGCGCGCCTCGCCGTTCAATACATAACGCACTTGCATTCCAGGCCGGTTTAGAGTACTCTAGGTGCTTTCCGTTTCCGCCTCGCGGAGACCGTGTTCATCGAATCTTCCTTCGGAGTCGACTATGGCAGACGAAAACAACTTCGTGTCCTTCGTGTGCGCCTCCTGCCGCCAGGAGCTGGAGGTGCCCCGCGACAAGATCGGGCAGACGGTCGAGTGCCCGTCCTGCGGCGCACGGTTCGTCGTGGCGCCGCCCGCCGCAACGGCCTCCACCGCCACGCAGGCGCAGCTGGACGCAATGAAGTCCCGCACGATCCGCATCGAACTGGGGGACATCTGAGTCCGGTTCCATGCCTTCGGCCGTCTTGATCGTCGCCTCAACCCGCGTCCACGTCGACGCGCCGGAGATTCTGCGCATCCAGGACACCATCGCCGCCCTCCTCAAGGAGGGATGTGCCGTGGACGTCCTCGTGCCCCGCCTCTCCCCGCTCTTCACGGCCTCCCTCCCCACCGGTGCCCGCGTCTTCACCGCCCCGCACATCCCCTTCTGCGGCGACCTCCCGGCGCGCCCCTCCCTGCGCCGCCTCCTCGCGGCCTTCGTCCTCTTCCTCCGCTGCTACTCGCTCGTCTCCCGCCGCGCCTACGACGTCCTGCACGGCTTCGACGACGGCGCGCTCGTCGTCCGCGCCCTCGACCGCGTCACCGTGCGCACCTACCCCTATGTGGCGGAGATCCACAGGCCGCTCTCCTCCCCCGGCTTCTTCAAGGGCCCGCGCTCCGCCCTCGCCCGCAGCCTCGAACGGGGCGCCCTGCGCCACGCCGCCGCCATCATCCTGCCCGACGAGGCCACCCTCGCGCGCTTCGGGGGAAAGATCCCCAAGGCGCGCGTCTCCATCATTCCCGGC
>ERZ1031114.606-NODE-606-length-10553-cov-6.585254_pt1 | contig 10553 bp, 9 predicted proteins | sample MGYA00518740_ERZ1031114 | MGnify/ENA primary metagenome ERZ1031114 (study PRJEB33719, sample SAMN04261276) | wastewater metagenome | biome: rural village; feature: human; material: feces | host: Homo sapiens | place: El Salvador | collected 2013-01-14 ... | reverse complement strand
CCGCCCCACAGCGCCACGCGCCGAGGGCGGCGCGGGTACTTCGCGCGCAGAGCCGCCCCACAACGCCGCGCGCCAAGCCGTTCGGTCGCCTCCCCTGAAACCTGAAACCTAAAACCTAGAACCTAAAACCTAACCGCTAAAACCTAAAACCTTCCCCCAGTTGCACACAGCGCGCGCGTGTAGTATAATGATGCCGTCACAAAATCGAACAACCCAGGCGAAAGCCGAACAACTCAGGCGAGGCCGAGACTTATGGCGAAATTTCAGTACATCGCGCTGGATGGCGCGGGCCAGGAACAGCGTGGAACGATCGAGGCGGGCGACCGCGCGTCGGCGATTGCGGCCATCCGCGCGAACGGGCTCTTCCCGTCCGCGATCGGCGAGGTGAAGGGCGCGGCGGCTCCGGCGAGGAAGGGGTCCGCGCCGGCGAAGGGGGCGGCGAAGAAGGGCGTCGGCTCCAAGCAGATCAACATCAAGATGCCGAAGTTCCTGATGGGCCGCGTGAAGCAGAAGGACCTGACGGGCTTCACGCGCCAGCTTGCGACGCTCGTGAACGCGGGTCTGCCGCTCATGCGCTGCATCGAAGTCTTGAAGAAGCAGAAGATGGCCCCGGCGATGATGGACTGCCTGAACGGCATCAGCGAGGGCATTGCGGGCGGCGCGACGTTCTCGGAATCGCTCACGGCCTACCCGAAGGTGTTCGACAACCTGTACGTCAACATGGTGAAGGCGGGCGAGGCGGGCGGCGTGCTCGAAGTCGTGCTGAACCGCCTGGCGGAGTTCGCCGAGAAGGCGCAGAAGATCAAGAACAAGGTGAAGGGCGCGATGATCTACCCGTCGGTGGTGCTTGTGGCCGCCGTCGGCATCACGGCCTTCCTGCTCGTGGCGGTGATTCCGAAGTTCCAGCAGGTGTTCAACGACATCCTGGGCGGGCAGTCGCTGCCGGCGATCACGGAGTTCGTGATGGGGGCCTCCGAGTTCGTGCAGCACAACGGCCTGCAGATCGCGGCGGGCGTCGCGGCGTTCGTGGTGCTCTACAAGATGTTCGGCAAGACGAAGTTCGGCGCGTACCAGCTGGACCGCCTGCGCCTCGGCTTCCCCGTGACGGGCACGCTCGTGAAGCGCACGGCGATCGCGCAGTTCTCCCGCACGCTCGGCACGCTGCTCTCCTCGGGCGTGCCGATCCTCCAGGCGCTCGTGATCGTGCGCGACACGACGGCGAACGGCGTGGTGCGCCGCGCCATCCAGTCCGTCCACGACGCGGTGAAGGAGGGCGAGTCGATGACCGACCCGCTCGCCGCCTCCGGCGTGTTCCCGCCGATGGTCGTCTCGATGGTGCAGGTGGGCGAGGAGACGGGCCAGCTTTCCGACATGCTCACGCGCATCGCGAACACCTACGACGACGAGGTGGACAACGCCGTGGCGGGCCTGACGGCGGCCATCGAGCCGGCCCTCATCATCTTCCTCGCCGTGGTGGTGGGCACGATCGTGATCGCGATGTTCCTGCCGATGATCAAGATCATCTCCTCCGTCTCCGGCGGCGGCGCGGGCTGAGGGTGAGGGGCCGAAACGCCATGAAACGCGATACGAACAGAGGCGGCTTCACGCTGATCGAGCTGCTGGTCGTGACGGTCGTGGTCGTCACGCTCATGGGCGTCGTCTTCCGCCTGGCGGGCGTGGGCGGCACGAACCGCGCGAAGGCGGAGACGATCCAGCGCCTGCAGCGGCTCGAGAACGCGCTTTCCGGCTACTATGCGGCGTACGGGTCGTATCCGCCCGTGCCGCTGCAGGGGCGCAGCCGCAGCATCTACAAGAGCGTGGATGCGTACGGGCGCCAGGAGAAGGGCGAGCAGGAGAGCGGCGGCACGTCGATGAAGTCGGCGCGGACGCTTGTGCAGATCGAGGCGGCCTGCCGCGCGCAGCCGCTTTCCGTCTCGTGGCCGGCGCCGAGCGACGGCGAGATCAACAACATGATCCAGGACCTGGCGTCCGTGCCGGACGCGGAGGCTCCGTACAAGGGCTTCCGCACGCTCAGCAGCGTGGGATCGCTCAACCTCGACGCGGTTGACTGGCGCGCGCAGAGCCGGACCGGGAAGGACATCCAGCTCTTCGAGTTCGGTCTCCTCTCCTTCCTCTTCCCGCGCTACTTCTTCATGCTCGAAGGCAAGATGAGCAACTTCTACGACCACAAGGTGAACGGGCGCTACCACAACCAGTGGGCGGCGAACAACCAGCTGCCGTGCCGCCTCGACACGGGGGCGCAGTTCGCGGACTGGGACGAGGTGCGCAAGATGATGGGTGCGCACTCCTCCTCCGCCAACGCGCGCTGGGAGGCGGGCATGATCTCGAACCTCACGAGCCAGGCCGTCTGCGCACGCTGGATGCCGAACTTCCAGGGCATCGTCACGACGATCGACCAGCCGCGCTACCGCTTCTTCTACGGTGTGGACGTGCTGGACCAGAACAAGCCCTACCTCGCGACGCCCGGGACGTTCGATGTGGACGGCGTGAGCGGCGGCGGCGGGGAGGGCGACAGGCTCTGGGGGCGCCGTCTGCGTGTCTTCCCCGGCGGCGGTTCCGGGTCGGGCGGCTCGACGCACCTCCTGCTCAGCATGACGGTGTGCGACGGCTGGGGGCACGAGTTCTACTACTATTCGGAGCCGCCGTACCAGAGCTACCGCCTCTGGTCCGCCGGACCGAACAAGGTCACCTTCCCGCCCTGGTACGACCTCGACTCGTTCAGCGGCGAAGACCTCAACATGATCCACTCCTTCATTTCGGACGACATCGTCCACCTCAGCAACTAAGGGCCCGTCATGACGAACAGGAAACACGCTTTCACCCTCATCGAGATGCTGGTGGTGCTCGCCATCATCGCCATCCTCTCGGGTGCGCTGCTCATGGGCTACGGCCGTGTCACGCGCACGGCGCAGCGCGCGCGGGCGCAGGAGACCGTCTCCAACGTGGCGACGGCCCTCAGCATCATGTTGCAGAACAGGGGTACGTGGCCCACGGGACTTTCGCTCTACCAGGGTGTGGACGGCAACGGCAAGGGGTGCGTCGTGGAGGTCGCGAAGGTATTCGCCAAGAACAACCTGCTCGGCGTGAGCCTGAACAGCGGCGGACAGCCCGTCGGCTCCGACCGCTGCGGCATCGTCGATCCCTGGGCGGTGGCCGTGCTGAAGCGCTCGCCGTCGGCGAACGCCTCCACGCGCGTCCCGTCGGGCGGCACGGTGAAGTCCCACATCATCTACTATGCGATCGACACCGACCTTGACGGCATTACCGAGGCGAAGGTGTGCGGCGAGACGGTGAAGGTGCGGGCGAACGCGATCGCGTGGTGCGCGGGCGCGGACGGCGAACTCGGCGACTCGTACTCCAAGCGGAGCAAGAAGAACGCGGACAACGTGTACAGCTGGAACCGTCAGCAGGAGGTCCGCGAATGAGGCGCGCGCGCACGGCCGGCTTCACGATCGTCGAGATGCTGATGGTCATCGGCATCCTGGCGGTGCTGATGGGCATTGTCACCACGGCGGCCTCGGCCGCCATCCGCCAGGCGCGGGAGCGGCGCACGGAGGCGTCGAAGCAGGTCATCCAGTCGGGTATCGCCTCCTACCTCGCCCAGAAGAACCACTGGCCGCCGAAGGGCGGGCAGCTCCAGGACTGGGCGGACAACGGGCTCGGTTCCGGCAAGCGCGTCGACTTCCTCTCGGCCGACCAGTACGACAAGATGATGTACGAGCTCGCGAAGGTCTCCGTCGGCTCCAGGAAGGCATCGCCCGTGATGGACTTCAACGGCGTGGTCGTCGCCACGCGCACGGCGGCGAGCAAGGCCGGCGGGCGCGGCCAGAACTTCTCCGAGGCGATCAAGAAGAACAAGAAACACGGCTCCACGATCAAGCTGGGCGACATGGTGTTCGGCTACCAGGAGAGGGAGAGCGGCCGCTTCCGCCGCTACATCGTGCAGTACAACGCCGATTCCGACAGCGTGCGCGTGATGACGGTGAAGAACTACAACGATTGGTGGAACTCCACGCACGACAACAAGACCGTGCAGCTTCCCAGCGGGTATTTGAAATGATGAAGACGCAGCGACAGACACGCGGGGGCTTCTCGCTCGTCGAGCTGATCGTGGTGATCGGCCTGATGGCGCTCCTCTCCACGATCTCCATCGGCGGCTACTTCGCCGCGTCGCGCGGCATGACCGCGCGCGGCGTGGTGCAGGACACGGCCTCGATCATCCGCCAGGCCATGCAGACGTGCCTGATCGACCAGGTGCCGACGGCGGTCCTCTTCTGCAACCGTCGGCAGAACACGAAGGCCAAGGACGGCGAGGCGTACGGCACCGCCATCGCGATCAAAATGGCCGGGCGCATCTCCTACATCGCGACGAGCGGCAAGACCGCGGCCGGGCAGGCGCTGCCCGTGGGCGGGGGGATGCTCGTGGACGAGTTCGCCGACTGGAACCAGTCCTACCCGATGGACGCCTCCGACGGCAGCAGCCAGCGCGCCATCCGCCTCTACCAGATGAGCAGCCCCGGCGGGAACCGGCTCAGGCAGGGCGTGAAGCAGTGTAGCTCGCTCATGTGCGCGTGGGTGGGCTACACGCAGCTGGACGCCGAGTACCTGATCGGCATGAAGACGACCCTGGCGGACTTCTGCCAGGACTTCAAGCTGGATGCCTCCGGCAACAAGAACCGCGCCGGCATCGGCTACGACAACGGCAACGACTGCCGCTGGGGGCTTCCCTTCCACCCCGACAACAACGGACTGAACCGGGGCAGCTGGCACGTGGGCGACGCCTACGGCGTGGAGATCGCCACGCTCGACCTGCCGAAGAACTACATCTTCGGCACCTCCGTGCCGAACGACACCGAGCTGGTGCCCGCCTCCGGCACGCCCGCGCTCGTCTTCTATCCCGGCGACGTGACGGACGTGAACGACTACAGGTTCTCGCTCGGCAAGGCCGGCGGCAACGTGCAGATCACGCGGCTCAACGACCTCGCGGGCACCGACACGTCCCCGGTCGGCACCATCACGGACAATCTGCTGAAGGACCAGGACTGACATGAACGGCATCAAACCCATTCTCCGGAAGCTGGGCTTCACCCTGATGGAGGTGAACCTCGCCATCTTCATCATGGCCGCCGGCGTGCTGGCGATGGTCTCGCTCTATCCGCTCGGCTACCGCGAGAACCAGCAGAGCAAGGACGACGTGAAGGCGGCGGCGGCGGCGGACGCCGTCTTCAACCAGATCCGGGGCGCCCTCTCGCAGCGTAGCCTCACATGGGACGACTGGAAGCGGGCGGTGCAGAACGCGGTGAACGTGACCGGCCTGCGCGAGGGCAACGGCGGCTGGGCCGCCTACTGCGAGACGGGGAGCGGGTTCACGCCCAAGAAGAAGGGCACGATCAACTCGACGGGGAAGCGGGTGTTCGACGCCCTCGTGAGCCGGGCGAGCCCGAAGCCGTCGTGGCCGCTCAACAGCGCCTACGTCTGCGCCCTCGTCGCGCAGCCGGGGTACGTGCGCGTGCCCGGCGGGGAGATCCAGGCGGACTGGTCGCGCGTCGCCGTCAGCATGCGCGTCTCGCGCAACGCGGGCGCACTCTTCGCGCAGCCGATCTACTTCACCGAAATCCATTTCCAAGGCGATCAGAAGAGGTCAACCCCATGAAACGGCTGAATGACCGCTCCGGCTTCACGCTCATCGAGATGCTCGTCGCGTCCCTGCTGCTGGGAATGCTCGTGACGATCCTCACGATGGTGTTCAACTCGTCCTCCATCGCCTGGCGCACGGGCAAGGCCGGTGTTTCGCAGCTCTCGCTCATGCGCCGCCAGCTCTCCCTCGCCCAGAACCGGGCGGACAACCTGCTGCCCCGGATCGACACCCAGAGCAAGTCGGTCGTCGGGCTCGTCGCGGGCGCCTGGCATGCGGACGGTACGGTGCGCGCACGCGCCGTCTCGCGCTACCGGGGCGACGGCTTCTTCCAGAAGCCGAACTTCGATTCCTACAGGAGCGACGACGCCTCGCTCAACACCGCGCCGCCGTGGCAGCAGCTCAACAACCTCGGGACGCTGCGCTACGGTTCGTCGCACGCCTACACCGTGGGCGTGCTCTCCTACGGCCCGGACGGCAAAATCGATACGGACGACGACATCAGCACATGGCCGGACGAGGTGGAATGACGATGAACCGCTTGAACGACAGAAGGGGCTTCACGCTCGTGGAGCTGATCGTGGTGATCGGCATGCTCATGCTGCTCGCCGGCGCCGTCACGACCTCCGTCGCGGGCGCCAACCGCCGCGCGAAGATCCAGCAGGCGGTCACCGAGGCGCAGGAGATGACGAAGGCGATCCTCGCCTACGAGAACTACGGGCGGGACTACTCGCTCGACGCGCACCTCATGGAGAAGCAGCAGGCGACCGAGAGTTCTCTCGACTTCATCCTCGGCAAGGAGAACATGCAGAACGGGCAGAGCGGCAAGATGCCCGTCCTCTTCAACGCCTCCTCCACGCGCTCCGGCAAGATCCTCGACCCGTGGGGTCGGCCCTACTACGTGACGATCCGCCGGGGGACGGTTGACACCGAGCAGGACAGCACGGACGGCAACATCACCTCCTACGTCACGTTTCCGAACTACAACCGTCGGCCCGCCGACGAGTTGAACCCGGGGAATACGAACCAATGACGACATCCCGCAAATCCGGAAGCGCGCTCCTGATCGTGCTCGGCTTCCTCTCCTTCATGGTGGTCTCCGCCGTCGCGTTCGCGATCTACATGCGCGCGGAGCGCATGCCTTCGTCCGCCCTGCGCCGCGCGGTCGCCACGCGCCACCTCGTGCACGCCGCCCTCGCCGAGGCGATCGCCCGCGTCGACGACGCCGTGCGCGGCGATCCTTTCCCCGGCCTGTGCGACACGAATACCGACTTCTCCGCCAAGGGAAACTTCACCTACCGCGACCAGCGGGGGCAGGCCATGGACGTGTGGCAGGGGCGCGTCTTCATGCCGCCGGATCCGCTCGGGGGGACGACGACCCGCGAGACGCGCTTCGCGCCCGTCACGGAGACGGTGAGTGTGCTGACGCTGGAAGGGCTCGGCTACCTGCCGCCGGGGCTCGTCAACGACGTGCGCTTCCTCTCCCGGTCGTCCTGGGCGGCCCAGTGGCAGCAGCTTCCCTTCGACGCGGGCCGCTTCGCCTTCTGCGCCGTGAACGTGAGCGACTACTTCGACGTCAACCGCGTCTGGGCGAACCGGGGCCGCACGTCGGAGGCGGGCGGTCGCCTCTCGCTCGGCTATCTCTTCGATCCGTCCTTCGACCCTACGGCCGGGAACGGCGCCTCGGCGGGGGATGTGGTGAACTTCGCGGCCGACGCGGCGACGTTCGACCGGTTCGTCCACACGACACGCCAAACCGGCGACGACAAGGGCAACGACAACACGCAGGCCGTGGGCAGCGACACGCCCTACGTCTCGCTCCTCGACTACAACCTCGCACTGGGCAGGAACGGGGGGGGCTCGTCCCTCATGCCGCTCTTCTACAACTGGATCGACCGGTCGTCGCAGGCCTCCTACTACCAGGAAGGGAGCCAGCAGGCGAAGAGCGCGGCGCGCCAGCCGTTCGTCACGGAGTCCGTCTCGACCAACGAGTCGTGGCTCGTCGATCTCGCGACGGCCAAGGGCCAGCCGTTCTACGGGCGCAACCTCACGCCCTCCCAGAACGTGCGGGTGTCGGATGTGGTCAACTATAATTCCGAATTCTTCCGTCAGGTCTTCTCCGCGGGCTCGAAGCTCCTCTCGCCGCTCGACTACGTGACGCTCTACGACTACCTCGACCACGACGACATCCCGCTCTCGCTCGCCGCGCCCTGCGTGGAGCGCGTGCCGATGGTTGCCGCATTGGAGCAGACCGTGCAGTTCGCGCCCGGCCCGATGCCGGCCAAGCCCGGCCCCACCACGGCGGGCGGCCCCAACCAGCCCAAGACGTCGATCACCTACTTCGACGTGGACCGGAACTGGTTCCAGCCCGGCGTCCTGACCACCGTCGTCGCCTTTCCGTTCAAGCATGGCAAGACGCGCAACAACAACCTTTCGGGCGGACCCTTCAAGGTCCAGGCCCTCGTGCGGCTCTTCCTCGCGCCGGCGGGCCTCAACGCGCGTTCCCCCATCGCCGCGCAGCTGCGTCCGCAGAACGAGGCCGACTGGACGAAGAGGGAGGATGCGTTCTCCTTCAACGGGCAGAACGGCGTCTTCATGCTGTCCGTCCGTTCGCAGGAGGTCGACCTCACGCTGCCGAACAGCGTGCAGGACGAGGCGGATGCCTTCTGTACGGGCGGCGGCGGCAGCGGCATCGTCGCCATCCCCGTCAATTTCGGCGACCTGAACTTCCCCGCCGACCTGCACATGCTCACGGTCAAGAAAAGCCAGGACTGCAACGACCAGGGCATCCCCGTGGGGCAGGAGACCAAGACCTATACGCTCAACATCCGTCCGTTCATCGACGCCAACGGCAATCTGCCGAACGGTGCGGCGGACATTTCCGAGGCGGAGTTCAACGCGGTCGCGGGCATCGAGGTCGTGCCTTACGTGTGCGTATGGGTGCGCATCGTCAACGGCGATGGCACCGTGGACCTCGTGCCCGCCTATCCGGACGACGATGTGCTGAACGGCGGCGCGGGCGGCGACCCTGTGCTGCAGACGTACGGCGGCAGTTCGGCGCCGCTCATGCGCTTCGTCGGCGACGGCGTTCCCTTCTCGTTGCAGACCATCGCGGGCGGTTCCTTCTCGGGGGGCACGCCGACGTGGAAGCCGAAGGCGATGTACACGGTCGATCCCCGCTTCAACTGGGCGCCGGAGTCGTGGTATGCGTCCGAGCAGTCGGGTGTGACGTTCGACAAGTGGCTCGACGCCACGCGCAGCGCCGTCGGCATGGGGACGGACGCCACGCGCGACGAGGACATCTTCCTCTTCACGTCGAACCAGGGCGTGCTGCAGTCCCTCGGCGAGTTCGCCTTCCTGCCGCGCCTGTGCGAGAACGGCGCCGAGCTGATCAGCGCTTCCAGTTTCGACGGCGCGGAGCGCACGGCCGCCAATCAGGTCGCCAACTTCGCCTGCATGTGGCGCAGCTACCCGGTCGACCGGAACTGGTACGCGCAGTGGGCGGCGCTGCGCGTCGGCCGGTCCACCGCGCGGGAATGCCTTGTGAACCCCTACACGGACAACCGCGCCGTCATGATGGCCGCCCTTGCGAATACGCCTGTGGACTACTGGGCCGCCGGTCGGGGCATGGCGGCCGACTGCGCGCTGCGGAAGGACGGCGCGAAGATGATCAACGACACGGATCCCTGGATCACGACGGCGGCCGATGCGCTCAAATATGCGTTCGGCTCGAAGTCCGATGATCCCGGCGACAAGCTCCAGTGCCAGAACCTGGTGTCCATTGCGGACCAGATCATGACCGAGATGCGCACGGGTACGCTCGGGCTTATTGAGTCCAATATGGGCAACAACAACTGGAACCCGGCGACCGCCTGGGAGGACATCTGGGACAACCTCGCGTGGGACATTCAGCAGAACGGAAACTCCGTCACGAGGTTCCTCGGCGTCGACCTGGGGAACAACGTCGCCCTCCACTCGGTCGACCGCAAGTTCCTCTATTCCTACTGGCGCGACTGCTTCGCGAACAACCAGCAGTTGTTCCTGATCTTCGTGCGGGCCGAGTCGAACGCGCTGGGCGGTCCGGGCGAAGGCACGCCCGCGCAGCAGGGCGGCCGGGCCGTCGCGCTCGTCTGGCGCAATCCCGCCGCGACGGATCAGGAAGGGCGCACCTACGACGCCCAGAACCAGTACAACACAAGCGGCGAGCGGAAGCCGCACCAGACGCGCGTGTTGTTCTACCACCAGTTTGACTGACCGGCCATCGGCTTGATGGACGGGTTTCATGGACGTATTTGACGGGAGTTTGAAACGATGTTGACCGAAGAGCAGAAGGCGGACGTGGCGAAGTGGTTTGCGGCGGGTGCATCGCTGGACGAGATCCAGAAGCGGATGAAGGCCGAGTTCGGCGTCCATATGACGTACCTCGACCTGCGGCTCATGGTGGCCGACCTCCCCCAGCCCGTGGAGACGGAGCCCGCCGCCCCCGACGACGTGGCAGCTGATGGCCCTGCGCACGACGGCCCGGCGCGCGAAGTACCCGCGCCGCCTCGGCGCGGGACGTCCTCCAGCGGTACGCCTGACAGCAGCGTGGAGCCCTCCAGCGGCCCGGCATCCGACGACGGCACGTCCGCCGCGCCGAAGCGCTACGACCTCGACGCGCCCGACGGCACCCCGCCCGCCTCGGACCTCACGGTGGAGGTGGACGCCCTCACGATCCCCGGCACGTTCGCAAGCGGCGCGGTGACGTTCTCGGACGGCACGAAGGCGAAGTGGTACCTCGACCAGCAGGGCCGCCTGGGCCTCGATGACGTGCCACCGGGCTATCGCCCGTCGCCGGGCGACGCGGCGCTCTTCCAGGCCCGCCTCGTGGAGGCCCTCCGCGCGCGCGGCCTCGCGT
>ERZ1031114.603-NODE-603-length-10601-cov-6.752797_pt1 | contig 10601 bp, 13 predicted proteins | sample MGYA00518740_ERZ1031114 | MGnify/ENA primary metagenome ERZ1031114 (study PRJEB33719, sample SAMN04261276) | wastewater metagenome | biome: rural village; feature: human; material: feces | host: Homo sapiens | place: El Salvador | collected 2013-01-14 ... | reverse complement strand
GGGCGGGCGCACCCTCAATTCGACTGGTGGGCTGCGCAACCCACTAACCCATTACGTTTTGCCGAAGTTTCCCCATTGACCTTTCTTGGTAAAAATGCTATATTTATTCCAGTTTAAACAAGGGGAGCCTGGAACGGGACGTGAGGCATGAATCGGCCCGCAGACGGATTTGCGCATTCATCTTGAAACCGTGACCAAGGTGCGAGTACAGACGATGATGAAAAGTGGGGCGGTGGAATATGTTTGAGGCGGCTTCCTGTGACTGGTTTCTGACTACGGACAGAGGAATAACGAAGAAGTTACATGAGTTAGGCGGGATGCGAATTGCCAACCCCGTTGATTTTGTGATGGAGGACCAATCATAACAATGATTCCAGACAACCAACTTCGAGCCGAATGTTTCAACGTTCTTGTTGACCACTTCGGTTATCTTGACACAGAACGGTTTGTCGTGATGATGAGTCGTTCTCCGGAGGATTATACAACATGGCATCAGAGGCGCTTTGGCAACGGTGAATCCGTCCGCGAACTTGGCGAGAAGATCAAGAAATTTGCAGCCGCGAAACGCCAAACGCCAAACGCGATGGCCTGACAACAATCCAAATCGCGAAACTGAAATGAAAGGAACGAGCCCATTTCAAGCCCCGATTCCGGCTTTTGTGATGGTGATGCGGCAAGATGCCATGCGCCGGGAACGTGTGCCGGATGACGTACGGCTTCGAGTTGCCGTCTGGATGGACAGGCAACCCGAAGCCGTTCCTACGAGTTTTTTCGTCACCATTTCACGGGCTCGTTGAGAATCGAGCCGTCGGATGGATCATCGATTCGTGAAGGAGACGCCATGAACGAACGCAAGGGAGCGCTTTTCTCGATAGCGGCGGAGAATGCGCCGGTCGACGGCTGCACGGTCTCGAAGGCCGTTGCCGAAGTCGCTGGGCGGCGAATCTCCCATTTCGCCCTCGCGGCAGGAACGGACATCAGTCCCGAAACCTACGACTACCATAAACTGTGGATAGTCATGGACGGCGAGGGAGAGGTTTTAGGCGAAAAGAACACGAAGGTCGCAAAGGGAGATGCTTTCGTCACGCCTGTCGGCCAGCCGGTGGGCGTCAAGACCGAGGCGGGCATCGTCTATACGGAAATCGAAACAGGAAAGGAACACAAAATGAAGGTGAATCCGGGCGAGGCATTCGCTCTCAAGGATGTTCTTCCCTATGCGGAGGGGCGCATCGTCAACAAGGACATCATCAATGAGCCGAAGTTGAAGTTCGTATTGATGAGTTTCGCCGCCGGCACGGGTTTGAGCGAACACGCCGCGCCGGGCGAGGCGCTGATCTTCGCGCTCGACGGCGAAGGCGTGATCGGCTACGAGGGCAAGGAACATGCCATCAAGGCGGGGGAGAACTTCGCGTTCGCCAAGAACGGCGCACATTGGGTCCGCGCCGAAAAGCCGTTCAAGATGGCCTTGCTGCTGACATTGGATTGACAAGCGAAAGGAGGATCAAGATGAGGGCGTATGTTGACCATGAACTGTGCATAGGCTGCGGCCTTTGCACCAGCATCGCGCCTGACGTGTTCGCAATGAACGCGGACGGCAAGGCGGAGGCCGTCTCGGACACGACCGATGCAAACGGCGAGTCGGTAAAGCAGGCTATCGAGGGATGCCCCGTGGCCGCAATAAGGGAAACGGAATAACGCGCAGAATTTCATCACTTCAAACAGGAGAATTTGAAAATGAACGAACAGAAGATGTTTTGCTGGCAATGCCAGGAGACTGCAGGAAACAAGGGCTGCACGGTATGCGGCGTGTGCGGCAAGACGGCTGACGTCGCTGCGTTGCAGGATGAACTGGTCTATGAGACGAAGCGTCTCTCGCAAGTCACGACAGCGTTGCGTAAGGATGGCAAGCCGGTCGACAAGGATATCAACCACCTCGTGACGGTCAATCTCTTCATCACCATCACGAACGCGAATTTCGACGCCGATGCAATCAAGGCCGCGATAGCCAAGACGAAGACCATGCGGGGCAAATTAGCCACAAAGGACACAAAGAGCACAAAGGATATGGTCGGCGTTCTCGCGACCACCGACGAGGATATCCGCTCTTTGCGCGAGTTGATTACCTACGGTCTTAAGGGGCTTGCCGCCTACTCAAAACACGCGAATGCGCTCATGCAGGATGACGAGGATGTCGATGCGTTCATCCAACGCGCGTTGGCGGCGACGCTTGACGATTCGCTTTCGGTAAACGATCTCATCGCTCTTGCCCTTGAAACCGGCAAGTTCGGCGTCGCGGGCATGGCGCTCCTCGACAAGGCAAACACATCCGCCTACGGCAACCCAGAGATCACGGAGGTCGATATCGGCGTTCGCGCGAATCCCGGCATTTTGATTTCAGGCCACGATCTGCGAGACCTTGAGATGCTGCTTGAGCAGACGGCTGGGGCGGGCATCGATGTCTATACACATTCTGAGATGCTTCCGTCCCACTACTATCCGGCCTTCAAGAAGTATCCGCACTTCGCAGGCAACTACGGGAACGCGTGGTGGAAGCAGAAGGAGGAGTTCGAGAAGTTCAACGGCCCGATCCTGATGACGACGAACTGCGTCGTGCCGCCTGCCGCATCCTACAAGGACAGGCTTTGGACGACCGGCGCGGCGGGATTCCCAGGATGCCGCCATATCGACGGAGAATACGGCGAGCAAAAGGACTTCTCCGCGCTCATCGAGCAGGCGAAGAAATGTCCGCCGCCGACGGGAATCGAATCCGGCAAGATCGTGGGCGGGTTCGCGCACGAACAGGTGTTCGCGCTTGCCGGGAAAGTCGTCGAGGCCGTGAAGTCGGGTGCGATCAGGAAGTTCGTGGTGATGGCGGGCTGCGATGGACGCCACAAGTCCCGCGACTACTATGCCGAGTTCGCCAAGGCATTGCCGAAGGATGTGGTGATTCTCACGGCGGGATGTGCAAAGTACAAGTACAACAAGCTGGATCTGGGCGACATCGGCGGCATTCCGCGCGTCCTCGATGCCGGACAGTGCAACGACTCGTATTCGCTAGCGCTCATCGCACTGAGGCTCAAGGAGGTTTTCGGCCTTGACGACATCAACAAGCTGCCGCTCGCCTTCAACATCGCATGGTACGAGCAGAAGGCCGTCATCGTCCTGCTGGCGCTCCTTTACCTTGGCGTGAAGAACATCCATCTTGGCCCGACCCTCCCGGCGTTCCTCTCTTCGAACGTCGCCAAGGTGCTCGTCGAGAACTTCGGCATCGCCGGCATCGGATCGGTGGACGACGACATGAAACTCCTCGTTGGCTGACCCCATTGCAGGAAACTATTCCAAGCCCGATTCCGGCTCTTGTGATGGCGATGCGGCAAGATGCCATGCGCCGGGAACGTGTGCCGGATGACGTATGGCTTCGAGTTGCCGTCTGGATGGACAGGCAGCCCGAAGCCGTTCCTACGAGTTCTTTCTTCACCACTTCACGGGCTCGTTGAGAATCGAGCCGTCGGACGAACTTTGCGTTGAAGAAGAGGAGTGCGGGTGTGTTTTAACGCAAAGAGCGCAGAGGGAACGCAAAGCGCGCAGAGAGCCTTTGCGGACTTTGCGTCAGAATTCTTTGCGACCTTTGCGTTGAAAACATTGGGCGGGCTTGATGCATGCGAGAGGAATTTCCGCTTTGGCCATGAGAGGCTTTCAGACCTGCGGACGAGACGTGAGTGCAGTTGATGGGCGTAGGCTACTTCAAGTCCACGGCCACCTTGAAGAATCGGTATGTGGATGCATTGCCGTTTACTTCAAGCCAGACGGAGTCGGAGAGGTTGACCTTTCCGAAAATTGTGTACTTGCGGGAGGCGTATGTTTGCGTGTTCCACCCGATGGTGGGCGTTCCGTCCGCCGCAATCTCTATCGTCGCCGCGAATTGGCTGTTGGCGTCGTTAGGGTCTGTGAGAGAGATGTATTCGCCCCATGTCGGGACGCCGTCGCCGTCTGGGTCTTTTTCGAGTTCCCGCCAGTCGGCGGCAGTCAGGGATGCGCCTCCCTTGACGTTGCGGAGAATCCAGTCCGCCGCCTGAGCGTTCTGAAACACGGATGCCGCCCAGTTCTTCGTGCGCAGGATGCGGAATCCGACATTGTGGTAGCCCTGCGAGGGATCGCGGGCGTTGCCTCGCTCTTCGGTGCGGCACTGGCTGCGGTCTTCGTCGAAAGCGCCGCCCTTGATTTTCATCATGCCGTTGCCGTCTGAGGTGGCGAGCCATTCCCAGACGTTGCCCCACATGTCGAGCGTTCCGCTCAGCGACTGCGCCCCGCTTCCGTAGAGGCCAAAGTAGTAATAGACATCCGTCGGGCCGCTTTCGACATTGGCGGCGTTGATCGCGGCGTCCTTCGGCATGTGGCCGGCCGCCAGCTCCCACTCTTCCTGCGTCGGCAGACGATACTTGTAGGCGAAGCCGGGCGAGTTGTCGGTAAGCCATTCGCAGTAGCGCACGGCGTCTTCATACGAGACGTCCACGACGGGATGCCCCTCCGTGCCGGCCTCGAACGCATGTGAAGGATCGAAGAGCGCGTAGGCGGCATTTGTCACTTGCGTATATGCCACGCAGACGTCGCCTGCCGCGCCAAGAAGCGGGATGAAGCCGTCCGCATCCGGCTCGTTGTAGCGGAAATCGCCATCGTGCTTGCGTCCAAATCGGCTGTCGGTGAAGCGCACGACGTTCTGCTCCACGCGATACCACTTGAACTCGATCATGTCGTCAACGATGGCGGTCATCTCGTCGACGAGCGACTGCCGTTCCTCTATGAGCCTGCGTTGCCTGTCTATCGCCGAAAGCGAGGCGTTCGTCGCGATCATGTCGGCGAGGTCGGCGGCGAGACCGTCAGCCTCGGCCTGCAGCTCGTCGCGCTTCTCGGCCTTGCGCACGACCACGCCGTCGTAGTTGGACGCAACGGATGAGCGAATCGCCTCGACCGTCGCCGGGCACGGATTCGTCGTGAAGTCCGAAATCGCCGCTGCCGTCACAGGATTCATGCCCGGTATCTCCAGCTCGATCACGCCGGACGCCGCGAATGTCATTACAGGCAGCGCGACCGCCCAAGCCGTGCAGAAGGCCGTCATTGATTTCTTGCTGTTGTTCATGATGTTCTCCATTTCTCGTGTCTCCGACCATAAGAACGCAGCCTTCACGAAAAATCTACAGGAAAATAATGTCGAAAGAGATGTAGATTCTTCTCGGCGGCCGCGTTCTTTCCCTGTAGAGCAAGGACGCTCAACAAACAAGAAAGGGAAGCACACCATGAACAAACTCATCATGCAGATCATGACGGCGGCAATGCTTACGGTGGGGGGCGCCACGGCATACGCCGCTCCGTCCGACAACGGCCAGGGCAGACAGCCTGACACGGCCGAGGTTAGGCAGGGCGAGGGAACAGGCGGAAAACAGGGAGCAAGGAAAGGCAAAACGAGAGGCAAAAGGCAAGGCGCCAAGCATGGCGCGAAAAACGGCCTGAAACAGGGTCTGAAATACGGGCTCAAGAACGGGCTGAAAAACGGCGAGAAGAAATGACGCGAGAACGCCGCATTCGCCGCCCCCTCTGCCGTCTGTCGTAGAGGCGGGCGGCTGACTTAACGAAAGGACGTACAACATGAAGAACATGGTCATGACCTCGTTTCTGCTGTCCGCTGCGATCTGCATCGGCACGGCGGCATTTGCCGCGCCGCCTCTGCGACATGGCGTCGGACGTGGACGCAGCCCCGTCACCACGCAGGAGGCGGCGGAGGTGAAAAAGGCCAACGAAAAATCGAAGAGGAGAATCGCCCCATACCTCATGGACGAGGGGTCGAGCGGGCGGTTGACGTGGAAGGAATACACCGTGAACCCCAAGGCGAAAGGCGAGGCGACGCTGCTCGTTGTGTTCGGCGGACGGGATTCCGTGAATGACGGCAGGGGCGAGGCAAAGATTCCCGTCGCCATTGAAAAGGCCATCTCGCATGCGAGCCTGCTCCCCCGGTCGGGCCGACTAATCGTCCTTGTGCCGGACATGATGGTCGGGGAGAGCCGCAGAGGGCGCGGCGGGCGCGAGACGCCCGTTTCCGAAGGGATGCCGAAACTCGTCCGCTCCCGCATGGAGAAGCACGGCGTCAAGGCGGAGCGGACCTTCGCCACGGGATTCTCGATGGGCGGAGGCCTTGTTTACAGTCTCCTGAACGACGACCCCACGCTCTTCGCCCGCGCCCTTGTCGTGGGCGCGTCCGGCAACCCGAACGCGACCAAGGACATCAGGGCCGAGATCCTCGACTACCACGGCGCGGACGACGACTACATCCCAGCCGTTCGCGTCAAGGCGTTCGCCGAAGCCGTCAACGCCAAGACGCCAGGCCGCATGAGGCTCGAAACACTCGACAAGACAGGACACGCCGAATCGGAAACTGCCGCATACTCGAAAAATGACGCCTGGAAGTGGCTGTTTAGATGAAGCCCCATCGGCGGGGAACTGACGATAGCCCCGTCCGCGCATGATTGACAGCGGCGAAAAACAAACCGACAACTCAAAAACAAAAGAGGCGATGTCCTTTCGGGATACGCCTCTTTTTGATATACTGCTTCTCAATCCAACTGGACTGTCAGGAGTTGTTGCGAAAATGGCAATGAGCTATAAAAAGCTGTGGAAGCAATTGATTGACCGCGACATGACGCGAGGCGACTTGCATCGGGTCTCGGGCGTCGCCCTTTCCACTTTCACGAAGATGTCAAACGGAGAATGTGTGGCGACGAATGTGATCGAGCGCATCTGCAAGGCACTGAACTGCGATGTCGGCGACATCATGGAGGTCGTGCCGGGCAAGGAAACGGGGGCGGCGAAATGAAGAAGCGCAAAACGGAAGACAGGCGCATTGTCCTCGTCGGTACCTACAAAGGCGACCAGCTGGCGAAGTGGCGCGGGTGGTACAACTACCCGGTCTCGGAGGCGGACCAGATCGCCGAAGCCGACGCCGCGTCGATTGCGGAGCTGTGGCTTTTCAAGGGCACGAAGGAGCAGAAGACGTACAAGGCGAAGTTCGTCGGCTTCATTGATTTGTTTGCGGGAATAGGCGACTTGCATCCATGGAGAGTCTGCGCATGACGACGGAAATTGCGGCATTGGACAATGATGTCAAATCGCTCATCCTGACCATTCGCGGCGTACAGGTCATGCTCGACCGTGACTTGGCGATGCTTTATGGCGTGACGACGAAGCGGCTCAATGAGCAGGTGAAACGCAATCTCGCAAGGTTCCCTGACACGTTCCGTTTCGTTTTGTCATCTGAGGAGATGGACGAACTGGTCGCAAATTGCGACCGGTTCAAGATGATGAAACACTCCTCCGTGCCGATGTGCGCATTTACCGAGCATGGAATAATCATGCTTGCGAGCGTGCTCAAAAGCGATGTTGCGGTTGAAGCGAGCATTCGGATAACCAAGACTTTTGTGGCAATGCGCAAGGCACTTGCATCTGTCGCACCCATTCTCAACAGGCTTGAAACCGTCGAGCGCCGCCAGATCGTTGACCAAGCCCGCAACGAGGAGCGGTTCGACACGATTTTCAAGGCAATGGATGGAGGCGATTTCCCTCCTCCGGCCAAGGTGACGGGTGCGTTCCATGACCGCTTCTTGATTGTTGATGACAAGGACCTGTACCACTTCGGCGCGTCGCTAAAGGACCTTGGCCGCAAGTACTGCGCCGTGACGAAGATGGATGCGATGTTCATTCCGTCGATTCTTCAGCGAATATAAGAGGAGTGCGAAAATGTTGGCAACCATTCGCCAGCGGCGGCAAGATCACTTGTCAAGCGTGGTGAGCCAGGTCCATGTGACCTTGTGCGAAGCCCCGCGATACTTGAATTTGCGGGAACAAAGGCCATACGATAAAACAGATGTAATTGTTCTACTTCAAGAGAAAGACAATGGTGTATAACATCTGCAAAAACGGAATCGTCAATGAGGAAGAATGGGACGAGTCGGATTGGTACAACGCCATAGCGGCGCGTCGGTCTTTCTTCATTGCTTTCCACAAGAAGAAAGAAAGAACGGCGGATGATTCTGTCTTGGAGCGCGTTTTCTTCTGGTCGATGCCACATAAGGACATTGAAGCGGCAGAGGTGTTTTGGCGTGACACGCGCGACAAGGTAAGGGCGGCAGACCTCCTCTCCGTCCCGCTCATCGACCATATCATCCTCGGACGCGGCGGCGCGTTCCGCTCGCTTGCGGAGCCATCGGGCGACATGACTGACGGAATGGAATAGAGACGACGGCGCATCAGAGAACAGCATGAAAAACGAGTTCACGTCGCAGAACCTTGCCGAGGCGTTCGCGGAACACCGCGCCCGCCTCCTGTCGCTTGTCGAAAAACGGCTGAACCCGGTTCTCAACAAGCGGCTTTCCCGCGAGGACGTGATGCAGGAGGTCTATCTTGCGGCGGCAAAGCGCCTCCCGTACTTTGCGCAGAACGAGGACGTGCCGATCTACTTCAAGCTGCGGACAATCCTTCTCCAGACGCTCGCCGACATCGAGCGCAAGAACCTCCAGGCCGCCGGACGCGACGCCTACAGGGAGGCCGAAGTCGGAGACGACACGACCAGCGAACGTGCGCCCGGCGCGTTGAACTGGGGCCGGTTCGCGGCGGATGTCACCTCTCCGCTTTCGCGTGTGGACCGCGACGAGCGCCATGCAGTCCTTCGCGCCGCAGTCGCCTCGCTTCCCGAAAACGACCGCGTGATCATCGTCCTTCGCCACTTCGACGGCATGGGCAACTCGGCGTGCGCCGCCTCGCTCGGCATCGAGCCGAAGGCGGCGTCCATCCGCTACGTCCGCGCCCTTGAACGCCTGCAGCAGAAGCTCATGGAGGTCTCATGCTTCAAGAAGAGTCCATGACCGACGCGCTGCGCTCGCTCGCGGCGGAACTTGACGAGTTGGGGAGGGAGGGCGCGTGTCCCCACGCGCCGCCCGAGATCCCGGACTTCCAGCTGACGGACGTTCTCGGGCGCGGCGGCATGGGGACGGTCTATCTCGCGGAACAGGTCTCGCTCGGGCGCGAAGTCGCGCTCAAGGTGGTGAACTCTTCGGTCGCGACAAGCGCGACCCTCCCGGCCGAAGCGCGGACTGTCGCGCAGCTCCACCATCCCAACATCGTCCAGGTCTATGCGGCGGGAACGGCGCAAGACCAGTCGTGGTTTGCGATGGAACTCATGCGCGGCAAAACCGCGAACCACAGTCTTTTCGCGTCAGCCGAAGATGTCGCCCGTCTTGGCGTCCAGATCGCCGAGGCGCTTTCCTACGCCCACCATTGCGGCGTGATTCACCGCGACGTGAAGCCGTCCAACATCTTCATCGGCGAGAACGGCATGGCGAAGCTCGGCGATTTCGGGCTTGCTGCGGTCGCGACAAGCGCGACCCTCCCACGCGGAGGCACGCGCCGCTACATGGCGCCGGAACTGCTGGACGGCTGCAAGGCGACGGAGGCAAGCGACCAGTACGCCCTTGGCGTGGCCTTGCGGGAACTTGCGCCAGGCGGCGACGCCGATTTCGCCGCCATCTGCGCCAGGGCAACGGCTCCCGACCCGGCGCGCCGCTACGCGGGCATGGACGCGATGCTTGACGACCTTCGCCGCTTCCTTGCTCACAGGCCCGTCGCGGCAAACCCGCCGTCGCTCTTCCGAGGGCTCCGCCTCTTCGCCCGCCGCAATCCGCTTGCCGCGTCCGGCATCGTCGCCGCGTCGATTCTCCTTGCCGCATTCGTCGCCGCGCTCGCTATCGGCTACATGAAGACCTCGCGCGCACTCGCCGCGACGGAGCTGGAGGCAGCGTCCGCCGCGCAGTCGCTGGCAAAGGTCGTCGCTGAAATCGACCGGGCGGATTCGGACAAGCGCGATGCCGAGATTGTCCGCGCGCTGACGGCGGCGGAACACCTGGCGGAACGCTTCCCGGAGAATGCGGCGATTGCGGACGCCGTCGCGCGGCTGAAGGCGGCACGCGAGGCCCATCTGCGCTTCAAGGCTCGGCGCGGCGGCGTGATGCGCCTTCAGCACCGCTTCCGTCCCGCCGACCGCCCCGCGTCCCGCCGCGCGCGATAGGTCGCTCCAGGGCGCGATCCCTTCATTTCGTCTCGCGCACGAGGCGGATCGTCACGTTGGGATAGCCCCTGGCGCCGCCGCGAGAAGCGGCTTTCGCCTCGGTGCGGCAGTCGGTGCGCTTGGCGTCGAACGCGCCGCCCTTGACTGCGTTCTTCCCGTCACCGCGCTTGGTTGCCGTCCACTCCCAGCAGTTGCCCCAGAAGTCGATGCCGCCGGAAGCGCCTTTCGTCTGCGCGAACGCATCCACGGGGCGGATCGAATCGACTGCCCCGCAATTGAAGTCGGCATCCTTCGGCATGTGCCCGGCGGCGAGTTCCCATTCCTCTTCCGTCGGGAGGCGGTAGGTGTGCGCCGGATCGCGCTCGCCGAGCCACGTGCAGTATTTTGCCGCGTCCTCGACGGATACGTTCGTCACGGGGTGCTTCTCCGTTCCCTCCTCCTATGAGAACAAAAGTCAATAGGCTAAATCGCTTTGGCGATTTCCGCTTTCCGG
>ERZ1031114.602-NODE-602-length-10612-cov-5.016103_pt1 | contig 10612 bp, 12 predicted proteins | sample MGYA00518740_ERZ1031114 | MGnify/ENA primary metagenome ERZ1031114 (study PRJEB33719, sample SAMN04261276) | wastewater metagenome | biome: rural village; feature: human; material: feces | host: Homo sapiens | place: El Salvador | collected 2013-01-14 ... | reverse complement strand
GGCTGGTCAAAGCCTTTTTTCTTTGCTTCTCCTTCATTCTTAGCCCATTTGTGGACTAAATCGTACTCTTTCATGATGTTGTAGACGCTTGCAGGGCGGACAAAGGCTACATTTTTTACATAACCACTTGACATCCCCCCCCCGATGTAAAATGCCACATATTTTATTTTTTACAAGGAGGCTTTTTATGAAAGCTTTAAAAAAAATTTGCACAGCGCTTATGCTTCTTGCATTTGCGTTCGTATTCGCATCATGCTCTAATGGCAGTGATTCAGACGATGATGATAGCAGCACAAATGGCAAACCATCTTCTGTAGGAGAAAATGTTCTTGCCGGAAACTCTTATCAGTATTCACAGAAAGATGACAAAAAGACTAAGACAATTACTTATGTCTTTAAAGACGACACTGTTACAGAAACAGAAGTTAAGCAGCCAACAGGAGAATCACCAGAAACAGAAATAACAGAATACAAATACACTTGCAATGCAAATACCGGGCTTCTTTATTTGAACATTGTTTCTTGGACTGTCGATGGCGAAAAAATGACTTCAATGGATGATGTGTACAAATATTTTGCAAAAGATTTTGACTGCACTGTTGAAGAAGCAAAAGAACAGTTAGGCGATGAGAATATGTTTGCAGAAAATATTTCTGTGTGCTATTTCGTAAAGGATGATGGCAATATTCTTTTGGGCGACTACTTTGACGATGACAAAGATGTTGAAGTGTCTAAATTCGTTTATGCGGAAGATGCTGCACTTAGAGTAAATTTTGATGGTGAAAAAATAGAACTAAATGTTGCCACAAAAGCTTCCTGGAAAATAGAACTAGATGCAAAAGCACAAACTTTCTCTGGTAAGGAAATTGAAGGTTCATACACTGTAAAAGAAAAGGCAACAAAAACTTTGAAGGACTTAAATGGTTATGACAAATCTAATGAAGCAAATGGATACATCACAATTAAGTTCTCAAAGCTTCCTGCCACACTGACATCAGCTCCTTACAGTATGACAACAGACACAGAGTACAAATTCATTTTTGACCCTGACTGCGATGAATATAAAAAACTGTAAGGTTAAAAAAATAGCATTTTATAGTTGCTAAAAGACAGGCTGTCCAAACGGGCAGCCTTTTTTAGTCTCGTTGTCAATCTGGCAATTTGTCATTGTCGGACTTGATAAGACAATCTAAAAATGATTGCAATATACGCATTTGGATTTTCGGGTCAAGACCGACAATGACAGAAAAGATACTTGTTAGGCATCCCCATGACATCTAAAGTTTTTGTTGAATTCGGGAACAAAAAAAATAACAATGTCAGCTTGTAAAAATCTGCCGCAATGAAATATACTGTAAAGAATTTTCAAGGAAGCAGGAATAGAAACTTTGCCTGAGATAGCGTCAAAGTTCTTATGGAAGACAGGAATGGAATCAAAACCAACAGAAAATCTTACGATAAAATACGACGAGCTTACGGCAGTGCAGTTCATCGAGCTTTGGGAAACGGTCTGGGGCGCGGGACCTTCACCCGAACAGGCGGAGCTTGCGATGAGAAACACTCTGTTCCGGGTTTCGGTTTTTGACGGCGGAAAAATCGTTGGCATGGCGCGGATGCTCGGCGACTTAGGTCTGGACTACTTCATCAAGGATGTTGTTATCCGCCCCGAATATCAGAAAATGGGAATCGGAAGGCTTCTGATTGATGAGCTTTTGAACTTTGTCAGAAAAAACGGAGTGAGCGGAACAAATATTTTCGTGGAACTCTGTGCCGGGCCGGACAAAATTCCGTTCTACGAAAAATTCGGCTTTGACTACGACGAATCGCAGCGGCTCAAGCTGATGTGCAAGGCGGAGTAAATGAAAATCAGGGTTATGAAAAAACGCGACTGGAAAAAGTGCCTTGAGCTTTGGCAGAACATTCCGGAAATGGGCTTGAACAGCATTGACGACACAAAGGAAGGCATTGTCCGTTTTCTGTGCAGAAATCCCAAGACATGCTTTGTTGCAGAAACAGACGGAATTTTTGCCGGAACAATCATCGCGGGGCACGACGGCAGGCGTGGCTACATTTACCACACGGCGGTTCTTCCCCAGTTCAGAAGACGCGGAATTGCAACCGCACTGCTCCAGGTCGCAACGGGCGCGCTTAAAAAACAGGGAATCGCAAAAGTTGCCATGCTCGTCTTTTCAGACAACGAAAGCGGAAACACATTCTGGGAAAATCACGGCTTTACAAAACGAAGCGACATCACATACCGCAACAAAGTAATCAGCGACGCGGAAATGGTAAGGAACAGGGAAGAAAAATGAGCGGGGAAAATATTTGGCTTGACTGGGCGGTAAAACTTCAGGGCATAGCGCAGGCCGGACTCACTTACGGAAAAGACAAGTTTGACATTGAACGTTACGAAGAAATCAGAAAAATCTCCGCAGAAATTGTTGCGCACAAAACTGAACTTCCGCTTGAAAAAGTGATTGCGGTTCAAGACAGGGAAAAACACAACAAGCCGGTTTATGCTTGGAAAATCTGCAAAATCTTCATTCTCTGTTCAATAAAAAAAGACGGAAAATTCACGGCAAACATCGAAACAACAGAAAGTAAATATTTTTCACTTGAAGAAATTTCTAAGCTCAATCTTGCGGAAGAAAAAAACAATCTTGAGCAGATAAAAATGTGCTTTGCGGCTTATGAAAATAAAAACTGGCAGACACAGCTGGACTGAAAGAATTTCATTTTCCTCACCGCTTGTCCCTCTTGTATCCGCTCGGAATCGTGCCGTAGAATTCCTTGAATGTCGCGCTGAATTTGCCCTGACTCTCATATCCGACCTGGGCTGCGACTTCGCTTATCGAAAGGTCGGTTCTGGAAAGAAGCTCCGCGGCTTTTTTCATGCGGTGCTCCTTGATGTGCGCAGCAAGCGAAGTTCCGTACACGTCCTTGAAAACTGTCTTTAGAGTCGTCGTGTTCATGCCGAACCTGCGCGCAAGACCGTCAATCGTAAACCGCTCCGAAATATGCTCGCACATAAAGTCGTGGACTTTCTTCACAGTCTCAATCTGCCTGTCCTGAAATTCCGATCGCTCGTTGATTTTCTCGTGCTTGCTCTCAAAGTCCGGGCAGCTTGTCTTCATCAGCCTCTCAATTATTCCGTGCATCGTGCGGCTCTTCTCCGAATCCGACGCTGAATAAAAAACCTCCTTTCCGTCGCGCCAGCTTTCAATCAGATCAGCATCCTTTAAGATTTTAAGATGATGGGACACGGCAGGCGCGGTCATCTCCATGAAATCCGCAATGTTCACGACGCACTGCTTTGTGTGGCACAGAAGCATGAAAATCCGCACGCGCACCTCATCGGCAAAAACCGCAAAACATTCCGCGGTTTCCCGCACGGTGTTTCCGTCTGAAAGAATCTCCCTGAGCAGATCTAGATTGAAATATTCGTTGTGTCCGTGAACAAGCTTCATTTTTTGTCTCCCGTCAAGCGTCCCAAACGGAAATTTGTTTTTCCGAAAAGGAAATAAATCTTGCGCCGCCCTTGCAAAGATCCGCCCCGGATTATATCTTGAATATAAAGATTAAACAATCGCTTAATCGAAGGAATAAACAGGACTGACTTTCCGGAGGAAAACATGAAAAAGACTTACAAGATTGAAGTTGACTGCGCGAGCTGCGCCCTAAAAATGGAGGACGCAACAAAAACTGTTGAGGGCGTAAAGGATGCCTGCGTGAATTTCATGCTTCAGAAAATGACCGTGGAATTCGGCGACGGACAGGACGACAAGAAAGTGATGAAGGCGGTCCTCAAGGCGTGCAGGAAAGTCGAGGACGACTGCGAGATTGAGTTTTAAACGCCCGATGTCATTCCCCGGCTTGATCAGGGAATCTCTCTGTGAAAGATTATCGGGTCAAGCCCGGCAATGACAATTAATTAAGGAAGAATTTATGACAAAAAAACAGAAGAAAATGCTTGCAAGAATCATCACGGCGTTCACGCTGCTTCTGGTGCTGAACATGCTTGAAAGGCTGAACGTGTTCTCCGCGATTCCGGGAAAAGTTCCGCTCAAGATGATTCTCTACGTGGTTGACTATCTGATAATCGGATACGACATTCTCAAGAAAGCCGGAAAGGGAATCTGGAACCGCCAGGTTTTCGACGAGAATTTCCTGATGGCGGTCGCAACAGCGGGAGCGTTCGCGCTTGAAATCTACAGTGCGCACGGAAATCTTCTTCTGATTGACGACTGCAACGAGGCGGTCGCCGTAATGCTTTTCTACCAGATCGGCGAATTCTTCCAGAGCTATGCGGTCGGAAAAAGCCGCAGGAACATCACCGAGCTTATGGACATCCGCCCGGACTATGCGAACATCGAAAAGGACGGAAGGCTTGTTCAGGTTGACCCTTCCGAAGTCGCGCCGGGAACCGTTATTGTGGTTCAGCCCGGAGAGAAAGTTCCGATTGACGGCATTGTAATAGAAGGAAACTCAACGCTGAACACAAGCGCGCTCACAGGTGAAAGCCTGCCGCGTGAAGTCGGCACAGGAACGGAAGTCATAAGCGGAAGCATAAACATGAGCGGAGTCCTCAAAATCAGGACGACAAAGAATTTCGGAGAGTCGACCGTCTCAAAAATCCTTGAGCTTGTGGAGAACGCCAGCTCAAGAAAATCCAAGTCCGAGGAATTCATCTCCAAGTTCGCACGGGTCTACACTCCTGCCGTCTGCTGCAGCGCGCTTGCGCTTGCCGTTCTTCCGCCACTCGTCTGCATCATCGCAAAATCTTCTCCGAACTGGAGCGACTGGATTTACCGCGCGCTCACCTTCCTCGTAATCAGCTGTCCGTGCGCTCTCGTAATCAGCATTCCGCTAAGCTTCTTTGCGGGACTTGGAGGTGCAAGCAGGGAAGGTATTCTCATAAAAGGCTCGAACTACCTTGAAACGCTATCCAAGTCAAAAATCGTCGTGTTCGACAAGACCGGAACGCTGACCCGCGGAGTCTTTGAGGTTACGGCGGTTCACCACAGCAAAATCGGAGAGGCAAAGCTTCTTGAATACGCCGCGCTCGCAGAATGCTCATCATCCCACCCGATCAGCAGAAGCATTCAGGCGGCCTACGGAAAGGAAATCGACAGAAGCCGTGTCGCGGACATCGAGGAAATAAGCGGACACGGAATCACCGCAAAAGTTGACGGACACAAGGTCGCTGCGGGAAACCTCAGGCTGATGAAAAAGCTCGGAATCGAGGCTGCGGAATGCCATTCGCTCGGAACGATAATCCATCTGGCGATTGACGGAGAATATTCGGGACACATAGTGATTTCCGACGTTGAAAAACCGACATCCAGGGAAGCTCTTTCCGCTCTGAAAAAAGCCGGAGTCGCAAAGACCGTAATGCTCACCGGAGACGCGAAGAAAGTCGCTGATAAAGTGGCGGCGGATCTTGGAATCGACGAGGTTCATGCGGAGCTTCTTCCGGCGGACAAGGTGAATCAGGTTGAAAGGCTGATTGCGGAAAAGAAAAAGAATGACGTGCTTGCGTTCGTGGGCGACGGGATAAACGACGCTCCGGTTCTATCGCGTGCCGACATAGGAATCGCAATGGGAGTGATGGGCTCGGAAGCCGCGATTGAGGCCGCCGACGTTGTGCTTATGGACGATGACCCGCTCAAAATAGCAAAGGCAATCAGAATCTCGCGCAAGTGTATCGGAATCGTCTATCAGAACATCTCGTTCGCGCTCGCAATAAAATTCGCCTGCCTTGCGCTCGGTGCGCTGGGAATCGCAAATATGTGGCTCGCAATCTTCGCCGACGTGGGCGTAATGGTTCTGGCAGTCCTGAATGCCGTCCGCGCACTGAACGTGAAAGGGCTGTAGGAGAAAATATACGGCTTTGGTTGGATTGCGGCTCTGTCATTATCGTAGCTGGCTATCTGTCATTTCCCCCGGTTTGACAGGGGAATTAGCGTTCAGCACAATAAATTTATCCGGCGGCAACTTACAATATCTTGAGGCGGAAAATGAGATACGGCTTTATTCAGAGACTTATGTGGACAGGTTTCAAGGGAACGTTCAGAAAGCAGCTTTCAAAATCGTTTGACGAGCGGAATCCTGCGGAGGTGATGAAAAACGCCAGCAAAAAATACAGGAAAATTCTGTCCGGAGTTGACGAATTTGAAAAAGGCGACCGTTTTCTGATGAATATTCTGAGCTGCGCAATGCTTTCCGTCGTGCTTTTGTTAACAAAAAAAAATATTCCCTGGAAGAAGTCCGCGTCTATTACCGCAGGGCGATGTGCGGAAACTTTCTGATGAAAGCAGCCGCCAAAAAAAGCAGGGCATACACGGCAAAAGGGCGGGAACTGCTGAAATCGCAGGCAAAAGAAAGCGAGAAAAACACGAATCCCTATCCCTGGAAATTTTCCGTTGAAGACGGCGAAACCTTGAATCAATATACGGCGACTTTCCACACCTGCGGAGTCTGCTTCCTTATGACAAAGCTAGGATTAAAGGAATACATTCCGGCAATGTGCAGTTTGGACTACGACATGGCCGCCCTGAACAACACGGAGTTTTCCAGAGAATTCACGCTTGCCGGCGGCGGAAAATACTGCGACTGCCACTACAATCATATTGCTATAAATTGAAGTCAAATGATTGCCAATGAACAAGCCCGGCGGAACATTCCAGCCACGCTCCTTGCGCGGTGGTAAACCAGGTTGTAGTTCAGCCTCATTACCGACCAGACGTTCTCAATTCTGTTGCGGTTCATCAGAAGCCGGAACTGTTCATGCGTAAGCATGCGCTTCATGTTTTTCCTTTGAAACTCGAAATTTGACCTATTTTAAAACAAGTCAAGCTTCCTTTCCAGCAATAGCGCACGACCTTTTTGTCCGCAATGAGTTGGACGAGGAAAGAAAAGAAGAATGCATCAAGCTGTATACAATGGAAAAAGAAAAACAAATCTTTACAGAGTTCCGTTTTATTTATAATTACAGTCCTATGGAAAATAACGGATTTGCTAAAGGAATTTTTTTTATTTAGCCCAAATTTCTTTCAATAATATTTCAAAAACAAAAAAACTGCCCTCTATTTCTAAAGGGCAGTCGTTTTGTTTTAGCCTCGTTTTTTTTGCCGTCTCTAAAAGTTCGTCTTTCAGAGACATTCTGAAATTACTTGTTGTTTGTGATGAGCAGGGTCTTTGAATCCAGTTTAAGTGTTGTTTCAATATCCGTGTTCTTGCCCATTTTCAGAATGCTCAGCTGAGTTACAGAATTCTTTGAAGAAAGGTGAATAACAGCAGAGAAGTATGGAAGAAGTGCCTTTGGAGCTGAATCTTCAAGCTTGTCGCCTGCTGAAGTTGAGCTGAACCAGATTTTTGTCTTTGTTGCCTTTGCGTAGCTTGCGACTGTCTGCAAGTCGGCTTCTTTTACTTTTGAAAAATCAACATCGTCAATAACAACTCCTGCAACTGCTGTTCCGCCAGCCTTGAGCGCATTCAATGTGTTAACAACTTTTTCCAGACTGATGTTGTCCTGATTGAAGTTCAAAATTGTTCTGTTGCGAAGAATCTGCTCCTTTACGTCAGCGGCGTTTGCGATTGCCTTTTTCTTTGAAATTTCGTTGTAGATTCCATCATACCAAGAAATTACGTTTTCGCTGTGCTGGTTGAATGAAACGTGAACAAGCTGCTTTCCGTTAAGAAGTGTGTCCATTCCGAACTGAACAAGCACGGAGGTTTTTCCAAGTCCCTTTTTTGCTGTAACAAGTCCTAGTTCTCCAGCCTTGAGCCCTCCGTTTGCCGCTTCGTCAAAAATGCGGATCGGGCTTCTTTCATATAATTCCTGCTTTGCCATAATGCTGCCTCCTGAATTTTTAGCTTGATTTTTTTAACTTTTGCAGAAGGTTTTGCGCTTCAAAATGTTTTTTCTTGCAAAAAGTTCTGTGTCCGTTTGAATAAGTATAGCACATAAATTTTATTTTACAATAAAAAAATCTCCAGCAAAAGAAAATTCTTTCACTGAAGATTCTGCGGTTAAACTAGGCTTTTATAATTTTATTTTGCCTGTCCAGCCTTTTTCTTTTCTGCATAAGCCTTGATAAGCTCGTCGGCAACTGCATTTGGAACTTTGCTGTATTTTTCAAATTCCATTGTGAATTCTGCTTTTCCCTGTGTAGAAGAGCGGAGAATTGTTGAGAATCCGAACATTTGAGAAAGAGGAACTTCTGCGTTTCCAGTTGAGTTTCCATTTACATCAGAAGAATCGATGATAACACCGCGTCTCTGGTTGATAAGTCCGAACATATTTCCCTGGAATTCTGTAGGTCCTGCAATCTGAACTTTCATGATTGGCTCAAGAATTGCTGGTTTTGCCTTTGCGTAGCCTTCACGGAATGCGCCGATAGCAGCAGTCTGGAATGCTATGTCTGAAGAGTCAACCGGGTGGTACTGACCATCGTTGATTGTGCATCTTACGCCAACAACTGGTGCTCCGATGAGAGAGCCTTTTTCCATTGCTTTCTTGAAACCTTTGTCGCAAGAAGGAATGTATTCGTTTGGAATTGCTCCACCTTTGATTGCGTCAACAAACTCGTAGTCTTTTTCTGAAATTGGCTCCATAAATCCTGCAACGCGTCCGTACTGTCCTGAACCACCAGTCTGCTTTTTGTGAGTGTAGTTGAAGTCAGCGCGCTGTGTGATAGACTCGCGGTATGCAACTTCCGGCTGAGAAACTGTAACTTCGCATTTGTATTCACGTTTCATGCGCTCAACATAAACTGCAAGGTGAAGCTCGCCCATTCCCTTGATGATTGTCTGATTTGATTCAGGGTCAACGTAAGTCTGGAATGTAGGGTCTTCTTTTGTAAAGCGGTTGAGTGCCTTTGACATATTTGCGGCATCCTGCTTGTTTACAGGAGTGATTGCTTCTGAAATAACAGGTTCTGGAACGAACATAGAAGTCATTGCAATGTTGAGCCCGCCGCCGCAGAATGTGTCTCCTGATGCGCAGTCAACTCCGAACAACGCGATAATGTCGCCTGGCTGACCTTCGTTAATGTCTTCCATTGCCGCTGAGTTCATGCGGACAATGCGTCCAACCTTGAACTTTTTCTTTGCACGTGTATTGTAAAGCTCATCGCCTTTTGTGATTTTTCCCTGATAGATGCGGACATAAGTAAGCTGACCGTACTGACCGTCATCAAGCTTAATGCGAGAGCGACACAAGGCTTGTTTTCAACATTGAAAAGTTCAACCTGCTCTTCATTCTTGTCAAGGTCAAGACCGTAGTTGTGAACTTCAGTCGGGTTAGGAAGATAGCGTACAACACCGTCAAGGACTGGCTGGATACCTTTGTTCATGTGCGCAGAACCACAGAATACTGCTACGAAGTTTTCTTCAAGAGTTCCTTTGCGGATTGCGGCGATAATCTTTTCTTCTGGAATGTCTTCTTTTTCTTCCATGAGGTCTTCCATGAGCGAGTCATCAAACATTGCGGCCGCTTCAAGAAGTTCTGCTCTCTTTTCTTTTGCCTGTTCTACAAGTTCAGCCGGAATCTCTGCAACGCGGATTTCTTCACCGTCATGTCCTTCAAAATAGTAAGCCTTCATTGCGATAAGGTCTACAACACCCTGAAGCTTGTCTTCAAGACCGATTGGCAGTTCCACCATATATGCATTGAGTCCGAGCTTGTCGCGGAGCTGTGCGCATACACGAAGCGGATTTGCACCCTGACGGTCGCATTTATTTACGAAAGCTATTCGTGGAACATGGTAGCGTTTGAGCTGGCGGTCAACTGTGATAGACTGAGACTGAACACCTGCAACAGCGCAAAGAACAAGGATTGCTCCGTCAAGAACACGGAGTGAGCGTTCAACTTCAACTGTGAAGTCTACGTGGCCTGGAGTGTCGATAAGGTTGATTGTTGTGCCTTTCCAGTTTACCTGAGTCGCTGCTGACTGGATTGTGATTCCACGCTCGCGCTCCAAATCCATAGAATCCATTACAGCGCCTACACCGTCTTTGCCATGAACTTCATGGATCTGGTGAATCTTGTTGCAGTAGAACAAGATACGTTCTGATGTTGTTGTTTTACCAGAGTCAATGTGCGCACTGATACCGATATTACGTACTTTTGTAATATCAAAACCCATAGTGTATACCTCTCAAAAAAAAATTCGTGAGTCGGCAGAATACGAAATGCAAAGATTTCCGCATAATGCAATTAATTCAAGCAATTTTATTAAAAAATAGCGGTAAATTCAATAGGTCTTGGGCTGTTTTGAAGAAAGTTTAAAAATTTAATAGAAATGCCGTTTTTATGTTCCATTTGATTTTTCTGTTTCCGCCTTTAAAAACTGTAGTCGCTGAAGGACTGCATTTGAACTCTCCTTCGTTTTCTGCAAGTGAAAATCCGATTCCGGCTTGATGTATGATTATTTTTTTAGGATAAACTGTGCTTGCTAATGAAAATGTGTTTTTCCCTGAGTCTTCTTTCTTATAGGAAAAAGTTGCGTTTGCGGAAGAGCTTTTGAAATTTCTTGAAGCCTTTATCTGCGTTGAATATTCTTTTTCATTTTTTTCCGTGGAATAAAGAAAAGATGCGTTTGATGAAATT
>ERZ1031114.596-NODE-596-length-10651-cov-5.963949_pt1 | contig 10651 bp, 7 predicted proteins | sample MGYA00518740_ERZ1031114 | MGnify/ENA primary metagenome ERZ1031114 (study PRJEB33719, sample SAMN04261276) | wastewater metagenome | biome: rural village; feature: human; material: feces | host: Homo sapiens | place: El Salvador | collected 2013-01-14 ... | reverse complement strand
GTTGTTCCGGCGGAACCCTTTACGTAGAGAGTCGTATAGCCGACTCCGTCGAAGGCTTTCGCTCCGCTGCCTACCAGCAGGGCAGCCTTCTCCTCGGTTGTCAATTCATTGACAATCTGTGAAATATTATCACCGTTCAACTTCAACGGAGAACCCGCGAGCAGAACGGTGACCAAAAGTGAACCAATCATCATTGACTATGCCTTGTCCATCATTGTGAATATCCTTCCGCGGACTTCCTCGATGGTCCCGGTGCCGTCGATCTCCTCGTACTTGCCTGCCTTCTTGTAGTACTCCACAAGCGGTTCGGTCTTCTCGTGGTAGGTCTTGATGCGGTTGTTGATTGTCTCGTCCCTGGCATCATCGGCGCGGCCTTCGATCGCGGCCCTGTGCTTGATGCGCTCCATGATCATCGTGTCGGGGATCATGATGGAGACAACGGATGTGACAGCCTCGCCGTTCTTCGCGAGCATCTTGTCAAGAGCCTCGGCCTGGGCGATGGTGCGAGGGAATCCGTCAAGAAGGAAGCCGGAGACTCCGGTCACGGTCTTGAACTTGTTCTCGATCATGCCTTCCACAACCTCGTCCGGAACGAGCTCGCCGGCGTCGATCAGAGCCTTTGCCTTGAGGCCAAGCTCAGTACCCTTGGCGATCTCTCCGCGGAGAAGCTCGCCGGTGGAAATGTGGCAGAGATTGTATTTTTCAACCATTGCTGAGGCCTGGGTGCCTTTCCCGGCGCCCGGAGGGCCAAAAAGAATAAAGTATTTCATATCTGTGTCCAATACATAAATGTCTTTGAGGTTTCTTCCGATCTCGTTGTAGTCAAGCCCGAAGCCGACAATGAAGTCATCCGGAATCTCCATCGCCACATAATCTAGCTTCACGTCCTTTGTGTAGGACGCCGGTTTGAGGAGCATCGTGCAGATCCTTGTCTCGACAGCGCCTTTCTCTTTGAGGAGCTCCTTGAGAGCCACGATGGTGTTGCCGCTGTCCACAATGTCTTCCACGACAATCACCCTCTTGCCTTCGATGCTTCTGGTCAAGCCCATGACCTCGCGCACGTTGCCTGTGGTGTGGGTGCCGTTGTAGGACGAAAGCTTGATGCAGACCAGCTCGCAGTTGAACGTGAGCCTCTTCATCAGCTCCGACGTGAACATCAGTGATCCGTTGAGGACACAAAGGAGTACCGGGCAATCTGTGCATCCATTGAAATCATGGTTGATCTTCTCGGCTACCTTGTCGATGGCTTCCTCAAGCCGCTCGTTCGGAATGAACGGCTTGAATGACTTGTCAAATAGTCTGACGTTGCTCATTGTGGTTCGTTGTTTATAGTAAAAAACAAAATTAGGCAATATTCCTTAAAAAAACAGAAAAAACATACCTATGTTTTATGTTTCTTTTCGTTTTTTACGTTTACTTGCCTTACCTTGCCGGCCTGAACTTAAAGGAATGTGAATCTCTTGGCATAAACATCACGAATCATGAATATCCTGAAAAACTTCACTGCCGCGCTGCTGCTCGCGGTGCCTTTGTTTCAGGCTGATCTGACAGCTCAGTCTGACAACCTCATGAAGGCGATATTATATCTGTCCGGCGCGGATTCCGAGGAGGAACTGGACGAGCAGGAGATGGAAAGATTCTCCGTATTGGCATCCAGTCCGTTGGAAATCAATCTTGTGTCAAGAAGCCGTATGGCCACATGCGGACTTATGAGTCAGTACCAGGTGGCGAGCCTGATGGACTATCGCTTGCGGAATGGTGATGTGCTTTCCGTCTCGGAACTCGCTGCCGTTGACGGTTTCGGAGAGGATTACGCCAATGCTCTCAGACCGTTCATTTCGTTCGCCTCCAACGCTTTGCCTGGTCAGACAGAGATCGGATCAAAGCGTCTGACAAATGAGGCCTTGGCCCGTTCCGCGGTCAAAGGGAAGGATTTCAACTATGGAGCCAAGTACAGAATGAACTATGGCGAGTCTTTCGAGTTTTCATCGGCTGCCAGGACTAAATATTCAGACAAAGAGCGGTTTCCGCCGTCGGCGTGGGCGATGAATATGACATATTTTGGCAAGAGAAGGATCGGCAAGGTCATCATCGGGGACTTCAACGCCCGTTTCGGCCAGGGGCTTACGCTATGGAGCGGAATGTCCATGTCTGGACTGTCATCTTCATCATCATTCAGTAAACGGCCATCCGGATTGTCTCCGTCATGGTCATGGTCCGGGATAGGAAGCCATAGGGGAGTGGCGGCCGACTTCACGGCCGGGCGCATGGTTCTCTCCGCGTTTGCCTCCTTTCCAGGGCTTCGCTCATGGTGCGAGAGCGGCAAACCCGCCGAAATCTCTCTGATGACAGGAGCGAACATAACCCTCCATTCCCGCAACGGGCAGTTATCCCTCACAGGCTACTGCCAGACAGAGCCAATGAATATGCCGGTTAGGCCTAAGACCGGCAAACTGTCAGGAGACTTCCGCCGTTCATGGCGCGGGGTGGATTACTTCGGGGAGTTTGCATGGGATTTCTCCGGAAAGAGTCCCGGAGCCATTCTTGGAGCCGTGTTTCCTTTGGGAGGCGATTGGAAACTCTCATCGGCTGTCCATAGTTATTCCTCAAGTTTCGGTTCTGATTATACGGGAGGGATACGAGGCTGGACAAAGACTTCCGACGAGCATGGAGCCACCGTCGGGCTTGAGAAGGCGGGAGCTTTCCTTACGGCCGACCTTGCCGTCAAGGATGGAGACCGTTCCAAGAGACAGGTGCGTGTCCTGTTCAAACTGCCGTTGCAGCTGACAGGAACATCCGTGCTATCAATAAGGATTACCGAACGGTTCCGCCCTTATGAGGAGATTCTGAAATACCGCACGGGAGCCAGATGTGATCTGGACTGGTCCAGTTCCGGACTATCCGCGCGCTATGGTCCGGCTGACAAGCCGGCGTGGAAAATCAGGGGTAGGATTGAAGGACTGCTGTGCCGTTCTCTGGCCGGTCTGACCTATCTTGAATGTGGACGGAAAACAGACTGGTTCAGCGCCTATCTTCGAGGAACCATATTCATTGTCGATAATTGGGATGACCGGATATATTCATACGAGCGGGACGCTCCGGGTAACTTCACTGTCCCGGCCTATTACGGGCGTGGATGGAGTCTGTCAGCTGTTTCCGGATGCAAATTGCGGCTTGGCAGGGGGAGGGCCTTGAAACTGTACTTCAGGGCCTCGACAATGGCATATTCATTCATGAAAGAGCCAAAGCCTTCGGTTTCGGAAGCGAAGGCTCAGGCGGTGGTGATGTTTTGACGGCTACTTTGGAATCCTTATTTTCATCCCAGGCTTGATGTTCTCGCCTATCCCGTTGAACTTCATGATCTTTTCGGCAGTCATGCCCGGGAAATGCTTCGCGATGCTGTAGAGGGAGTCACCAGCCTTCACGGTGTAGTTGGTGTAACTCAACTGGCTGGAGGCTGATTTGACAGCTGATGCGGTCGGCGCCCCGCCTCCCTTATAGATGCGGATCTTCTGCCCGATCCTGAGGTTCGTGCTTCTGAGGTGGTTCCACTTCTTGAGTTGGTTCACGGTGACATGGTACTTGGCCGCGATCTTTCCCAAAGTGTCGCCCTTCTTGACCTTATAAGTGATCGTGCCGCCTGAATATGTCTCACCGGACGAACGCTTCCCGTCATCCACAAGGGTTTGCGGGTTGAGATATTCAGAAGCCTTGTATGTGTAGATCGAGTCCTCGTGGGCTATGAAATCGCTGGAGTAGTTGTATGGAATCCGGAGGATGTAGGTCTTGCTGTCGCCTGGAATCACATCCTTGATGTACTGTGGGTTAAGGTTTCTGAGCTCATCGACGGAGATTCCGACAAGCTCGCTGATCTGCTTGAAATGCAGGTTCTTGTGAATCTCGAATGTGTCCAGCTGGGCCGGCATCCGCATGTTTGCCGGAGCAAGTCCGTACTCCTTGCTGTAGTGGATGGCGTACATCGCCCCGACGAACGCCGGGACATAGCCTCTGGTCTCACGCGGAAGGTAGTCATAGACCGACCAAAAATCCCTTTTGCCCCCGTTCCTGCGAATGGCCTTGTTGATGTTGCCCGATCCGCAGTTGTAGGACGAGATCGCAAGGTTCCAGTCTCCGAATACGTTGTAGGAGTCGGTCAGGTAACGCGCGGCGGCATCGGCTGACTTGAACGGGTCAAGTCTCTCGTCCACGAAGGAGTTGATCTCCAGTCCATAGAGCTGCGCGGTCCTGAACATGAACTGCCACATCCCTTTCGCTCCCGCACTTGAGACCGCAACCGGGTTCAGCGCCGATTCGATGATGGCCATGTACTTGAGCTCGTCCGGGAGGTTGTACTTGTTGAATGTCTCCTCGAAGATCGGCATATAGTACTGGCAAAGCCCCAGAATCGTGCCCATCTTGGTCGGCATCTTCTCTGAATAGAGTATCATGTAGTTGCGGACCTTGTCGTTGTATGGGAGGGTGATGAAGGAGTTCATCTTTTCCAGCCTGGCTTTCATCACTTCGTCCGGAACGTTTGACGTGAACCGGATCGAATCCATGTCGTAGCCGTTCCCTTCCTCGTTCTTTCTGGCCTGACGGTGCAGATACCAGATACTCAGAAGGCTGTCCGTAACCTCCTGGGTATAGTCCTCGGGATTCAGTCCGGCCGCCGTCTTGAGTTTGTTCTCCTCATAGACATCGATCATCTCACCCGCGATGCTGTCTTTCAGGATGCTTTCATGCTTCAGTTTGTCCAAGGCTTTCTGAAGGGAATCGACCCGTTGTCTGAGTTCCTGATTCTCTTCCTTGATCTTTTTTCTGAATACCTGCGCTCCGGCGTTCCCTTGGAGCAGGAAGACCATGAGCAGTATGATGGGCAGTGTCGCGTATGTGGTTTTTCTCATCCTTTCGTGCTCTTGTTAAAATCTAAGACCGACTTTGATTCCTATCGCGTTGTCCCCGAACGCTCCCATGCCGAAACTCATAGGTGGAACCGAGCGTGTGGGGGATGCGATGGCATATTCATTATGTGGCGGGATATATTCATTATAAGGAGAGATGACGGTCGGCGTGACATTAAGGGTGAGCTCGTCGTTCATCTCGAAGTCCTGCATGTAGGCGAACACATTGGCATCGATAACTTGAAGCAGGTAGCTGCCTACAATAGCGACAACCGAATAATCCCTGTAGCGCCTGTATACATTCCTGAAGTACAGCGCCCTTTCCGCCGGAATGGAGCCGGTGTATCCTCCGTCAGGATTTGTCGCCTCGTTGTGGATGCGCTTGAATCTTTTGTAGTTCTTGCTGTTCAAGGCGTAGAAATGGTAGGAACCGATCATCATTCCCCAATATATCGGAATCTTCCAATATTCCCCGTTGTACGCCTGCCCGAGTCCCGGCAGGAGGATTGAATATATCGTCGCCTTCCCAGGTTGGTTCTTCACATCCCTCTTGTAGTTGACAACTCCGTCCATGAGAGTGGCCCAGTAGATGAATCCGGCGCTTGCGAACATATACTTGGCCATGTCCTTCGAGCGAGTGTCCAGCTCGAACTCCATGTTAGGGTCAAGCGCCATGGCGATGTCATAACCCTTCTTGGAGTGCCTGTACTTGCTGTTGTAGTGGATTCCCAGTCCAAGGGTCGTTCCGATGCCGCCGTAGATTATCGGCAGTTTCCAGTACTGCTTGTTGTAGATCTGCTCGGATCCGATGAACACCGTCGATCCGGCGAACATGGTTCCGATCCTCAGTGTAGTGTCCTTGTGGCTGACCCCTCTGAAGAATTCCCGGAAAGACCACATCTTGTCCACGGAATCCCTCGCGGAGGTGGTGTCGCTCGGGTCATTGTAGGTCTGGTTGAACGCCTCTTCCCTGAACTGCGCTTTCGCGCCCGTGGAAAAGGCCGCCAGGCAGACAAGTGCCAGAGATATCCTGAGAATCAGATTCTTCATTGTTCTTCTTAGATGTTCGAGTCCTCAAGGGCCTTGAGGAACCTGCCCACTTCCTCGTCGGAGTTGAACTTGATTGTCATCGTTCCCTTTCCGGAGGCCGAGCGTTTCAGGCTGATGCTGTTATCAAAAAACTTGCCGATGTGCTCCAGAACCTTGTAATATTCATCCGGAAGGTCCTGCTGTTTTGTGGCCGCCTTTGTGTTTTCGTCCTTGCTCAGTTTGTGAACCTTCTCCTCCAGCTGGCGTACCGAAAGGCCGTCCTTGATCACGAGGTCACAGAGAAGTTCTTGAATATGAGGGTCTTCCACTCCAAGCAGGACTTTCGCGTGTCCGGTGCTGAGAAGCCCGGTCTTGAGGTCGTGCTGGACTTTGGTCGGGAGTTTGAGAAGCCTCAGATAATTGGCCACTGAGGCTCGCTTCTTGCCGACGCGCTGCGCCATCATCTCCTGGGTGAGGTTACACTCGTCCATCAGTCTCTGGTAGCTCATCGCCACCTCGATCGGATCGAGATCCTGCCTCTGGATGTTCTCTACGATGGCCATCTCAAGCATTCCCTGATCGTCCGCGGTGCGGATGTAGGCCGGGATGATGTCCATTCCAGCCCTCTTGCAGGCCTTGAACCTGCGCTCGCCGCTGATGATCTGATAGCGTCCGTTCTTGAGTTTGCGCACCGAGATCGGCTGGATGAGACCGAATGTCCTGATCGAGTCGGCCAGTTCCTCCAACGCCTCGTTGTCGAACGCCATACGAGGCTGGTAAGGGTTCGGCTCAATCAGATCCACAGGGATCCTGAGCACGTCACCGTAGTCCTGCTCGGGTTTTGACCCGGCGATCTCCTTATTGATATAGCCGACCGGCTTTCTTTCCGGCCCGATTGTCTGGATGTCTCCCAAAAGGGCGCTGAGCCCTTTGCCCAGCCTGCTTTCCTGCTTGTTATTGCTGCTCATTGTCTTTATCTCTCGTTCTTTTCCAACACTTCCTTGGCGAGGTTCATATAGTTGGTAGTTCCGTTGCTGACCACATCATAGAGGATTATCGGCTTGCCGTGCGAAGGGGCCTCGCTGAGACGTATGCTCCTCTGGATCACCGTATTGAAAACCATGTCCTGAAAATGTTCCTTCAGTTCGTTCACAACCTGCGCGTGAACCTTTGTCCTGCCGTCGAACATCGTCACGACGAACCCTTCGATGGTGAGCGACGGGTTCACGCCGCTCTGAACCAGTCTGATGGTCTGGAGCAGTTTGCCGAGCCCCTCAAGGGCGAAGAACTCTGGCTGCACAGGAATCATCACGGAGTCGGATGCCGAGAGAGCGTTGATCGTGATGAGTCCCAAGGAAGGGGAACAGTCGATGATGATGTAGTCGTAGTTGTCGCGGATCGGGGCGAGTCTTCTTTTCAGAATCGTCTCCCTGTCCTCCACGTCGATCATCTCAATCTCCGCTCCGACAAGGTTGATGTGCGACGGAATCATCTGAAGGTCAGGAATCTCTGTCTGAATCAAGGCATCCTGAATGTCAATCGTGCCGATCATCACCTCGTAGATCGTCCTCTTCTCGTCATTGTCCGGAGAGAAATTCAGTCCGGAGGTGGTGTTGGCCTGCGGGTCGGCGTCGATGATGAGTACCTTCTTCTCCAGCACCGCAAGCGACGCAGCGAGGTTGATGGCGGTTGTGGTCTTTCCCACTCCGCCTTTCTGATTGGCTATTGCTATGACTTTTCCCATATCCTGTGTGTATATTCAAATTTCAAAGTTACGGAAAATCTCTTGAAATGAAAAATCATTCGGTCTTGCTCGATTTTCCCGTTCTGAACTCTTGCGGCGACATTCCGGTCTCCCTGCGGAAGAATCAGCACAAATACGACGGATCGAGACCATCAGCGGAATCATCACCCATCGCACAGGCACGGCTTCGGTGCGATGCGTTTTCCCTGATCCGGGATAGCCTTTTTAGAAGCGAAAAAGGGAAATAATGTCGCCCGTATGTGCTCGGCAGCACTCACGGGAGGCGAAAAGTGGGGCAAACGTTTCCCAAGAGTGCGGTATGCACTCTTGAGGATCAAAAGGGGCCGAAAGTGCTGCCGATGGGATCAAGCGTAAAGAGCATAAGTAAAAATCTATTCAGGCCGGATCGACATCAAGCGCGATGTGGCCTGAATATTTTTTCTCCTTCTCGAAGCGTTCCACCGCCGCCGCAAGCGTCTCCTTGTTTCTCGCCAGCGAACGGTCTTTCGGCAGCAATACCCTGATTTGGCGGATGTTCTGGTTCGAGATTTTGTCGATAGCCGGTGAATATGGCCCTATGACATTCGGGCCGTTCTGCACGCCCGGAGCGAGGCTGACCTTGACCGCCAAAGCTCCCCGCAGGTACTCTCCGAGATCCCGGCTCAGCAGGTCCACTCTGGCTTGGTTGTAATCTTTGATGACGACTCCGATGACCCTTGAATATGGCGGATAACCGAACAGCTTCCTTTCCCCGAGGAAACGGGCCATTGTACCGTTCTCGTCCAGTTTCCCGTCTATGCTTTGATAGACAGGGTGTTCCGGCTGTGAGGTCTGGATGACGAACAGACCTTTCTCTCCCCGCCGTCCGCAACGTCCTCTGAACTGTTCCAGAAGCTGGAGTCCTCTTTCGTCCGCCCTATAGTCCTCCTGCCCGAGGATAGAGTCGGCCTGAAGCACGGCCACAAGGGACAGTCCGCTGAAATCGAATCCCTTGGCGACCATCCTTGTGCCGATGAGTATGTCGATTTCCCCATTGGAGAATTTCCGGATAGTGTCCGTCTCATATTTCCGACTCTGTGCCGTGTCACTGTCCAGCCTCGCGATCCTTGCGTTCGGGAACAGTTTGGAGGCCTCCTCCTCGATCTTCTGTGTCCCTGAACCTAACGGTTTCAGTTCTCCTCCACATTTATGGCATTTCCCGGTATATTCATAAACCCTGCCGCAATAGTGGCAGACTAGTCTTTCGCTTCCGTCGGCTCGCCTGTGCAAGCTAAGGCTGACGTTGCAGCAGCGACACTTCGGGATGTCGCCGCACTCCTGGCACTGCACTATCGGTGAATATGCCCGTCTCTCCCTGAGAATCAGCACCTGCCGGTGTTCGCCGAGGCATTTGCCTATGTGCTCGATGAGTTTCCTGGAGAAGTTCCCGATCATACCGTTCTTGCGCCGCTCGGCGATTGTGTCGATGATTTCGATGTCCGAGTCCGCTGCGTCGTAGAACCGTTTGTTCAAGGTGACAAGCCCGTAACGCCCTACGCTGCAATTGTACAGCGACTCCAGCGACGGCGTGGCCGATCCCAGAATGACGTTGGCTCCGAATATCTTCGCCATCATTATCGCCGTTTCGCGGCCGTTGTACCGAGGGGCAGGTGAATCCTGCTTGTAGGAGGTGTCGTGCTCCTCGTCCACTATCACCAGCCCTAAGTTTTTATGCGGCAGGAATATGGCGCTTCGGGTCCCGAGGACAACATAGCCCTTTCCCTCTGCCGGCTCTCCAGCGTGCCTTAGGACGGTGGCCACCTCTCGCTTTCTGGACATTGTCTCTCCGGAATGGAACACAAGCAGTTCCGGGAATGTCTCGCTGATCCTGTCCTCCAGTTGTCTGCTGAGCGCTATCTCCGGAACCAGATAAAGCACGTTCTTTCCCATCGCGAGCGTTTCCTGCGCCAGTTTCAGGTAAATCTCCGTCTTTCCGGATCCCGTCACCCCATGCAGCAACGCCGGCTTCCCTTTCGCAAAAATCTCTTTTATCTTTGAATATGCTTCCTCCTGTGCCGCTGACAAGCTTATTTCCTTCTCTGTACCCTCGGACGTTTCGATTATGGACCCACCTATTGGCTCTTCGTCCTGATGATATGTAACAGAGTCACCATAACCGGTCACTGAGCCAGTGGTTCGACAAAGCTCACCAACCATCGAAGTGAGCTCCCTGACCAATAATCCAATCTCCCCCTCCAACATCTCCTTCTCTGCCAAGTACCTTTCCCGACTCTCTGACTTCCGAGCTTTCGCGGCCAATTCCGCCTTTTTCTCCGCTCTTTCTTCCAGCCTCTTGATCTTATCCGCAATCTTTGTCCGATTCTTCTCTTCTCTTTCCACTTTGAGTGCCTCCTGACGGGCCTGCACAACTTCCTTCTCCACTTTCTGCGCTGGATAAGCCGCCTTGTAAACTTCCCCGACAGTGCACAGGTAATATTCCGCTATCTGTCTCCATAGTTCAATCTCCTCCTTGGTGACCGGTTCCAACCCTTCAGCCATGCCTAAGATCGGCTTCACCTTGTCCACAATTCCCATCTCCTCCGCCTGTTTTCCTGCGTCCGCCATGCTTACCACTCCGACATATTCCTTTCCAGCAAAGTTCACCCGCACCCGGTCTCCGACCCTAACCTGTTCTTTGTCTCTTTCGGTCACAGAGCCAGTCGAAGTGACCGGAAACAATCCAGACGCATCCCCAGCCGATTCACTCAATTCAATTTCTTGATAATAGAACGGCTCCCACTCCAGCCGGAGCGGAAGGATAACTTGTATGAAGATCCTGCCTGTCATATGGCGAATTTAGCCAAAAACATCCACTCAGCGAAGAAAAACGCAAATTCTTCTCAAAAAAATTTGCAGCCAAAAGAAAAATGCCTATCTTTGCAATCCCAAACGGAAACGGTGTCGTAGCTCAGATGGTAGAGCAATGGACTGAAAATCC
>ERZ1031114.595-NODE-595-length-10674-cov-3.594218_pt1 | contig 10674 bp, 6 predicted proteins | sample MGYA00518740_ERZ1031114 | MGnify/ENA primary metagenome ERZ1031114 (study PRJEB33719, sample SAMN04261276) | wastewater metagenome | biome: rural village; feature: human; material: feces | host: Homo sapiens | place: El Salvador | collected 2013-01-14 ... | reverse complement strand
TATGTCATTTCGGGAATTGTGTGACCTGCCGCTTCTGGCGGGATATGTAATCGTTCTGGCGGTGGTGCTGGGAGCGGTATTCGGGAGCTTTCTGAACTGCATGGCATGGAGGATGGTTCACCATGAGAGCGTGCTGAAGGGGAGAAGTCACTGCGCCAGCTGCGGACATCCGCTGAAGGCAGCGGATCTTGTTCCTGTCTTCAGCTACCTTTTCCTGAAGGGAAAATGCCGCTACTGCGGAGAGAAAATATCTCCTCGCTATATGGCAGCAGAGCTTGTCAGTGCGGTATTATGGCTTGGCTGCGTTCTCCGCTACGGCGTAAGCTGGGAGTTTTTGCGCGCAATTGCGTTTATCTGCGTTCTTTTCGTGCTGTCGCTGGTAGATCTGGAGACCTACACGATACCCAACCGGCTTCTTGCTGCTGCACTGGTGATTTATGCCGTGACCTTTCCGCTTGTTGAGTTTGGGCTTCCCGGCAGTCTTTCCTGCACCAATCTCGCTCCGGAAGAAGCAGGCTCTTTCGCGGCTGCTGCACTTGGAGGCCTGACAAGAGATCTTGGCGGAGCACTCCTTCTCGGCGGCGGTCTTCTGATTCTGTCCCTTGTATTTGACAAAATTACCGGCAAGGAAGGCCTTGGCGGCGGAGACATCAAGCTGTTCTTTGTGACAGGACTGTACCTCGGAGCACTCCGCGGCCTTCTGTGCCTGATCGTTTCCTGCCTGGTCGGACTTGCCTTCGCGGGCTTTCGGAAGAATCGGAAAATCCCGTTTGGCCCTGCGATCTCCATCGGAATTGTTCTGACTCTGTTCTTCGGCGATCCGGTGATCCGGTGGTATCTGGGACTTTTGTAAGGGATGATTCTTCTCCGGTGGATTCATCCCTCCCGATGAAAATCTTCTTCCAAGGATGATTCTTCCTCGGTGGAATCATCCCTGCCGATGAAAATCTTCTTCCAAGGATGATTCTTCCTCGCAAATTTCATCCCTGCTGATGAAAATCTTCTTCCAAGGATGATTCTTCCTCGCTAATTTCATCTCTGCCGATGACAATTCTCTCGCAGGGATGATTTTTCTTTGCAAATTTCATCCCTGTCGATGAAAATCCTCTTTCAAGGATGATTCTTCCTCGCTAAGTTCATCCCTGCCGATAAAAATCCTCTCGCAGGGATACATACCCTGCAAATTTCAGGGCCTGGTGGCGGATTGGTGTGTCTCTTTATGCCACTGCTCCTGCGAGAGCCGGAGAAAATCGGGAAAAATTCGAAAAATATGATATAAGTGGCGAACAGTAACTTAATTTGAACGGTATTTATGATAAAATATTTTGGATTAAATTTTATCAAGTGTTCTATGAAATTTGAGCTGTGGAACGAATACGCTGGAGATCCTGTCAGATATGGGCAAAAAATACCTGGGAATCGATATAGAAGACCGCTTTTTGAAGCTGGTTGTCATGAAGGACGGCAAGGTGCTGAAAACCTGTCTTGAGGTTATGCCGGACAACATAGTGATGGGCGGGAGAATTGCGGCCTTTCATGCTCTTTCGGATTATCTTCGCGACACGGTGCGCAGGAATAAAATCCGCGTGAAGGATGTCGCTTTTGCGCTTCCGTCAGAGACATACTATATTCGCCGGGTGAAGCTTCCGAAGATGACGGCGGCACAGCTGCAGATCAATCTTCCGTATGAATTTCATGACTATCTGCAGGATGATACGGATCAGTATGTTTTCGATTATTCGGTGCTTTCCGTGGATGAGAAGAGCATGGAGCTTCTGATTGCGGCTCTCTCGAAGCGCCAGGTGGAACAGTATAAAGAAATGTGCAAGCGGGCAGGGCTTCGTCTCTGCAAGCTTGTGCCGGATGTTCTGGCGATCCAGGAGATTGTGCTTCCTTCGGAAAATCCTGCTGCCTACCGGAAACGCCTGGCAGCACAGGAGAAAAGCCGGAGCGAAGAGGAGAAGAGGGAGAATCGGAGCGAAGCCAGAGAGAAGAAACAACATCTCAGGGATCGGAAGCGAAACGGTCTCTCTGTGGAGGAGCTTTCCGCCAGAGCAGCAGAAGAAGCGAGAGCAAACGGGATGCAGCCTGCCGATGCTGTAAGCGCGACTCCCGGGAATGCAGCTGCCTCCGCAAACGGAATGACTCCCGGGAGTGCAGCAGCCTCCGCAAACGGAATGGATCCCTTAAACGCAGCGCCCTCCGGATCCATAGCAGCTGCGGAAGAGAAGCGGAAGGATTATGCGGTTCTCAGTCTGGAATATAGCAGAGATCGTCTGCATTTCTTTTCCAACGGAGCCTATGAGATTACCAGAAATCTTGGAATCACCGAGAAGCAGATCTGCGAAGTCATTGCCCAGAATGAAGGCGTAGATATTCACATCGCTCAGCTTATGCTTGATCAGAACCAGAATCATGTCCTGGAACAGGAGCAGGTTTCGGATCTTCTGCAGTCGGTCGCAACGGAAGTAATGCGAGTCATGAATTTCTACAATTACAACAATCCGCGCAATACCATTGATGCCATTTATTACTATGGCCGTGAGGTGGATTCTGCATTCCTGGAGCGGATTCAATCGATGACGGAGCTTCCGATTCGCCCGCTGACCGATCTTCTGGAGGAGACATCGGAAAATTCCGGACCGAAGAAGAGCCGTTCGGAAAAGCCGGTGGATAACTCAGGGGCAGGGAATGAGCTTCTGATGATGCTGCAGGGGTACGGAGCGGTTCTGGAATAAAATGTCCGAACGAACGGATGGTACCTTGCCGGTAATGCAGTTCGGAGCAGACCGGGATATCCGGAACGGACAGATCCCACATGAAGGACAACAGACATGGGTAAGAAGACACAAACGAAAGCAGGGAAGGCGAGCGCGCCCGCGAAGGTTCCCGTAAAGAATTCCATTAATCTATTTATCGAAGAGAAGCATACCGGGAAAAATGTGGCGGAGATCGCAATTTTTGCTGTATTTATGGTGGGAGTTGCGTTGTTCAGTAAATTTTGTGTGCAGGGAAAGCTTGATGAGATGAGCCGTCTGGAGAGCAATTATCACCAGATGGAGCAGCAGGTCGCAGAGGCAGAGGCGTCTGTGGAGAATTACGAGGATCTTCGCGTCGAGTATTCACACTATGGAAACGGATATCTGAGCGCTGACGAGCTTGCCATGCAGGACCGGATGGCAATGCTGGATCTGATCGAGGACGAGCTCCTGAAAAAGGGAGCACTTCTTAACTTCAGCCTTTCCGAAAATGTGGCCACACTGACCATCAATTCTGCCAAGCTTGCCAGCGTCTCAGAGGTTGTGCGGGATCTGGAGGCAAGTGATATCGTGACCTATGCCTTTGTTTCCACGGCTGCCACCAAGGATCAGAACCTGAATCAGAATGCGGAGAGCGGCAAGCCGGAGAAGGTCATTTCCACACTGACCATCTATTTCAAGCCGCCGGAGGGGGCGGAGCCTTCTGCAGAGACATCCGGTGAGAACTCTGTGAATCCGCTTATGCAGGCAATGGAGAATGTGGCACAGGGAGCGGCATCGGATCTGGCACAGACAGATGTGGAGGGAAATGAGGAATGAGAAATCTGAAAAAATCCGAGGAAATCATTCTCCTCATCCTGACCGCGGCGCTGATCGGGCTGTTTTATTTTCAGTTTGTGTACAAGGGCGTGATCGAGGCAAGAAGCCGGTATGACACAAGCCTGCTGGAGACGCAGCTTACGATTTATCAGGCAAAACTGGCATCCATGAAGAGCATGGAGCAGGAAATCGAATCCGGAAAAAATGCGGCAACCGGAATGGTTGCGACCTACAACAACCAGAAGCAGGAAATCATTGCGCTTAACAACATCTTCGCAGAGGCGGAGACCTTTGATTTTAATTTTGCGGCACCCCAGGCGGTAGAAGGTGATACCACGGTCCGGCGGGAGGTATCCGCAACCTTTTCGGCAGCAAGCTATGAGAAAGCAAGACAGATGCTGAACGATCTGTATCATTGCGAGTACCGATGCCTGATCGGTGACATTTCGATGAATCCCTCCGGAAACAGCCGGGACGAGGACAGCAACCTTGCGAACGGACCGGTGCAGGTGAGCTTCACCGTTACTTTCTTCGAAACGTTATATGGCGCTGAATCGCAGGATGGAATCAATTTCCTGGATGCTGACAACGGATAAGAAAACCGATCACGGCGGAAACGAACCAGGAAGACGCCGACAACGGAAACGGATAAGAAAACAGAAGGCGCGGAAGCAGTGAACATGAAGAGCAAAGAGAAGATCAGGAATAAGATCAGGTCAGAAAGCGGAGCATCCCTTGCGGCGGCTCTGCTCTTCTTCATTGTGTGCGCTGTGGTTGGCTCGATCATCATTGCAGCCGCCATGAGCTCGGCGGGACGGATGAGCGGCATTACCTCTGCGGACAACCAGCGTTATGCACTGGAATCGGCGAGGAGTCTGATTGAGGATGCCATGCTGTCGGATCCGGAGGATTCCAAAACCGATCCGATGAAGCGGAGCTACTACGAGAATGTCAGTGATGTCGGCTCGAACAGCCCGACGAAAACTCTGAATCCGGAGTCCGAGCAGATTACTTCCCTGAACCAGATGAAGCTTCAGATGGCGGAAAGCCTGTACACACTGTACTGGCCTGAAGTACAAGACACCTGGAATGAGAACAGTACGCAATCCTCTGTTTCCGGGGATAATTCCGGCGACAAGAGCGTGGGAGAAAAGGTTGTCGACTGGACACAGGTTGTCGGCTGGACACCGTCAGGAACGGCGAAGGCACAACAGAAAACGGTAACCTTTGACAAACTGACAACAGAATCGGGAAAAGCAGCAGGCTTTGTCCCGGTCACCGCGACCTTTACCATGAGGCCGGATTTTTCCATTCTGGTAGAGCTGCAGGCCGCGGCCTCTGCACAGAGCGGAGAAGGAACTTCTTCTGCAGGTACAGCAAATACTTATGTAATGACAGACAGCTTTCTGCTCTATCCGCAGATCACGGTGGATTATGAATCCGTGCTTCCGGAAAACCCTGCCGGTGGGAAGAATGGCGATCCGGAACCTGGTACTGCCAACAATCAGAGGCGGATTACCTGCAAAATAGAGTGGCTGACGGAAGGATAGAAATCGATGTTGGAGAAATTGCGGAGTGAGCGGGGCGAGTCCATTGGCGAAGCTCTTGCGGCGATGCTGATTGTCGCGCTTGCGGCACTGATGCTGGTCGGCATGACGACAGCGGCAACCCGAATCGTTGAGAAATCAGAAAAGGCCTATAACGTCTACCTGGATCAGAGAAATTATCTGGAATCCGGAGGTGCATCCGGAATTTCGAAAAATGATCCGGATGGAGAGAGCAGTATTGCAACGCCGGTGCCGGTTGAAGGATTCTTACATATGAGCGGAGACGGTATCGCAGCCGCAGCATCTGAACCGGTGACTGCGACCATCCTGAAATCCGGTGATAAGAACGTGAGGATCACCTATCGGTATCGAAAGGAAGGATAACAATCCAGGAGCAGGGCAACAATTCGGGAGCAGAATAACAACTCAGGTGCAGCAGGATAAGGCAATGCAGAGACAACGAATACACCGCAGACTGCGGGACAAAATTCATAGCGAAGAGGGCTTCACCCTGTCGGAAACCTTGATGACGGTTGTTCTGATCGGACTCATCACGATGGCAATGGCGGGCGGCATTGTTGCAGCGAAAAATGTCTACCAGAGAATCAGCCTGCGCGCAGACGCACAGACGCTTCTTGCAACGACTGTCAGTGCGGTTACGGAGGACTTGTCCTCGGTGAGCTCTTGCGATGCGATGCAGTCCTCGGGAAGCAGCCAGCAGGCAGTAACCCTGATTGAGAAAGGAAAACCGGTTGAACCGGCTGCTTTTTTCTATGCCGAAAGCCGCGGCTACCGGATGCAGTACCGGAACGGAACTTATGGAAACGGAGCCTCCGGGACCGGAGCCTCCGACGGAAATACCGGTACGGAAGCTCAGAAGGGAATCCAGGTTGTACCGAAGGACAATGAGGGGGGATCGATCCCTCTTTTGCCGGACAAAGTACAGACACGGGGTCTGTATGCCTATATCGAGTCACTTTCTGTGACAAAGCCGCAGTCGAAAGGGGACGGCGGCTATTTTACGTTAAAGATCCAGATAAAAAATGGCAGAAAAGGCGATCAGGTGGTGGAAGAAGCTACTGTCTGCGTACATAACAAACTGAAATTCACATCATGGAGTGTCAGATGAGAAGATATCACAAGAACAGCAATGGATTTACGATGGCGGAAATGCTGATCACAGTGGCGATCATTGTGATCCTGTGTGGGTTCGGCTTCGTTGCGGTGATTGCTCACCAGCGGAATTTAAAACGCATGGAAATGGACGAAACCGCGCAGGAAATTTTCATTGCGGCGCAGAATCATCTGACAGCAGCAAGGGCCAACGGACAGTGGAGCAGCTTTCTGGAGAAAACAGCAGCCGAAGGGCAGGGGGGAAGCCGCGGAACGGCGATATCCTATGAGCGTTCGGACTACGACAAGGCATCCGATGCGGACGCAGCTGGCCGGAAATTTTATTATTTTACAACGGAAAATACCGCAGTAAAGAATGGAGCCGAGGCGCTTATCCTTCCGGAGGGCTCCATCGATGAGACGCTTCGCGGACATCATTTTTACGTCGAATATGATGCGGCGAGCGGAACGGTGTTCGGCGTATTTTACACCGATTCCGATCATGCCATTACGGCAGATGATGCGCAGAAGGTCAGCCGCACAGAGCCGAACGACAGAAGAGATTATAAGGCGGATGGAAAGCGTACCATTATTGGCTATTACGGCGGCGCGCTGGGAGAGCTGAACAGCCCGGGAGATCTGTATGCTCCCTCGGTTGCCGTGCGCAACGCAGAATCTCTGGTTCTGTATGTTGTGGACAAGAATTATTACCGGCCTGTTTCCTCCAAAACGGGAGCGCAGAACTTCAAGACGAAGCTGAAGCTTACGTTTGAGGGCGTGACCAGCGGGGAAAAGGCGGTAAAGGAAGTGGATCCTTCGAGCTCTTCCTCTCAGACGGATGCATTGTTCAACAGCGCGGTGCTTGCGGAAGAAAGCGAGGGGACCTTTAATGTCGTCATCCCGTCTTCCGGAGCTTCTGCGCAGCAGACAACGGCGGTCAAAGCGGAATACTATGCCATCGTTCTGGACAGCATTGTCCGGAAGGATGGTCATTTTGCGGACCTCTTCCCGGAGTTTATTCCCGGCGAGGACATCCGGATCACGGCCACGCTAACCAGTGACAAAGCCGGTGGGGATGTATCCCAGACAGTCACCGTGAACAGCCTGTTCAATTCGGTGAAAACAGAAAAGAATCTCTCCGGCATAGCTTCGAAGACCGTGGTTACGGTGTCCAATCCAAGACACCTGGAGAATCTGTCTTCGGAGGTTTCCGGCGTTGATTTCGCAGTCGTGAAGGATACGACCGTGGACACGGTGTCCGTTGTTCGCAATCTGTTCTGGGATAAGGATGCAGAGGCGGAGAAGGGAGAGGCTGCGAATGAAAAGGTGACAGCCTTCATCCCGGCAATTGTTTCTGCAACCGGAATGAAGAGCGAGTACGGATACAACGCAGGCGGTGCCAAGGATGCTGCCGCCATAACCAAAGAGAATCTTCAGGTATATCCTTATTCTGCTTCCGGAACGGAGAACGCAGCCAACTCTTCCGGGAATTCTGCACCGACTTCGGCAGGAGGAGGGGAGAATCTGATTACAAAGGGCTCCTGCTATGGCATCACCAATACTGCAATCAAGTCCTTTGAAGGAAACAATCATATCCTGGCGGCCTTCCGCTTTGAAGGAAAGCAGAATGCGGCTCTGATCAACGAAGCGGCGGATGGACTTACTGTTTCCGATCTCCGGATTGCGGACGTTTCTGCTGTGGTGACGGGAGAAAGCGCAGATGGAACCGGATCGAATGAGACTCCGGCAGCGGCTGTTTTGCTTGCGAAGGCAAAAAGCGGCAGCATTGAAAACATTGCAGTCCGCTGGTACGAGGGCGGAGCCAATCAGAGCGTAACGCTTCCTGCAGGCCGGAATGTGGCAGCAGGAATGCAGGGATGCCGTGTTTACGCGGAAAAAGGAATCGCCTCTGCCCTGATTGGCAGTGTGGATGCGAAGCAGTCAGGCAGCACAACGGGAAGCCTTGAAATATCCAACGTATCCATCCGTACCGTCGTTAAAACTGCATCTGCCGAGGGAAAGAAGGTTACGGCACATCTTGGCATAGAGGGGGAGACCACCGCTGTCCTTCTTGGCGAAATCAAGAGCGGAGCTGTGACACTGGACAACAAGCAGTCAGAGGAAGACAGAAAAAGCTATGTCTGCATTGAGGGAACGCTTTCTCTGAAGTCGGACAAAGGTCAGGAGAACGCACAGGCTTCCGGCGGTCTCATCGGAAGGATTTCCGGCGGAGACAATGCTCTCGTGAAGCAGCTTGATTTCACGGCGAGCCGCATGGAGATGGAGACGGAAGGCGGCGCGGCCGGAGGGCTTGTCGGCGTTATTTCCGGCGGTAAGAAGGCAGAATTGGAAGGAGTCAGTCTTTCTGCCAATTCCCTGGATGTTACCGGCAAAACGGCAGCAGGCGGCGCAGTCGGAAATGTGTCAGCGGGCGAGTTGTCCCTGAATAAAATCAATATCCTTACGACAAAGGAAAACAAACAGGACTACGGAGAAGCAGGGCAGGAGACCAATGGAACGGAAAAGCCATATGGGATCCGCGTAACTGCTGAGAATGGAACAGCAGGAGGCCTCCTTGGCACTGCGTCTTCTGCTGTAACGAAGCTTACAATCTCAGAGACTGCGGTTTCGGGCTCAGGAACGGCAGACCAGGTGAAGGCCGGCAGCTCAGCGGGCGGTCTGATCGGAGATACCAAGGCTTCGAACACCACTATTACGAGCAGCGCAGCTTCACTGTACATCAGATCAGAAGGAAATGGCGGAAATGTCGGCGGCTCCAGCAGCACAGATGGAGCTGGCGGCCTCATTGGCAGTGCCTCCGGAAATGTAACGATCACAAACAGCTATTCCGGCGGCCGTACGACCAATGCGTCCGATCCGGATGAGGAAAAGTCGGATGCTTCCACTAAGCAGGCACGCTACGAGAATGCAGAGGAACGTCAGGGACGCTATAACGTATATCTTGTCTCCGGAAGCGGTGCAGCAGGCGGTCTTCTCGGGAAATTTAATGGAACTACAGGAAGTTTGAAAATCGAGAACTCCTATTCCACAAGCTCCGTTGCGATCCCCTATTCTGCAGGAGCTGCAGGTGCAGCGGCAGGCGGCCTTGTTGGCGATGCCGGGACAACCACGCTCACTGCAAACAACACCTATTGCACGGGACGCGTCTATGCGAAGGGGGCACAGAACGGGACCTCCGTCGGAGCTGCTTCAGGAAATGCGGCCGGAAGCACAGCAGGCGGGACTTCGGGCAGTACAGCGGAAACTTCTACCCCGAACTATGGGACCTATGCAGGAAAGCTGGGAGGCATTAACGGATCGAGAAACTATTATCTGAAGGGAATGAATGGAATTCCCTCCGATGCTGTCGGCACGCTGAATGGCAACACCTCTGACATTACCATTGCGGAGAGCGTCCTTGCGGGTGCGGATTACTATGACGATAACTGCGCACTGAAGCAGGGAGTGGATACCGCTCAGAAGTCCTACTATTTCGATACCGCGCTTGCCGCAATCCAGTATCCCTTCAAGACCGTAACCATGGCGATTGCACGGCCTGTCTGCGATCCGGATACCGGTATCAGGAATCCGAATGCGGAAGATGACACGAACAAATTTGCTCAAATCGGCGATTGGGAAATTCCGAAAGAAGAATCTTCAGAGACGGAGTTTGGTCCTTATGCGCTCATTTATTATGAGAGAATTTGGGATCCGGAAACAAAGAGCTTGGATCCGACCATATATTATCATGGATATGCGATTCCAGATGGGGCAAAAGGTTCAGATGGGACTGTAAAATATAAAGAAATTTCAACTAAAGATGGAAAGCTTTCGGCTGGTATAAATTGGAATGAGCATCATCTTGTTACATCAAAGGGAAAATATGTGGCAGAGGATGGATATTTGCTTCTTGTGAGCAATGAAACGATAAAAAATGCGGGCGGAGCAAACCATTTACATTTACACGTCAGAGATTCGGGAGGAATTAACAACACAGAAATTACCGACTCCAGATATTATACCGCAATAAATACATTAGATAACATATCAGAGCAAAATGAAATTATCGATCAATGTGATGACTTTAAGGGCTATACTGCGTATACATTGGATGTAATTAATAATAACAACATATATCGATTTAGACCATACACGAAAGATGTATTTGGTGCAGGAATAACAATTTGGAAAACAACAACCTCCGTTAACAATATTGTAAAATGGGATGCGGAGGCAGGATTTACGTATGTTCCATTTTTTGCGGATGCCGTGAGAGGCGCAGACCATGGCAAATATCAGAGCGTTTCTAAGTCTTGGGCATATAATTCGGCAGACAACACATATATAGATAATGATGTGCAGGCAATTATCCGCAGCGCGGAACAACTGCAGAATCTTGCAAAGTTTGGTGCTGATAGTAATGGATATTTGTCCTG
>ERZ1031114.587-NODE-587-length-10746-cov-6.216444_pt1 | contig 10746 bp, 4 predicted proteins | sample MGYA00518740_ERZ1031114 | MGnify/ENA primary metagenome ERZ1031114 (study PRJEB33719, sample SAMN04261276) | wastewater metagenome | biome: rural village; feature: human; material: feces | host: Homo sapiens | place: El Salvador | collected 2013-01-14 ... | reverse complement strand
AAACGAGCAGGGCAAGACCTGCTCGAGTCATCGAATGAAATAAGGAAGAATGCATGGCTCCTCCTTTGGAAAATCAGTAATGCGGGCCAGATCCCGCAGGTGCAATGGATTCAGCAGGTGGAACAGAGAACATTCCCGAGCCCACCTTTGCCCCTGCGTAATGCTATTAAGTTAAGGAAATCGTTAACTACGTAACGTCTTGCTTCCCCCTTCGGGGGAAGTGCCGAAGGCAATAGGGGCATGCCAGCGGCCATCGAACAATGTTGGATATACCGTAGTGCTGCCCCCTCAGCCCTCCGGGCAGCTCCCCCGATGGGGAGCCAAGAATGTTCTGCCGCTTAACTTAATAGCATTGCGCCCCTGCGGGCACCTCCTTCCACAGGAAGGAGGTGAAAATCGGAGTTGCGGCGCTTTATGTATGTTGCGCCGCACCACCATTTCTCATTTTCTCATTTCGCATTCAAATCAGAACTGTGTGCCGAAGCTGAAGTGGAATTTATTCTTATCCCCGTGGCCATAGTCAAGACGGATCGGTCCGATCGGGGTCTGGAGACGCAGGCCTACGCCGCAAGACCACTGGAAGCCATCATCATCTTCATACCACGGGATCTGTCCGTTATCGATGCCCCAGGTGCTGCCGCCATCGGTGAAGAGGACGCCCTGTACTTTCTTGGCGATCGGGAAACGATATTCCAGTGTCGCAGCGTACATTTTCTTGCCCTTGAACTGGTCATCCTCATAGCCGCGAAGCGTATTCGAACCACCGAGGTCAAAGAGGTTCCCGTAAGAGACATCGCCGTCGATGTAGCCGCCCTGCAGACGGAGCGCGAGGATGTGACCATTGCCAAGCCCCTTGTAGAAGCGGCCTTCTGTCGTGAACTTGTAGAAATCATAGTCACCGCCAAGGCCATGTCCGCCCCACTGGGTAGAGAAGGAGATGCGGCGGCCCTTGCTGGCATTGAAGTAGTTATCGCGGTTATCAAAGACGTGCGAGAAGGTGAAGCTGTTCGTGGTACCGAAATTATCATCGATAGCGCCACGCCAAGCTTTTTTCATTTCATCCTCGCTACTATAACCTTCCTTCTTATAATTCTTAAAGCGGTCAGTTGCTGCGCTGCCCCATTCGAAACCGTCATGGTCATCGTATTTTTCCTTCGCACTTTCGAAAGTGAAGTAGTTCGTGCGATATTCTCCATTCTGACGTCCCCAAGTGAGGTTCCAGCCGCTTCTTCTCTTATCGTATTCTGCGACGGTATCGCCGTTCGAATCATAGTCATCGTATTCATAGATGCGGTTGAAGATGGAAGCCCCGAGGGAGTCGCCATTGGAATTGATCCACGGGCGGGTGTAGGAGATGGTATAGTTCTTGCCGTCGCCGGCACCGCCGAATTCCCAGTGGAAATTGACCTTATCGCCTGTGCCGCGGAAGTTCGTATCACCGAGCTCGATGATGCCGACTGTACCGTCAGAGTCCGAGTAGCCGGCGCCGACAGTGATGACACCGGTCTTCTGCTCGACAACGTCGATCTCGATGACGACATTGTGTTCATTTTCTTTGCCAGGGAGCAGCTTCATGTTGACATCTTCAAAGTAACCCAGATTATAGAGTCTTTCCATGGAGCGGCTTGCCTGGAATTTATTGAAGGGCTTGCCCTTCTTCATCTTGAGTTCGCGGAGGATGACTTTGTCCTTCGTCTTATCATTGCCGACGAGCTGGATATCTTCGATGACACCTTCGGAAATATGGACTTTCAGGATGCCCTTCGGCGTCACTTCCACATTCGGGATGGAGACGAGCATGTAGCCCTGCTTGAGGTAGGCATCTTCGATCTCCTTGAGCTTCTGATTCACGAGGACGAAGTTCAGGACGCTGCCCTCTGGCACCTGCAGGATGGACTTCAGATAGTCAGATGTGAAGATGGTATTGCCGGTGAATTCCACATCACGAACGATGGGATTGGCGACAAGACCATAGGTGAGGTCCACGCCTTCGGGGATGTCCTTGAAATTCGGACGGATCTGAGAGAAAACACCTGTTGAGCCAAGAGATGCCACATCATTGCGGATGCCCTCAGCCGTGACGGTGCTACCCGGTTTGCTCTGCAGAAGAGGGGACAGCTTCGTCTTGACTTCTTCCGGGATCCCGTCGAAGTCGACATGCGCGATGGTCTTGCCTGTATGTGCTTCAATGGCTGCGTCATCGTCCGCCGAAAGATAGAGTGAGGCATCGCCCACTGCGACGGTCTGGTGGGATTCCTTCACTTCCATGGATGGTTCCGCTTTTTCCGTCTGGTCGGAGATCTCACCTGTCTTGCCAGCTTCCTTACCGCTCTTCACGTCGATCATGGAGCTCTGGGACATGCCGTTCTGGGATCCGGTCATCTGCGGTGCTTCCGCAAAGACGTCCGCGCCGGAAAGCGCAAGCAGGATCGCAGAAGCAAGCAGTGCTTTCTTATATGTTGCTGTCATCGTAAATTCCTCCTCATGTATTGGATGGTGAATTTCTATATATTTATGGAAATACAGATGGGTATCTGGCATACTTGCCAAAACGTGTGATTTCCTTAAATAACATTGGAATTGATGGATTCGGTGCAGGACGGAAGCTCCTAAAGGGGGCCCCTTCGAACCTCTGAAATCCTTCTTATCATTAATTTCCTCGGAGAGCCCTTCCCGCTTCGCCTACGACACGCTGGATCTCCTGATCGGAGAGGGCAGGTACCTCCGGCTTCGTGACGGCGGAGACTTCCACCGGAGCCGGCGCGGGCGTCATGACGACGGGCGCTGCTTTAGCAGACGGCACCACCTCGGGATCTGGCTTTGACGGATCCGTTTCCGCCGGTTCTGTCGTGACAGTCTCTGCAGATACCGAAGGGACCTCTTCGGCTTTCTTATCCGCTTCCTCGACTGGTACAACCGCCGCATCCGGTGTCGTGACTGCTGTTTCCACCGATCTTACCGGAGTAGGCGCAGGTGCAAAAAAATTGTCCTTCAGAAAAGAGGCGCCAAGGAAAAGCACTCCCGCCACAGCCAGCGAACCGCCGCGAAGCAGCCACTTCCGCCGCGGCGAAGTCCCTCTCACCTCTTTCAGGCGCTGCATCTCTGCCTGCGCCATGATGAGATTCATCTCGCCCGTCAGTTCTTTATGGTTGGAATAGGAATTCTCTGCCTTTTCCAGCCACCTCTTCACTGACTTCACTCTCTTCAGCGTATCCCCCGACATACTGCCTCCTGCTGAGAAAACCGGAATCATTCCGATCTCTGCCAACGACTGGTTACATGATTCTTATATATAATCAGTGTTTTAGAAGTACAAGTGAACATCCAAAATTATTATTTATTTCGTATTTTCTTGTATTTTCAAGCATTCTTGCAGAAATGCGAGTATTTTTAGGCTGGAATGATATGTTTGACAGGGTCCGGGGAGCAAAGATCCGATTCCTGTTCCATCTTACTCTTTCCGATAGGTTCAGCGGGGCAACGAAGCGGTGCCGAAAATGGGATCGCCAAAAACGCTATGCCACGTCATCCCCTACTTTCTCTCATGGATCAGCTTCGAGAGCATCCCGCGCAGACGCCGGATGCCGCGTTTCTCGAGGCGGTAGACGTAGGCCTGACTGACGCCCATGGCATCGGCAGTCTCAGCGGCGGTCTGCTCCGCCAAGTAGACAGAGCGGATAACATCCTGCTCTTTGGCAGAGAGTCGCTGCACCGCCATGTCGACTGCCGCATGCAGCGATTCACGGTCGGCACTTTCGAAAGCCATGTCGGGAATGGCCTGCGCAAGGAAGACCTTCTCTTCCTCCCCGTCCTTGAGAAGGATCTCCTTCTTATTGGCATTCAGGAAATTCAGCATGCGTCCGCGGATGCGATGGATGGCATACAGGGAGAAGGCGACACCGGCCAAAGGATCATAGCGCTCGACAGCCTCCATGAGCCCTACAGTGCCTTCCTGAATAAGATCCATCGTCACCGCCTCCTGCAGACCGTACTTGACGGCCTCCTTGAAGACAAGCGGCTGGTAATTCTCGATCAGACGCTGTCGCGCGTCGATCTCCTCTTCCTCTTTGTATTCTTTCCAAAGTGCCTGCTCTTCCTCCCGGCTGAGCAAGGTCACACGGGACAGGCAGGCTTTGTATTCTTCAAGCATAGAAATACTCCATGTAACTGATATTGACCATATTCACATTTCCGAGTTTTCGAAAGTAGTGACTAGGGATTGGGGATTAGGGATTAGGGATTAGGGATTAGGAGCCTCGAGTGACTTGTGACTAGTGATTGGTGATTTAAATGCCACTTTCGGGCATCGCCCTATTTATACTCCGCGGCGCTTCTGTTTTTTATGCGCGCACCGCCATTCCTCATTCCTCATTCCTAATTCGAGCAGAGCTTTCATCCACAATCAAGGGACACGCCCCTTTGGCTAACCCTAGAACTTAAAGCTCCAGTCGCTGCCGATGTAACTGTCGTGATTACTATTATACCACGATGAGAGACCGACGCGCGAATTCAAATCATAATGGAAGCCCAGACTCTTTTCCTCATTATTCACTCCCATGGTCGCAGTCAGCATGAAATCATTGAAGAGGTACTTCCCGATCTTGATGTAGTAGTAGCTGTCATTGTTATCATCGATGTTGTCATAGTAGTCTGTCAGATTCGACGTGATGCTGATGAGGTCAAGTCCGATCTTATCTGCGAGGAAGTCCTGCATTGTATTTCCGAAGAGCATAGTGAGGCCGGCATTGAAGAGCGCCCCCTGCATCGAGCCATCCTTATCCTTGGTCGGATCCTGATGGAGCGTCAGCAGCATGATGATCTGCGAATCATTCAGCGCAGGATCACTGTGGAAGGTCGTCTTCATATCACCGGGCAGTCCATCCAGCTCGGCTTTGATATTGTAATGACCGACCTTGGTATCGGCACGCGCATGGATGACAGGCAGGAAGGAGCCGGGGGTACCACCCCAGACAGCATTGGCCTGATCGATCTTGAATTCCGTGGTATTGATCTTGACCGTTCCTTTTTCTACATTCACGCGGCCCGTCATGATCGGTTCGCGGAAATGGCCCATCATCGAAATATTTCCTTTGATCATGAGGTCATAGAGCGAGCTGCTGTAAAGCCGTACATTGTCTCCGATGGCTATGTCGATCTTCGTCAGGAAATTGGCCGACGACTCACCGCTCTCCGCAAGGAGAGCGAGCGGCACTTCGCAAGTCGCATCGTGGATAGAGATCTTGCCCGTGACACCGAGCTGATCCATGAATTCACCCAGTGAAAGGTCAGCATCGACGGCTCCTTTGTAATAGGCAGAGTCGATGGAAGGGGTATGCATATGCACTTCCCCATCATAATGCGTGATCGCCTTTTCTTTCCAGTCAGCAGAGCCTTTCGCAGTGACGCCGCCGCCGCCGAAGGAGGCACTGCCGTCAAATGTCACGCGATGTCCATCAAATTGTAAGGACAGATCGATCGGCTGAATGACTTCATTCATGGTCATAAGACCGAGCGCCCCATTCTTTGCTGTGATGCTGCCCTTAAGCTCCGGGTCACGATAGTCACCGACAAGCTGTACATGCCCCTTGATCGGGCCGCTCGCACTCGTCACGGCTTTACCGAAGAGAGCCAGAATATTCATATCTGCCTGATCAAGATTGAAATCAACAGAAAGCGGCACTGCCTCATCGGTGGTGCTGCCGGTGAAAAGATTGCCGGGGAGTATACCCTTGGCACTTGCACGATAGTTTCCCTTCGATACCAGTGCATTTTGCAGCGTCACGACGTTGCTCTTGGCATTCGCCATCAGAGAGAAGCTGTCAAAGCTGATTTCTCCGTAGCTCGGATGCTCGATACCGATCGAGATGTCTGCTTCCGGCGATGTCTTATTTCCGCTGAGAATGACTCCGGCCGTCAGACGACCGCCCATCCGTATGTCATCTCGTCCCAATACCTGCGGCAGCCAGGACATCTCCATGTCTTTGGCTGCGAGCTGGATGGCGAGCTCACCATCGCTATTCATAGAGCCTTCTGCTGCGAGCAATCCATCTCCTACAGGAAGATGAAACTGACGGATCGAGAGCGCCCCATTCATGTAGGAAAAATCGATCGCTCCCTGACCGACAGGTGTATCCCCCAGATGTCCTCCCAGAAAATCTGCTTTGAAGTCGATGCTGGGGTTTTCCAGTGTCCCTCCGATCTGCATGCCGCCATTGACAGCGCCATCCACAGCGGACTCAGGCAGCTTGAAAAGACGCATGATCTCCTTGATATTCCATTCCTTAAATTGAAGGAAGCCATGCAGCGCATGGGAATCCATGTGATAGCTGCCTCTCCATTCGAAATGGCCATTCTTCTGATTGAATATACCGTCATCAAGGCTTACGACATGGTTCTGATAGCAAATACCGGCAGACGCCATATAAATGGCAGTGCCGCCTACAGAGATCTGCCTAGAGGAGATCGTTCCTTCAAAGGCCGGATCTTCCATCGTTCCGGATACATGCCCGCGCATATTGACCTTGCCGTCTGCTCCGCGTCCCGGAAGCATCCGCGAAAGGCTGATATCATTCAGCGATACGTCCATATCGATCATGTCTGGCTTCACCGTACCGCTCACGATGGCTGTACCATCGTAGATATAGGCGAGGCCGTTTTTCAGGGTGATGTCATTTCCATCATAGGTATATTCGCCGGAGATGCTCTGGAAAAGCTCACCCATGACAGAACCGTCGAAGGCTAGAAAATCGCCTTTCACCTGCGGCGCTTCCATCGTGCCAGTGACGGTCATGGTATTTTCGACCCAGCCCGTCACTGGGTAGTCCTCTCCGGCAAGCGCAAGCAGTTTCTCGATGCGTGTCTTGTCGGTATCGATGGTGAGTGAGAGAGGGTGCGGCGCAAAGAGACCGACGGTCCCCTTCACGGTATGCTTGCCGTCTGGCCCTTCCCAGCGAAGCGAGGTGATAGTCGCCAGCTGATCTCCCAGCGATACATGTCCTTCGATACGGTCAAAGGAGATGCCACGGATCTCCCCATCCTGCGCTGTGAAATCTGCCGCGCCGTATGGATCCTCCCTGCTCCCATTGACCACGAAACGACTGGAGAGACGTCCGGCCATATCCATCCCCGAAAGGCCGGAAAGCGCAGAAAGATCGATGGACGATACATCGCCCGAGAGCGAGAGAGACGGTCCGTATGTCCCCTTCACGGTGAATGCGCCTTCGCCAGATGTGCCTGTCAGATACGCGATATCCATCACGCCGCCGCGCGAAGTCGCCTCCCCCGAGAGGGTATCCATGGACATCCCATCATACGAAAGATCCATGCCATAGAAAACGCCATGCCAGTCACCATCACGGTAACTGCCAAAGCCGGAAACCTTGCCGGCTGCCATATTCTCATACGAAAGACCCGCGCCATCCATTTCTCCGGAAGCCATTTCCAAAGACAGTGCGCCTTCCTTATAGGTGCCCTTCGCCTTCCCCGATCCGCTCACAATGCCGGAAGCGGAAATCCCGACAGGAAGAGAAGAAAGGTCGATATGCTCTCCGGCTGCTTCGCCTTCAAAGGCCCCGCTTGTCATAGTATATGAGCCTTCACCGATCAGAAGACCACCCGCCATCTGTGCCTTCAGATAGGGGATCGAGATCCGATCCTCTCCATAGACAAAGCGCACATTCGCCTCTTTGACAGAAAGATCCTCATATTGCCCATCCTTCACATGGGCTTCGCCGGACACGAAAGGATCTCCCATCGTCCCCGAAATATCTACGCTGCCGGAAACGACTCCGGTGGCGCCTTTCTCCGGCAGCAGCTCTTCCGCCTTGATATCCTTCAGCGTCACATGTCCCATCAGGATCGGATCGTCCACGTCAAAAAGAACCTTCGCATTCCCGGTGAATGTTTGCCCATTGACCTTTACGGCTGCTTCGGTGATGACAGCTTCGCCATTTTCAATATCAAAAAAGGCTGCTCCGTCAGCCAGAATAAAATGATCATAGCGAAGAGCAGCATCTTTGATAGAGCCTTGGACATGATAAGCGACAGCGCCATCACTTTTCCAGATCTTGGCGCTGGTCACCTGTCCTGTCCCTTTGTCAATATCAAGTTTTGAAGAAATCTGTGGGAACTGCTCTAAGAGCGGCTTCAACGAGGTCAAGGAAACCGGATCCGTTTCCAGACTGATTTCCATGTTATTCGTATTCGTGTACTTCAGGTCCCCTGTGAAATGGCCGTCAAATACCTCACCCGCAAAAGAGCCTGTGATCGTACCCTTGCTGTCCCAGCCAAGCGTGCCGCCCAGCGAGGTAAAGTCATACGAGCCGATATCCGGTGCGGTGATAGATGCATTCCCGTCCTTCACGATGACCTGTCCTGTGAAAGTACCGTTGTCCGAAGAGTCCGATGGTTTTAGAATCTTCTCTACATTCCAGAGTCCATCATTCCCCTTGGCAAGGTGCACTTCCGGATTCTCGATGGTCACCGTCTTCACGACATCAGCGATACCGCCGTCTTTGAAGGCATAGTTGTACAGCGCAGAAGCAGACCATCCGATTTCCAAAGAAGGCGACTTGAATACAACCTCTCCTTTCGCGTCCTTTAGCTCAAGGTCGGTGAAGGAAAGATCATAGTTCGGATCCAGATCCATCATGGTCCACGTCAGGGTACCATTGATACGCTCCCCTGCCGCGTCTTTGATGACAGGTTCCAGATTCTGTGTGATGATCGGACGGATCAGCAGATAAATGATACAGAGCATGATGAAAATAAATGCTGCGATACCATTGATCCACCATTTGATTCTGCTAGCCAAGGTCAAGTTCTCCAAAGTAAAAATAAAGTTTCAAGGTTCAGGGTTAGCCCCGGGGGCGTGCCGCCCCTTGCTCGGGGATGAAAGGGTGGAAACCGGTTCTATAAGTTCAAAAGGTTCAAAGGGGGTTGGTGCGGCACATAAAAAATCAGAAGCGCCGCGGAGTATAAATAGGGCGATGCCCGAAGGTCAGCGATTAACAGGCTTCCCATTTATGGTTTCCTGACATCATCCTTTTGACCGCGAATGACAAAGATTTCTCGCTTCGCTCGAAATGACGATATGCGAGTCTGATGTCTCCCAGTCACTAGTCACCAGCCACCAGTCACTAAAATTACGCTTTTGCAAATTCCGGGTGAATGACAGCCGGTACGCCCATCGCATGTTCCAGCGTAGCGAGACCGATGTTGTAGTTATAGAGCGCGGTGATGTAGTTCGTTCTCGCAGTATTGAGGGCAAGTTCTGCATCGAGGACATCGAGGTTGATGCCGACGCCGCTGCTGTAGCGGACGGTCGCGATCTTATATGCTTCTTCTGCCTGAGCGACCGATGCTTCGGCAGCGCGGATCTGTTCTTTATAAGAGAGGACATTCAGGTAGTCCTGACGGACTTCGAGCTCGATCTTTTCTCTCGCCTGCAGCAGTGTTTCCTGTGCCGTCTTGACAACGGCATCCGCTTTCTTCACAGAAGCCTGGGTAGCGCCGCCATCCCAAAGTGACCAGGAAAGCCCGCCCTGGACAGCCCAGTCATCTTTATCGACCGCCGTCACGCTGGCTTCCTTCCAGTTGTATCCGCCGCCGACGCTGACTGTCGGGAGATAGCCTGCCTTTGCAGAGCGAAGAGAAGCCTCAGCTGCCTTTACGCCATAGTCTGCTTCGACGAGTTCCCAGCGGTATTTCTGCGCCATCAGAATAGCCTGTTCCATGGTAAGGTCAAATTCCGGTTCCGGGAAATTCTTATCCAGCGGGTTCAGCGTCGTATTCATCGGGATACGCATGATGTTGTTCAGGTTCGCTTCTGCGACATCACGGGTGTTGTCCGCTGCGATGCTCTTCTGCTTCGCATTGGCGAGCGATACATTGGAAGACAGTACGTCCAGCTTAGCCACGATGCCGGCATCGAACTGCTGCTGTACGTTATTCAGATGGCTTGCATAGTCAGTGACAGACTGTGCCTGCACTTCAGCGAGCTTGACCGCTTCAAGGTACTGGTAGTATGCCTGCACGGCCGCGAGCTTCGTATCCGCTTCTGTTTTGTAGACATTAAGATCTGCGATGTTTTTCTGATAGCGTGCGGCATCGATCGCACCTTCTACCTTGCCGAAGGTCCAGATCGGCCAGGAAACATTGATCCCCTGGCTATAGCCATGGTTGGAGCTCTGCGTGTCTACGACACCATGCTGGGTCGGATACTGATTTCTTTGCCAAGAGTAGCTGACGGACGGATTCTTCTTCGCTGCCGCTGCGCTGACATCGGCTTCCGCTTCTCTGCGCTTCAACTCTGCGATGGTGATGTCGCGGTTATTCTGAATGGCAGTCGTAACTGCACCTTTGAGGTCGATATCCATAGCCACTGCTTCCGGAGCTGCCGCTTCTGTGATGGAAGACGCCAGATTCTTCTGGAGCAGCATGTTATTGAAGTTCACATCTTTATTCGCTACCGTCTGATTCATCTGCGCCTCGATGGCTTTCTGTGTGATCGACGGATCCGTCATGATCTTCGTCTGAGATCCTTTTGCTTCTGCACCGAGCCCGCAGGAAAGGGCAAGCACGATAGAAGCAGTCAGAATTTTGCAGGTCATTGTATTCATTCAACATTCATCCCTTCTAGACAGATGTCTTTGTTGTCATTGTATCCAGACCGCCCCTCTTGGGTAATGCTGTTAAGTTAAGGAAATCGTTAGCTACGTAACGTCTTGCTTCCCCCTTCGGGGGAAG
>ERZ1031114.582-NODE-582-length-10766-cov-3.924750_pt1 | contig 10766 bp, 8 predicted proteins | sample MGYA00518740_ERZ1031114 | MGnify/ENA primary metagenome ERZ1031114 (study PRJEB33719, sample SAMN04261276) | wastewater metagenome | biome: rural village; feature: human; material: feces | host: Homo sapiens | place: El Salvador | collected 2013-01-14 ... | reverse complement strand
TCTTTGAATGCAAATGTACCGCCCCGAACAAACACCATGTCAAGACTTTGGCCAGCACACCGGCAAAACAAGAGACGTGGAAATTTCTTGGAACCATCGTCAGCGCAGCTACCGTGGTGGGAGTAATGATTGTCTTGAACAAGACCTACGGTTTCGCGAGCGGACAGCTTGCGGCGCCACAGGCCAATGCCATGGCTGCCGTGATAGACCCATTGATGAACGGTGTTGGCGCGCCATGGATTCTGTACGGCATCGGTGCCGTTATTGCCATTGTCCTTGACCGCTGCCACATTCCTGCCCTTGCCTTCGCCCTCGGCATGTTCATCCCTCTTGAGCTCAACGTGCCACTTGTAGTTGGTGGCGCTATCAACTGGTTTGTCACCACTCGCTCCGAAGATGCCGAGGTAAACAAGGCACGTGGCGAGAAAGGCACGCTCATTGCCAGTGGCTTCATAGCAGGCGGAGCGTTGATGGGCGTCGTTTCGGCCCTTCTAAAGTTTGGCGGCATTGAGCTTTCGGTCGCTGACCAATGGTGGAGCAACCCAATGTCTGAGATGACATCCCTCCTCGCCTATGTCTGCCTAATCTGCTATTTCATCAAGGCTACAAGGGTGAAAAAATGATGATTGCCGCGCGATAATACTTTTCGAGCAATAAAGATCAACGGCTGGATTCCCACACAAGGAATCCAGCCGTTTTCGGATGGCAGGAGGAGATGGAATAATATTTTACAAATGGTCGTCTGAGAATCGATTTTTTTCAACTAAGGTGTCGCTTGGCTGGAAATGACGCGATTATGAGGCATTTTGATAAAAATCTGATTACTAAGCAGTTGCGATTTTTACAGTTTCCTGACGTTGCCGACGCTACGATTTTGCGTCGCCGTTACGGTGCAATCGCATCGCCGTTACGGTGTAATCGCGTCGCCGTAACGGTGAAATGGCATCACCGTTACGGTGCAATCGCGACGCGATTACAGTGTAACGGCAAAAATTTTTGGCCAATAACCGACCGACGCCATTTTCAAAGGGCTAAAGGCTACCCTTTTTCCGCTCTATTTGACCCTGTTTCCAAGTGTTAAATTTCGGCAATAATATTTTACAATTCAACGCATTGACGCCACAAGGTGCTATTCTCTCACCATTGCGGTGAGCCTTTCACCACCTTCTATTAATAAACGCAGGAAAACGCAAGATTTAATAAAGCAGGTCGAGGATAAACCGCTTTATGTCGGTCTGCTTCATGGCGGCCTTCTCCTCGTGCTTTACGCCTGCCCCGAAAGCCACAAGCGCGGTATGGTCAGCTCCGCAGGAGTAGCCATGCGTGCCGCCTGTGCATGGCTGTATCACCTCGCCGTCGCGCTTGTTTGTAATGTCCACGCCTGGTATGGGTTCTATCGCCAACGCCACTTTAGGGTCACAACCAAGCATGGCGAGCTCTTCGCGGTTTATGACGCGGAACAGGCTTTTCACGCTGTCGGGCAAGAGGGCAAGCAGCTTCTCTACGCGTCTCAGCGTCTTCGTGTCGTTTTGCCTCTTCAGGTAGAGAAACGACATGGCTCCAGCTCCGTGGAAACACGCCTTCCAGTCGGTCCCGTATTGCTTGCCCAGCTGTCCGGCTTTCACGAGCAGCGTGTTTGGCGCCACCTGCCTGTCCACGTCTACGAAGCCATGGTCGCCTGTCACTATGACCAGCGTGCTGTCGAGCATGGCATGGTCGCGCAGGTTGTCGAGTATCACGCCCACTGCCGCGTCGGCCGATTCTATGGTTCGGCGCGTCCTCGCCGATTGGGTACCGGTTTGGTGTTGCGCGTAGTCGGTGGTGATGAGGTGGATTGTCATGAGCGTGGGCTTGTAATGGTTCATTATGTAGTTTGCCATGTAAGCCTCCTTGACGTCGCGGTTGATGGAACCAGCCGTGAAGTTTTCCATGTCTAACCTTCCTGTGGCGTGCAGCTCAAGAGTGTCGAGCAGGCCAGCTGGCGAGCAATTGGCCCTCAAGAAGGCCATTTGGTCGGCATTGGGCTTTATCGACCAGTATTCTGGCACGTTATATTTGATGTGTCTTGAGCCGGTGGACACGGGCCAGAAGAGCGAGGCCACGGTTCCGCCTTTCTCGGTTACGGCTTGCCAAAGGGTTTCCGCCTTAATAGAGTCGGCATACCAATAGCTTATGGTGCGCGGCTGGTTGCCCATGAACGGCGCGTTGTAGAAGATGTTGTGTCGCAAAGGCAGCGCGCCGGTGATGATGGTGGTGTGTGACGGGTATGTGGCCGCGGGCGTCACGCCCTTTATCGAGTCCACAAACAATCCGCCAGCTCTCATCTGCTTCAGGTTCTCAGAGGCTATGGTTGGGTTGGTGATCATCTCACCACGCATCCCGTCGATGGTGATGAGAATAACATGTGCGGGCTTTGCCTGTTGTGCCATTGCCAGGCCCGGAAGCGCGAGCACGAGTTGGACGCAAAGGGGCTTAATTGAAGAAAGGTGCCACATATTCTGAATTCTTGTTTTCCACTATTACTTTGTTCATGTCGTATTTCATGACTACGGTCATGTTTTGTTTATCCATCGTGAAGGCGTCCATGTCCTGGTTCAATGGTATGAACGACGGTATTTGCGCGTTGATGTAATCACCGGCTTGCGCATTGGCGGCCTCCACCTCGCACAAAGGCAGCCTTATCCCGAGGTCTGCGGCTCTCCTGCCCTCTCCGAAGAATATCTCCTGCCGCATGAGATAGAGAAGCTTTAGCAAGTCGTCTTGCGTGTCGCACCGGGCTATCATCTTCTCGCTAACCGATGTCCCGGAAACATAAGGCATGTCCACCAAGTGAGGCTTCTTCCTATCGAGCACCAGGCCAGCGCGCAGGCTGTCGTTGGCCGAAGCCGCCACCCTGTAGCCGGAAGAGTCGGGATACTCCTTAAAGCCTCCCATGCCTCTTTGCTCGACTTGGTCGTTCACTCCCTTCATCACCGGTCTCGACTTTACCAAGCCCAGCAGTTGGCACATGGTTTGCTTGGCTTTGCCCAGGTCATTGTCCGCAATCTCAGCCTCGGCTATTATCATGTATGGTTCCTCGGCCTTGGCTATGCAGATTGGGCGTTGCTCGAGTTGGTCTGTGGTCTGGAAATATTTTGGGTCAAGGAAATCGAGCCGTGGCAGCGGCTGGTACGACGTGCCGTATGGCATTCCATAGATGAATCCCTGGAAACTGTTTTCCACGCCGTTTTTCCCGTCGAATGTCACTTGCCTAACAAAGTCGGCCGACAGTTTTAACGCGCTGTTCGAGAAAGCCACGGCTTGTTGCTTGTCGCCAAGTTTGTAGTAAGCCCTTGCCAGCAGGGTGTTGATAAACGCCTTGTCGCTGTCGGTCTCCGCCAATTTAAGGCAGAGGTTGAATGTGTCTATCGCCTTGTTGAGATTGTGCTTCCAGTCTTTCACCTCTCCGCCGTTCTCTTCAGGCAGGCCAACGAAATATTCACCGGCAAGCAGGTATGAGTAACCCTCTATGTATCTGAGGTTCAGCTCCTGGTCTGAGGTCATGCCTTGGTCGGCCTTAGATATGTTGTTGAGACCGTTGAGCGCCATTTCCCTGATTGTGCCGATGCCTCGTTGCAGGTTAGTCACGTCGGGGTCGGTATACAGCAACGTAGGGAAATCGAACACCTTGCTACCCTGGGTTGAATTGTTGAAATAGTTGTCGGACAATATTTCGGTGAACTCCGCAAATTCGCCAATCGTTGTGGCGAACGTGCTATTGGTGCCGTTTATCCACGTCTTCAGGGCGTTTGAGGAATTCTTGAACGTGTCTTCATCCACATTGGGGTTCACTATGTCGCTTGGCTCCAGCAAGTCGCAGGCCGACAGCGACAACGTGGTAATGGCACAGAAAGCCATGTTCCTTATTATATTATGTGTGTTCATGTATTTGTTTCGTAAATGTCTTTTTCTGTTCATTTTTTTATCACGCTGTCAGAAAGTCACGGTCACGGAGCCTATGAAGCTTCGTGGTGTGGAGTAGGACGAGTAATTGAGACCTCCCACGGCCACAGCCCCCTGCGTGCGTGTCCCGGAAATGGTGGCTTCCGGGTCCACTGACGAGGCCGTGATGGCGAATGGGTTGTAGACGTTGAATCCTACGGTCATCGTCTTGATCAACTGCTTGAAGCTCCAATCATAGCTCACGCCTATGTTCCTTATCTTCAGGAAGTCGGATTTCTCCACGAAGAAGTTGGTAAAATTGAGCCACTCCTTAGCTTGCGTTTTTCCCTCAAGTGCCTTGTCGGGTATGGCAGGGTCATTCAGTCCCTTCGCGAACCTGAACTGCCTGTCAAACGAGTGGACATAGGCTCCGGTCTGCCAGTCGCCGCTGATGAAAAACGCCAGTCGTCGCCAGCTGCCGTTGACAGAGAAGTTGCCATATTTAGTGGGCAACGTAGTGCCAAGGTCTTGCAAGCTGAGCACATCTTTCAGTGATCCATCGTCATTGAGCTCAGCCTTTGAACCGCGCAGGAATCCAACTGGTTTTCCTTTTGCCACGACTGTTTGTATGGTGCGCGACGAGAAGCCTCCTATTGCGAACGGCACGGCTGTGCCTATGTCGAGCACCTTGTTCTTATTGGTGTTTAGCGACGCGTTGACGCGCAGCTTCCAGTCTTTCGTGTTTAATACCTGCACGCCGAGCGACAGCTCCACGCCTTTGTTTTCTATCTTGCCAACGTTGGCAAGGTAGTTGGAAGCCTGTCCGGATGATGGGAGGGATGGAACGTAGAACAGCGCGTCCTTCGTCAGGGCATAATAATATGTGATGCCAATGTTCAGCACATTGTTGAACAGGGTTGAGTTGAGTCCAACCTCGTAACTGTGTTTCTTCTCTGGCGCGAGATTCGGATTGCCGTATTTTCCGAAATACGCGGCTTGCTGGTCGTTGTATGACCCAAGGTCCACGGTGCGCTGGTATTCGAATGCCGGTGGGTAACTGCCCGCCACGCCATAGTTTGCCATAAGGCGAAGGTTGTTCAATATGCCGCTTTGCGTCAGTGGCTTCATGAAAGGCTCATCGCTCATGACGTAAGACAGGCCAACTTTTGGATAGCATTGCCATCCCACGTTGTCGCCGAAAGCCGTGTTGTAGTCGGAGCGGAGACCCAGGTCAATGTAGTAGCGATCGCATATACCTATGTTTTCCTGTACAAAGGCTCCGTAATTGTAAAGATAGCTTAGCCACTCGTTGGCAGTCAGCGTTCCAGCACCGGCTATGATTTGCGCCCCGTCGCGCACGTTGCTGCCATTGTAGACAGACTGGTGGTCGTTGGTGCTGAAAAACTGGAACCCTGCTGTCGTGATAGAGCTTAGCCAATCTTTGTACCTAAGCTTGTATTGCGCGTTGATGTCGGCTGTCAGTCCAAAGTATTTCCTGTCGAAATTGCTTATGCTCCCGGCGTTTGAGGTGCCTTCCGGCTTTTGCTGTATGTGTATCAGGAATTCGTTTGTCGTGATAAGCTTGTTGCTGCTCACACGATAGTCCACACCCAAGGTGGCTTTCATGGTGAAGTCGCGTATGGGTTTGAACTCAAGGCTTTGTGAGGTTTGGAAACGCTTTATCGACTCCTTGTTGTTTTGCAGGGCCTCGGCCTTGCTCACGAACTCCTTCATCTTGCCAAAGGTGTAATCGTCGAGTGCGTCAATGTCGGCGCCATAGTTTTTCTCAACGCCATCCTGGCCGACATATTTGAAGTTGGCGCAGGCGGAGCCCTCGGCAAACCACAGTCCGGTGTACCAGCCTTCGTTGCCGTTGCGCCTGCGGTTGTAATCCTCAACCACAAAGCCAAATGAGTTTTGGTATTCAAGCATCCTGTTGAACTTGACGTGCGACCCGAACCGCATGTCATATTTGCGATCCTTGTTGCCATCGTGTATCAGCGTGCCGGTGTTCTCGCTCATGCTTGCCCCAAAGCTGTAGCCATACTTGTCGGTTCCTCCGTCAAACCCGAAACGGTATTTCTGCTGCAAGCCGGTTTGGTGGAGCAGCTCCTTGGTCCGCTTGAAGTGGTAAAACTGGCTTGATGCCACGTCAGCACCGAGATCAGCTCCCGCATAGAACGAAATCTTGTTGTTAGAGCCTTTTTTAGTGAAAATCTGTATCACTCCGTTGGCGGCGTCAGAGCCGTAGACCGTGGTAGCCGCGCCACCTGTAACATATTCTATATGGTCTATGTTCTCCATGGGTATGTCGCTGATGGAGCCATACGTGGCAGTCTGGCCATTCAAGCTATTTAGAGAAGTGCCCGTATAGTTGTTTAGAGATGACACGGAGTTCATGTTGTCCACACGCACTCCATCCACATAGATGACGGTGGGGTGGAATTGATAAATGCCGATGACAATCCCCTCGACTTTACCATCGATGTAGAGCCAGGCTGTCCGGTGGTGATGTTTATTTGCACGTTTGGCAGAGCGTTTTGCAGCATCTGGTCTATGCGTCCCACTTTAACCTTCTCAAGGTCGGAAGCGTCTACAGTGGAAATGTTGGATGACAGGCGTCGCTTGTTTATCTCCGCTCCCTGCCCTGTCACCACGACTTCGTTTATCTTGAAATAATCCTCGTCAAGGGCGATGACATAGCAATCGCCACGTTTTTCCATGTCCTTGTCAGACTGTATGTCATTGTTGAGCTGTATGGTCTTGGTGACATAGCCAACACATGACACGCGCAGGCTCTTCACGCCGTTAGTGGAAATATGGAAATTGCCATTGGCATCGGTCAACGTCGCGGCATTGGTGTTGCCGTCTGGCACGACAACCACCCCGACGAGTTTGTCGGCATTAGCCTTGTCGATGATGATACCCCTTATTCCTACTTCTCTTACCTCAGTGCTTCTTGTTTCAGAGTGTTTAATCTTGCCATATGAAACAGAACTCGCGCACGACAGCACGGCTATGCTTGCGATAGTAGCAATCACTTTTACGTTGTTACTAACAATCATTATCCCTTTATTGGTTTCTTTTTATTATACTGTGCAATTAATTGTGCAAAGCTACAACTTTTTTTTCAAAGGCAAAGGTATATACGGCATATTTCTGACCTGTTAAAATCATGATAATATGCCGTTAAGAAAACGAGATTCATTCCTCATCCTTCAATACGGGAAGGGAAATATGGTACTTCACGGCCAATATCCTTATTGTCACGATAAAAACAAATGTGGCGACACCCGTGATGGCCATGTTGACGTTCATGTCGGTGAGCACCCAATAGAGCAGCCCACCCACGATGCTTGCCATGGCATATATCTCCTTGCGAAGCACAACTGGGGTCTTGTTTAGCAATACGTCACGTATCACTCCACCGGCTGCTCCGGTTATGCATCCCATTATGATGGCCACCCAGAAAGGATAGCCGCATTCTATTGTCTTCTGTATGCCGGTGATGGTGAAAGAGGCGAGGCCGAGGGTGTCGAAGAAAAACCACGCGTTGTCGAGCCGCTTGAGCATCCTCGAGAATGAGATCACGAATATTTGAGCCACTATCGTGCACACGATATACAATGGCGATGTCATCCAGAAAGGTGGCAATCCCAACATGACGTCGCGGAGGGTTCCGCCGCCAATGGCGACGGCGAATCCGCATACAAACCCTCCGAACCAATCGAAGTGCTTGGCCGCGGCATGGCGGATGCCTGATATGGCAAACGCCAATGTGCCGAGGATTTCAATAATGGTCTGTACGGAGTTGACCAATTGAGGGTCAGTGAAATGCATAGCTGTAATTAAACTTTATTGATGGGTTTGCCTTGAATGAAAGCTTCCACGTTGGCAAAGCAAATGTCGAGCAATCGCCTGCGAGCCTCCTTCGTTGCCCATGCTATGTGAGGCGTGAGATAAGCATGAGGCTGCTTGAGCAAAGGGTTGTCGGCAAGTGGCGGTTCTTGGTCCATCACGTCGGCTCCGTAGCCTCCAAGCTTGCCACAGGCAAGAGCTTCTGCCACGGCACCCTCGTCAACAAGGGCGCCACGGGCAGTGTTGATAAGTATTGCTCCTTGCTTCATCTTGGCGATATTCTCCGAGTTGAAGAAGTGGATGTTGTTGTTTGCGAGCGGACAATGCAGTGACACTATGTCGGAAGAGCTGAGCAGCAGATTGAGTGATGAGGCCTTTTTGATGCCATTGGGCAGATTGGTTTCGTCTTTCGACGTGTACGCGACGACATGAAGGCCAAAGGCGAGAGCCACAGTTGCCACGCGCATGCCTATGTGGCCAAGGCCAATGATGCCCAGTGTCTTGCCTGCTATTTCTGGCAGGGGCGTGTCCCAATAGCAGAAGTCAGGGTTCTTTGTCCATTTAAGGTCTGCGGCTTCACCCGTTGCCCTGTCTTGGTTGGCATAGTGGGCCACTTGGTTGGTTATATTCAAGATATGGGCAAACGTCATCTGCACCACGCTTTCTGTAGAATATGACGGAATATTGCACACCACAATGCCATGCTTATGTGCTGACTCGGTGTCAATGTTGTTATAGCCAGTAGCCAATATGCCTATATATTTCAGTTTGGGCAGTTGGGCTATAACTTCATCAGTCATGTTTATCTTGTTGATTATCAATATTTCCGCATCTTTTGCTCTTGCTATTACTTCTTCCGGCTTGGTGCGCTCGTACACTGTAAGAGAACCAAAAGCCTCAAGAGGCTCCCACGAAAAATCATTAGGATTGGCGGCATGCCCGTCGAGTATTACAATGTTCATGTCATGTTCTGTTTATGTTCTTGTTTTTATCTTATTCTTTGTATCTGTCTCCCCAGCAGTTGACCATTCGTTGGTACAGTTTTTCTTCCGCGGGCGAATGTTGCGCTTTCCAAAACCGCTTGTCCATCAACTCGTCTGGAAGATATTGCTGTGGCGTGAAGTTGCCAGGATAGTCGTGTGGATACTTGTATCCATCGTGATAGCCCAGTTGAGCCATAAGTTTAGTTGGGGCGTTGCGAATGTGCATTGGCACTGGCTGGTTGCCGCTTTTCCTAACATCCTCAATGGCGGTGTTTATGCCCATGTATGCCGAGTTGCTTTTTGGGCTTGTGGCAAGATACACCACGGCCTCGGCAAGAGGAATGCGGCCTTCAGGCCAACCAATCTTCTCTACCGCGTCGAAAGCGGCGTTTGCCAGCAGCAAGGCGTTTGGATTGGCCAAGCCAATGTCTTCCGCCGCTGAAATCACGATACGGCGAGCTATGAATTTTGGGTCTTCACCACCCTCTATCATTCTTGCCATCCAGTAGAGTGCGGCATCGGGATCGGATCCTCGTATGCTCTTGATGAAGGCAGAAATGATGTCGTAGTGCATATCGCCCTGCTTGTCGTAGGCAAGCGGATTGGCTTGCAGCTCAGCCTCAACTTTCTTATCGGTAATTACGATGTTGTCTCCCTCAACCGATTCCACTATAAGCTCAAGGATATTGAGCAATTTTCGCGCGTCGCCGCCGCTGAAACGCATCATGGCTCCAGTCTCTTTCAGCTCAATGTGCCTTTTCTTCAGTTCCACGTCTGTATTGATGGCGTGAAGGAGTATTTTTTGCAAGGCATCTTTGTCGAGAGACTTGAGCACATAGACCTGACAGCGCGATAGCAATGGCCTTATAACCTCAAAGGATGGATTCTCTGTCGTGGCACCAATGAGCGTCACCACGCCGCGCTCCACGGCACCGAGCAAAGAGTCTTGTTGCGACTTGGAGAAACGGTGAATCTCATCGATGAAGAGAATAGGCGAGGCGTTATTGAAAAAGCTTCCTTTCTTGGCACGTTCTATAACGTCACGAACGTCTTTCACCCCACTGGTAACGGCACTGAGCGTATAGAAAGGCACTTTCATTGCTGATGCCACAATCTCGGCCAATGTGGTCTTTCCGACACCGGGAGGCCCCCAAAGGATAAAAGAGGAAACCTTTCCGCTCTCTATCATCTTGCGCATTAAGCCGTTCTTACCCACGAGGTGTTCTTGGCCAACTTAATCGTCGAGCGTGCGTGGACGCATTCTCTCTGCTAATGGTTCCATTATGAGATATGTTATAATTCGCGACTGTCTGTCGTTAAATTCTATAAAGGTCTTGCTATACGAATGCCAAGCGCGGTTTTTTGATTGCGCAGGTAAGTTTGGAAGAGATTATTGTCTTCCACCACCTTGTGGTATAGCGATGAGGCATTGAGCATGTGCAGACCGTCCTTGTGCCAGACGGCAATGCCTATATGGCTGATTTCCAAGCCAGCCTTTGTTGTCACAATGGCTATTATGTCGCCGTTGTGCACGGTCTTTCTCACGACGTTGCTGTTTGTTACCGCCTTGGTGGGTATGTATTTTTGCCTTGTACCGGTGATAGACTTCTCCATGTCGGCTATCTGCTTAATCCATTGCTGCTTGCCTTTGAGCATGGGATAGCTCTCAAGGTGAGTAGTCATGTAGTTGGCCTTCACAGTTTGTGTCGCGGAGAATGGTGGGTTGGGCGACTGTATGTTCTTCACGATGCCCTCTTTCGTATTCTCTTGAATCCAGTAAGTGAAATAATGTTGTCTTGCTGGGTAAGCGACCTTTCCGTTGCGGTAGCGTATATGCTTCAGGTTCTAGCAATAGCTTGCGAATGTTGGCTTGTGCTGTGCCATGGCCCTTGAAAGTGCCAATACGGTTTCCACGTAAGTGGTGCAGTCGAGCTGGTGAAGGTTGACGATGAGCTTCTCGTTGGCATTCTTCTCCAACGTCTTTGCCACGTATGGCACACCCTT
>ERZ1031114.580-NODE-580-length-10774-cov-5.121840_pt1 | contig 10774 bp, 10 predicted proteins | sample MGYA00518740_ERZ1031114 | MGnify/ENA primary metagenome ERZ1031114 (study PRJEB33719, sample SAMN04261276) | wastewater metagenome | biome: rural village; feature: human; material: feces | host: Homo sapiens | place: El Salvador | collected 2013-01-14 ... | reverse complement strand
ACCTCGACTACAACGGTTGGCGCTGTGAGGGCGATTTTATGTCTTGGAACTACAGCGTTTACGAGGCTTGCAGTATGGTTGCGCAGATTTCAAAAAAGCTGTTCCGTTGGGGAGATACTTATGTTATCGACTATGCAGACCCGAGAAACGAAATTTTGGTGCTTATGCTCGCAATTGCAATAGACGCCGCAAACTGTACGCAGAATAATAATTAAGTGAGGTATTGTATGAGTGATAGACCGAAGCTCGACAAAAATCTTGACGGCAAGACATTCAGAGCGTTTTATTATTTAAAGGAAGAACTTGTCGATTTTTGTCGTCGATACGGTTTACCGACATAGGGCGGAAAACTTGAAATAACCCAGAGAATAGCACATTTTCTTGACACAGGCGAGGTTATCGCCGCAAAGAAAGTGCAGAAAAAGTCGCAGATAATCGGCAACATTACAACTGACACGGAAATTGAGCCGAATTTTGTTTGCTCGGAAAAGCACAGAGCGTTTTTTAAGGAACATATCGGCAACGGATTTTCTTTTAATGTTGCATTTCAGAAATGGCTTAAAAGCAATACGGGCAAAACTTATGCCGATGCGATTACTGCGTATTATCGGATACTTGAAGAAAAGAAAAACGGTAAGACAAAAAAATTGACAAGCAGTTTGAATACAATACATATATAAGGGATTTCTTTGCCGATAATCGGGGCAAGAGCCTTGACGAGGCTATTAAGTGTTGGAAATATAAAAAACAGTTGCCGGGACATAATCGTTATGAAAAAAGCGACCTTGATGTATTGGATAAATAATTTATTGCACTTCAAACAGTAAGGTTTATATTGCTTTTTATTGAAGTTTTACCCTTACAGTAGTATAATAAAAATGTTAAGCTAAATTTTACAAGGAGAGGGCAGAGGGCAAAACTTTCCTTTGCCGATTGTATAATGGAGAATTTGCACCTTGAGCCGTTGGGCAACGGCATTGAAATATATGTTACCAAAAGCTACAGATATTCGACAGACACTATCTTGCTTGCGAATTTTTCAAAGCCCGCAGGCAGTAAAAAATGTGCGGAACTTGGCACAGGATGCGGTACAATTCCGCTCTTGTGGTGCAGGGACAATAAAAACTTAAAAATAGACGCTGTTGAAATTCAGGAAAATGCCTGTACGCTTGCTCAAAAAAGCGTTGAACACAACGGGCTTTGCGATAACATTAAAATTATAAACGCTGACTTATGCGACCTTAAAGGCAAGCTGAATTTTGGCTGTTATGATGTTGTTGTGTGCAATCCGCCATATAAAATCGGCGGAGGAGGAATCAAAAATCCGACTTCGGCAAGGCTGATTGCAAGGCATGAAAGCGAATGTACGCTTGATGACATTTGCTCGGCGGCATCAAAGCTGCTGCAGTTTGGCGGCAGATTTTATATGTGTCAGCGCCCCGAAAGATTAGGCGATGTTATGGAGTCTATGAGAAAATTTGACATAGAGCCAAAGACCTTGCGACTTGTACAGCAGAGAGTGTCAAAAGCGCCGAAACTGTTTTTGCTTGAGGGCAGACGAGGCGGAAAACGGGGTTTTTTAAATGTACTGCCCACACTTTTTATAGAGGACGAAAGCGGTAATTTTTCAAAAGAAATGCTTGAAATTTACGGAAGCTACAAATCAGATCATTTAGAAAATACAGAGGACAACAAGCTATGAGCGGAATTTTATATGTTACGGGTACACCGATAGGCAACCTTTCAGACCTGTCGCCGAGAGCGGTGGAAACTCTTGAATCGGTAGATTTTATTGCGGCGGAAGACACAAGGGTTACGCTGAAACTTTTAAATCACTTTGGCATAAAAAAGCCGATGGTCAGCTATTTTGAGCACAATAAAAGAGAGCGTGGAGAGATTATCTGCGCAAGAATAGAGCAGGGCGAAAACTGCGCCATCGTTACAGATGCGGGTATGCCGTGTATTTCGGATCCGGGCGAAGATTTGGTAAAGCTCTGCGAAGAGCGTGGCATAAAGACGGTTGTAATTCCCGGACCGAGTGCGGTTATTTCTGCGCTTGCCGTTTCGGGCCTTAGCACGGGAAGATTTACTTTTGAGGGCTTTTTGAGCGTAAATAAAAAGAGCAGATCAGATCATTTGAAAAGCCTTGCAAACGAGCACAGAACGATGATTTTTTACGAAGCTCCGCATAAATTGCCGCAGACTTTGCGTGATTTGTATGCAAGTTTTGGCGACAGAAAACTTACAATTGTGCGTGAGATTACAAAAATTCACGAGGAAGTTATCCGTACCACAACAAAAAATGCGGCGGAAAATCTAAGCGACGGCAGTGTTAAAGGCGAAATTGTGCTTGTGCTTGAGGGTGCGCCGCAGGTTGACGATACCGAAGAGTTTACACTTGAATATGCGGTCGAAACCGCTAAGAAGTTGATTGAAAACGGCGCAAGGGCAACAGATGCCGCAAAAGAGGCGGCGGCGCTGACAGGCTTTAAAAAGAATGAAATTTACAAGGAGCTGATCTGATGACATACGAACAGGCTATTGAAAAAATACATTCACTGCTGACATTCGGTTCTCGCCCCGGACTTGACCGAATGAGAATTTTTCTCGAAAAACTCGGCAATCCGCAGGATAAACTAAAGTATATTCACATTGCGGGTACCAACGGCAAAGGTTCGGTTTGTGCAATGCTTTCGGCTGTGCTTGTTGAGGCAGGCTACAAAACAGGTCTTTTTATCTCTCCGTATATAACGGATTTTCGAGAGAGAATACAGATTAATAACCGTATGATTTCAAAGGAAATGCTCACCGAGGCGGTGGAGAAAACATTTCCGATTATTGAGGAATTGCGTAATGACGGCGTTATTATTACAGAGTTTGAGTATGTAAATGCTTTGCAGTTTTATATTCACGCAAACGAGAAATGCGACATTGTTGTGCTTGAAACAGGTATGGGCGGACTTCTTGACTGTACAAATACAATTTTGCCGCCGCTTTGCTCGGTAATAACAACTATCGGACTTGACCATACGGCAATTCTCGGCAACACTATCGAAGAGATTGCGTGGCAAAAGTGCGGTATTATAAAAAACGGCTCGATTGCCGTTACTTCCAAGCAGGAAGAAAACGCAATGAGCGTGATTGAATGTACTTGTAAAAGCAGAAATGTTGAACTTTTCAAAAGTGAAAGTGCAAAAATAAAAGTGATTTCAGAAAGCCTTGAAAGCACTGTTTTTGAATATGACGGTACAGAGCTTGAATTGCATTTGATTGGCGAACATCAGTTGGAAAATGCAAAAACCGCATTGACCGCATTAAAAGCACTTTGCGACAGCGGTAAAATCATTGTAAGCAAAAATGCATTAAAGGCAGGTATGGCAAAGGCGGTAAACCCCGCAAGACTTGAACTTATGGGCAAAAATCCCGTAGTTTTGCTTGACGGAGCACATAATCCAAATGGTATTGAGGCGCTGAGCAAGGCGGTTAAAAAGTATCTGCCAAATCAAAAGCGGCTTTGCCTTATGGGTATGCTTGCCGATAAGGACAGTGCAAGCTCAATCAATCTGCTTGAAGGACTTTTTGAAGAAGTGTTTACGGTAACGGTCAACAATCCGAGAACTTTATCGGCAGAAGAACTTGCCGAAAAATGCAAACAGCATTTTCCGAAAGTTGAGGCATTCGATAATAACAAAAAGGCTCTCGAAACGGCGCTTGATAAGGCAAAAAATGAAAATATGCCGCTCGTTATCTGCGGTTCGCTTTACCTTGCAGGCGAGCTAAGACCGTATTTATCGGAGAACGGTTAAAAAACGCCCGACTTCGGCTTTCGCTGAAATCGGGCGTTCGTTTAGTTTTATACAAATTTATTAAGCTCTGCGTTGTAGGTATAATCTATGGCGGAGAGCTTTTTTACGATTTCATCTTTACTGATGTTTGCGTCTTCGCAAAGAGCATCAAGCGATGGATAGAAATCTCTTAACTTTGTGTTAATAAAACTTAATAAAATCATTGGGTCTGACGGTAAATTTAATTCTGACATAATGTCCTCCTGTTAATCGTTTTTATTTTTAAAGAATGAGCATATCCAATAGTAAAGCGGAATGGTGAGAAAAACTACCCAGCCGACTGTCCATCCGCCGAATATGTTAAAGTATCCCATAAGAATGTATGCCATTGCCGCAAGCACGGGAAAGGCAAAGTGGTCTGCCTTGCGTTTGTAAATTGCATCAACAAGCGAATAGTAAAGCGGTATTGTCAGCAAAACTATCCAGCTAAGCGCCCAGCCAAAGCATAAACCGCTGAATCCCCACCAAAGGAATACAACAAGCGCTATAGCGAAAAAGGGAAACGAATTCCAAAATTTTTTATGCTTTCCTCCTGTAAACATTTTGTCGGTCATATCGGCATCGTGCATTATATGACCGTCTTTATCGGTATAAACTCTCTGTTTTCCGTTTTCGTTTACAAACACTCCGTCCTTGCCTATATCAACCTTAGTGCCGTCTTTGTCTTGTACATGTATTCCGTCTGCAAAGCTGATGTGTACCTTGTCGCCGTTTTTCGCATCAACATGGATTCCGTTTTTAAAAGATACTTTATCCGCTTTTATATACTCTGTGCCATCATCGCCTGTGGGGATTTGTGTGTTGTCTGCGCTTTCCTCCGATACGGTTTCTTGCTCGGCTTCGGATTTTGAGGAATTGTTCGATTCTCCTTTTAAAAGTTCGTCAAGCGATACTCCGTAAATTTCGGCAAGCAATATTAGGTTATCCGTGTCGGGAGATGCCTCTGCCCGTTCCCATTTTGACACCGCCTGTCTGCTTACTCCTATTTTATTTGCAAGTTCTTCCTGACTTAAGTTGTGTTTCTTCCTGTATTGTAAAAGTCTGTTTGCTGTTTCTATGTCCATATTTAATCCTCCTTTGAGAGTTTGTGACGATCGTTCTGCCTCTCACTTTATCCAAATTATACACCGCAACCACTGTTTTTTGCAATACATTTTAGTTTTCATTTCCGCAACCGACGGTTGCATAGAAAATTTTGCATGCAATATTGCGTTAATAATGTATATAATTGCTAATATGTCAATATTGTTAGCTTGACATAATTAATAATAAAATGTATAATAATATTGATAAACGATGATTGCTCGTTTTATTGGCGCTCACCGCCACAAAGGGCAGACTTAGTTATTGGTGCTCACCGCCATAAAGGGCAGACTTAGTTATTGGCGCTCACCGCCACAAAGGGCAGACTTAGCAATCAACAAAAAGGAAGAGGTTTTCCTCTTCCTTTTACTGATTTATGAGGTGTTTTATGTCAGAACTTAGTACTCCTTATTTTTATTATGTAGAAGATGAATATATAAATTTTCTCAAGAAAAAAGAAATTGAAAAAAGAAATTTTACCAGAGTGCCTAATGTACATTATTGGAATACTAAAAAATTTGTTTTTGGCGCTGTGCTGGAAATAAATAATATGTTATATTTTGCGCCGGTTACATCATATGCAAAATCGCAAGAAGATTTAATCCTTTTACGAGACAAAAAAGATAATAAAATTCTTGGATCAATACGCTTTAATTATATGATTCCCGTACCAAAACAATGTTTGCATAAACTTGAGATTAAATCATTGCCCACTGAAAAAAGCAGAGTTCATACAAGTAAAGAATTATCATTTTGTAGGAGAAAGAGAGATAATATATATAAAATTGCATTAAAAACATATAAGAGAGTAACGGAAAAGAAAAATGAAGAACTTGTTGCAAATAGTTGTGATTTTAATTTACTTGAACAGGCATATCAAGAATATTGCAATAATAAAATCAATACATAAACATAAAAGTTTTACAAACAACAAATGACAGCTATCAATAAATAATAGCTGTCATTTTTATTTTAAATCAACCTATATAAGTAAGGTCTTCGGTGTTGAGTTCGCTTGTACGCATTGCAGGTTTGCAAAGCGGAATTTGTTTGTCTTTCTTAATAAAGAGAGGTACTTCGTTAAGTGCAACTTCAACGAAGTGTACGCCCTTTTCCATAGGCTTGGTTTCTACATTTTCACCGCTTAGTTTAACAAAAGTCATATCTTCAGGGAGGTAAACATATCTGCCGCTTACATTCTGCTCATAAACAGGGCAAATCATACACTCATCGCCGAGCATAACCTGAGTTTCGCACTCTCTTGCCATTTTATCTTCGGGGTAATCGAAAGCAAGCGGGCGGAAAATCATATCGTTGTTTTCGCTTGCCTTTTTAAATGTATTATAAAGGTAAGGGATAAGTCTGTAACGAACTGTAACAATATCTCTGAAATCTTCGGGATTTTCAAAGTTGTAGCACTCCTGAGCCTTTGTGCCGAGCGCCGAATGGTTACGCATAAGCGGAGTAAATACGCCGAGAGCAAGGAAACGGAGAACGAGGTCACGGGTTGCGTTTTCGTTAAATCCGCCGAGGTCGGCGCCGCAGTAGAGGAAACCGCACATATTTGCGGACGGGAGCATTTTAAGGTTAAGAAGAATGTGTGACCACCATGAATGGTTGTCGCCAAACCAGATACCGCTTGAACGGTGTGCACCGATGTAAGAGGCTCTTGAGAACATAAGAATTTTGCCGTCGCCGAATTTCTTTGCAAAGTGTTCTCCTGCGGCTCTTGTCATATTTGCGCCGTAAATGTTATGAACTCTGTCGTGGCAAACAGGCTTGCCGTCAATCATATGATAGATGCTTGAGTAATCCTCGGGGCTGTTGGAAAGTCCGAGGAAAGTATCTTTGAGGTTAAAGAATTTTGAAAGGTCGAGGTTTTCGCCCTCAAGTGATTTTGCCTTATTAAGCGCTTTTTCAAGTCCTTTTGTTGAATAGAAAATAGCCGGCTCGTTCATATCGTTCCAGAAACCGTCAATGCCTGCGTCTGTAAGTCTGTCGTATTTTGCGCCGAACCAGTCACGAACTTCTTTCTGCATAAAGTCAGGGAAACCTACAATACCCGGCCATACGCCGCCTTCAAAAATCTCGCCGTCCTCGGTTTTGCAGAAGTAATCGTTTTCAACGCCTTCTTCGTAAACATCGTAGCCTTCTTCTTTTTTTACACCTGCGTCAATGATAGGGATAAGGTGAATACCTTGCTCTTTCTTTTCTTTTACATATTCTGCAAAATTCGGGAATTTGTCTTCGTCAACTGTGAAATCCTTGTAGTCTTTCATATAGTCAATGTCAAGATATACGCAGTCGAGCGGAATCTTTGCATCATTATAACCTTTGATTACGCCGTCAACGGCAGCTTTGTCGGGATAACTCCAACGGCTCTGCTGATAACCGAATGCCCAGAACGGCGGAATGTAACTCTGACCGATTGCACTGCGGAACTCTTTTACAATGTCAATCGGCTTATTGCTCTCGTTTTCGATAATGTAGATGTCAAAATCTGTACCGTCAACAGTGATTTCTGTGCGGCTTTGTTTTGTGTAACCGATGTCCCAACGGATTTTTGCGGGGAAATCAATAAAAATACCGAAAGTCTTGCTGCCGTTTAACATAAGAAAGTTGTGTGCGGCGTAGAGTGAACTTTTTGTTTCTGTGTGGAATGGGTCATCACTGCAAAAACTTTCGTAAATCCAGCCACGCTTGTTAATTCCTCTCGGCGCTTCGCCAAGACCGAAAACTATGTCGCTGTCCTGCATATCAAAGCTAAAAATGAATTTGCCGTCAATGATTTTGTAATCAACCGGGAATTTATTTATGTCGATTCCCGCAAAATCTTTTACAACAGCGTCTGTACGGATAGGGGTGCCGCTTGTGTACTTTGTAATCATTTAATATTGCTCCTTTGTAATGAAATTATTACCTCGGTATGACCGTCTGTGCCAAGAATTTGATACATTTTCATTATATAGGCAGAATTGTAAAAGATCAATCTAAATATTAAATATTCACTAAAATATTAAAGAAAAAACAAAAAAAGAGCCATACCTAACAGTATGACTCCTAAAATTTCAGTAATTTTTAATTAGCAGAAGAATACATCCATTGAACTTTCTTCGCCGTCGGCAACAAAGTAAGCTTTGTTTTCGTCAGGCTTGAGGTAAATTGAAATTTCCTTTACATCTTTACCGTATGTAGCTTTAACATTATTAATAATGTCTTCTACCGAGTTCTGCTTGTTGTTAAACTCAACAATAAAGTTTACCTTTGTTTCAGTTTTAACTTCTGCAGGGGCTTCAGCCTTTGTCTTAGCAGCCTTTGCTGCGGCAGCTACGGTAGCAGGTTTCTTTGGAGCAACCTTTTTAGGTGCGGTTTTCTTTACAGGAGCTTCCTTTACTGGAGCAGTTTTCTTTACAGGAGCTTCCTTTACTGGAGCAGTTTCTTTTACAGCAGTTGCAGTAGCCTTTGTTTCTACCTTAGCATCCTTGGCAGCTGCCGATTTTGTAGCAGTTCTTCTTGTTGCCATTGTAAAATCCCTCTTTCTCAAAATATAAATAAATACATAAAATCACTGTGAAATAACAATAAAAACAACTATTTTTATTTACATATATTATACAATTCAAAGTACAAAAAGTCAATAAAAGCAAATAATTTCAGCGGATAATACATATTTGTAAAATTATTTGCTTTTCATTGGTTAGTTTGCACCATATGCTCGACATAATTTTGTACAAAATGATATTTTTCTATGATATTAATTTTTTATATACCTCCAAAATTCAGCTGTATTACTGCGTAAGCATTGAAAAAATGAGTTATTGTGCTATACTTAAATGTGTTTTATTTTTAGGGGGAAAAGGAAATGTTAGAAAACTTTATTGTAGTTGCACAACAGGTACTTGTGCTGTTTATTTTGATTTCGTTGGGCTTTGTTTGCGGTAAGAAAAAAATCATTACCGATGTATCCGCAAAGCATATAAACAACCTTGTTTTGTACTTTGTTACACCGTGCGTTATGGTGTCTGCTTTTCAGCGTGATTTTACACCTGAACTTTTGGGCGGACTCGGAATTATGACGATTTGCGCAACAGCCGTTATGGCTGCAACCATACTTTTGGTAAGCCTTATTTTTAAGGGTAAGGACAGCAAAAAAAGAGTGTTGAGATTTGCAACAGTTTTTTCAAACTGTGCGTTTATGTCGTTCCCGTTGCAGGAGGCTGTGCTCGGTGATGACGGTTTGTTTTACGGCGCAGTGTTTGTAGCTGTGTTCAACATTCTTGTATGGACATACGGACTTGTATGTATGAGCGGAGATATTAAAGAAATTTCTGCCAAAAAGCTGATTACAAACCCGGGTATTATCGGTGTTGTAATTGCGATAATTATTTTTGCGCTTAACATAAAGCTTCCGTATATGGTAGGTCAGCCTGTTGAATATATGGCGGCTTTAAATACACCGTTGCCGATGATGATTATAGGTTACTACCTCTCCGAGGCAGACCTTAAAAAAGCATTTTCAAATGTATCTGTTTATGTTGCAATGGGATTAAGACTTGTTTTGGTACCTGTTATAACCGCTATTGTGCTTTATCTGTGCAAGGTGGAAACAACTCTTGCGGTTGCCTGTGTAATCGCATCTGCCGCACCGACTGCCGCTACAACTACAATGTTTGCGGTAAAATACAATAAAGATACCGAACTTTCGGTAAGTATTGTGGCGGTTACTACGGTATTTTCAATCATAACTATGCCGCTTGTAATTGCGTTTGCGCAAACACTGACAGCATAAACGGAGGATATTATGCCAAAATCATCGGGACAAAAGCTTAAGCTTTTATATCTGCGTGACATTCTTCTAAAGAGAACCGACGATAACCACGGAATGACTGCGACTGAAATTATTGACGCATTAAGTGAATTTAATATAAAGTCAGAGCGAAAAAGTCTTTACGATGATATCAGCTCTCTCCAAATGTACGGACTTGACATTGAAAAAATCAAATCAAATACCACAAGGTATTATGTCGCATCAAGAGATTTTGAGCTTGCGGAGCTTAAACTGCTTGTCGATGCAATTCAAAGTTCAAAATTTATTACACGCAAAAAAAGTATGGAGCTTATCGGAAAAATTGAGGGACTTGTAAGTAACTTTCAGGGAAAAGAACTTAAGCGTGATGTCTTTATTACAAACAGGGTAAAAGGTCTTAACGAAAAAATATATTATGTTGTCGATACACTGCAAACTGCGATTTCCAATGACCGAAAGGTCAGCTTTTTGTATATGAAGTGGGATATAGGGCAGGGTGCAAATATTGTAAAAACCGCAAGGCGTGACGGCAAGAGATATGTAATTTCACCGATATGGCTTTGCTGGGACGACGAAAATTATTATATGATAGGTTATGACAGCGAGGCGGATAAGATAAAGAATTACCGAGTAGATAAGATTGAAAGCGTTGAAATACTTGAAGACAAGCGTGAACCTAATGACGAAATACAGAAATTTGACGGCGCCGAATATACAAGAAAGATTTTCTCGATGTACGGCGGAGAGGAATTTGAAGTTACAATGCTTGTTAATAACGAACTTGTAGGCGTAATTGCAGACAGGTTTGGTGACGATATTTTTATTGTAAAAGAAAACGATAATCAGTTCAGGTTCAGTGCAAAAATTTCAATAAGCAGTCAGTTTTATGCCTGGGTATTCGGACTGGGCGGAGGTATTAAAATCTTGTCACCGCAAAGGGTGGTAGACGGATTTAAAGAACATCTTAATTCTGTAAATAATAATTATTCGACAGATAATAATGACAACTGACAATGTCTGATTTTTAAGCTTTATATAT
>ERZ1031114.575-NODE-575-length-10819-cov-7.508175_pt1 | contig 10819 bp, 8 predicted proteins | sample MGYA00518740_ERZ1031114 | MGnify/ENA primary metagenome ERZ1031114 (study PRJEB33719, sample SAMN04261276) | wastewater metagenome | biome: rural village; feature: human; material: feces | host: Homo sapiens | place: El Salvador | collected 2013-01-14 ... | reverse complement strand
CAAGCTTCAGGACTTCTGCCGACACAAATGAAAGCACAAAAAACACAAGCGTGGTAGACCCCCTTTTTAACGATTTATTCCCTTCAGTGATGCGTTTTTCCTGGTATTAAGTGGTAAATAAAGAGGTGCACCAGCAGTAACCTATGATAAGGAATTTTATAAAGGATTAACGACAATGTGCTGTGCACATCTATTGAGTTATTTCGCTCAAAATTTCCATCAAGAAAGTTAACAGAATACAAAAACGTTAATAAATAAGCCTGACTTCCCAGTCTTGGCTTGACTACAAATTTGCAGGTTTCATTATTTATTAAGAATTTTACAATTTATAATAAATAATAATAATGGAACACGAAAATAAAAAAGGAAAAAGCAAGCTAGATACTTATCTAAAGAATCTGAGAGAAAAGCTCATCAAGAAGTTGGGAAATCACCTCGACTCCTTGGTCAGTAGAGGTGTGTTGAATGCATATAAAGTGAAGAGAGATTTTGGAATGGGCGACTCTACCTTTAACAATCTGTGTCAGTGTAATTCTACTGCTTCTCCTGATACGCTAGACAAAATGGCTTTTCTCATAGCATATTATCTAGACCAATATGACAAGGAATTGAAAGCTGAACCTAATGGGAAAAGTAAGCAAGAGAAGATTGATGCTTTGTCTGAAATGAAAGATGAGTTCAAACTGCTGTATGGATGTAGAGCTGACATCGCAATCAAAATGGTGAATGAACAATCTGAATTATTAACTAACTAAATTTAAATCCGATGAATCTTAAGAAATTTTCGGGTGAAGACGCTTCACCTTGACACCATCGTGGTGTGCGCCCTTCTCGGGATGAAAATGGGCTTTTTCTCAGTTGTAACATTTAAAATGAAAACGAAATGGAATTTTCAATGTCCCAGTTGCCTGAATTGATAGGACTGGGAGTTCCTGTGTTTATAGGTTGCTCGTTTGTTATGGGCAATGGTGATAATTTGCAAGGTTGTCCTGGCAATCGAGAGATAAGCTTGAAGGAAGAACCTGCTTGGGTAGCTAAGGGCAGACAGGAGGAGCTAAAACTGCCTGATGAACTCAATACGCCGGAAGCTATCGAAATACTCAATAAACTACAAGAACACGATTATCTAGACGATTGTTATCAGCCTAAGAGAATGTCGATCTCTGAAAAAGGTGTGTTGGCTTCTCTCATCTCTGATAAATTGAGCATCAACCAACCTTGGGTTACATTCGGAGAATTGTGGAATATGAACAAGGAAACCTTGCGAAAGGGCAATTCTAAAGGAATGGACCAAAAAAGCATAGAGCGATTCATAGAAAAGATAAAAGATGTAATAGATTGATATTTAATATGTTGCGTAATTCTTGCCTGCCTACCCCGGGGCTACCCCGTGGCACATGGACGGGGCTACCCCGTGGCAGGTAAGTTTCAAAAACTCTTAGTACCTTTGTCCCCGTAATCAGATGCACAGGCGTCTGGTTGCGGGGACTTTGCGTATTGCGGGTTCTCAATCTATAAACATTATATAATATATGAATTGTTACGTATTTGAACATCCACAGTATGGCAAGCTCAGAATGGTGGAGAGAAGTGATGGCGAGCTCTACTATTACTTGGAAGATGTAATGAGAATCTTCTCTAAGAATGGAGCTAAGACATTCGGGATTATCGCTAATTCTGAGGGTGAGGTTGTTACTTTCGGTTTCGTGCTGGTACCGCCTAAGAAGGGGGAGACGTATTTCTTCACCGAGAGAGAGTTGGGAATTGTGAGAAAGAGACAGAAGAACTTTCGTGCAGACAAAACCTTTATTGATGAGCAGCTCTTGCATGACATGCAGGGAGAACTAGACCCAGAGGGACTGTTGGCAAAGAAATGGGTGAACATCTATGTGTCCCGTGTGTTGACTTCAGAAGCTTTTGTCATTGGGCATGAAGCTAAGGGAGTGCAGGAATGTTGTGAGTATGGGCTCCTTTCGCCAATGGACATTCGCTACACAAAAAATGGTCTTTACATTAATACTGAATATTTAGAAATTTAAGCAATTATGAAGAAAGCAACTAGCAAGAAGCTGCTCAATGCAGTAAAGGTAGACGGTGCTGTGATCACCGAGGAGAATGGTAACGTATCAGTGCGCAAGGCGCCATGGAACGAGACGGAGGTAATCAGTGACAAGCCGCAGGTGATCAGGGGCAGGATGATATTCTCGGGTGGCGAGAATGGGCGAGGCGACTGGGTGGACTTCAAGCCTTATGTGCAGGGCAAGCGAGAGAAGCCCTTCACGGAGATTCTCAAGACCAAGCACGGGGTGGTGCGCACTAGCAAGCGAACCGTGCAGGTGAACTATGCCTTCTCTAAGGACATGAGCAAGGCGGAGATTCTGCGCTGCCTCAAGGGTGAGCACCAGGAGATGGTGAAGGCTATCAAGCCCTTCAAGGAAAATGTGGAGTGGGAGGACTATAAGGAGTAATAGATAATGTATAATTAATAATGTATAATTAAGCATGAACCACTTTATTGCAATGAATCCTCAGCGTGGGGGCAATAAGGGCAGCGCCAGCTGCCTGCCCCTGGCTGAATATGACAAGCTGATAGCTCAGCCTTGGCTCCACGATATGGTGGAGCAGATACGTGGGGGCAATGACAAGCTGAAGGGGCTGATGCCCTTCCGCTGCGGCCACTACAGCCGATTCCTCAAGAATCATCGCTCGCAGAAGGATGCTGACCCTACGAGTTTTCTCTTCCAGACCACCATCGACATCGACGATAAGGAGCTGGTGGGTATCGCCATCGAAATGGCAAGGCAGCTGAATTGCAGCGACTCCATCTGGAATGGAATGCTACTGCATCTGGAATACTCGGCTCGTAAGAAGCTCCACATCGACATCCGAATGCCGATAGGTATGACTATCGAGGAGACGCAGAGAGCGTATTGTAAGGCACTTGGCGTGCCCTGCGATGAGAGTTGCTTCACCCCAGAGAGAATCCTCTTTATCACGGATCAGGACTCGGAGATCTATCGCTCCAAGGACTGGTATGCCGTGCTTCCTGCCGATGAGCTGAAGGCTCGCAGAGAGGCTTATCTGAAGCGTGGTCTCACCATCGACGGCAGAGGCAAGGCTAACCAGCCTGCCCAACCATTCAACATTCAACACTCAACATTCAACACTCAACAAAATATTCCTGACGGATTACCAACCTCTGGTATCGCCAGCGAGAAGAGCCTGATAGCCTTCGACCTCTTCACGGAGTCGGCAGGACTGAAGAATGTGAATATCGATACCGAGGGCTCTCGCCACTCCTCACTTCTTGCCATCATGAGCGCAGGAGCGAGCAGGGTGATGAGCGAAGAGGAGCTGAGAAGAGTAGTGGCAGTGAAGATGCCTAGCTTCGCCCAAGAGCGTGACTGCCAGCAGCTGATCCATGACTTCTATGAGAAATATGGAGACAGTTCGAAGCCATTCTCTAGAGATGTGATCCGCATCAATGCGCAGGCGGAGAAGCAAGCGACTCTCTTAACTCCTAATTCCTCACTCCAAACTCCTAACTGTGAAGATGATTACCCCGCTCCGCCCGAGATGCCGAAGAAGCTGCCTAAGCTCGTGGAGCTCCTCGTGTCTCAGACACCGGATGTCTATAAGCCTGCCGTAGCCCATGCCATCTTTCCTCCGCTAGCCACCCACCTCTGCCGCACCTATTTTAATTACATCGACAATGTGGAGCATGAGGCTACGCTAATGTGTTGTCTCTTAGCTGGTACGGGCGCAGGAAAGAACTGCGTGCAGATGCCTATCAACCTGATTATGGAAGACATCAGAAAACGAGACAAAGATAACCTGAAACGAGAGAAGGAGTGGAAGGATGAGGTGACAAGAAAAGGTGCTAACAAGGATAAGCGTAAGCGACCTGAAAACCTCGTGATCCAGGAGATAGACGCCGATATGACCAACCCTGCCTTCGTGATGCGTACCGCCGAGGCGCAGGAGCATTTCCTCTATACTGCTCTCAACGAGATAGACCAGTTTGATAACCTAAGGGGCATTGGCAACCAGCAGTTTCGTATCATGTGCCTCGCCTTCGACCCTGGTAATCAATATGGACAAACCCGAGTGGGCACGCAGAGTGTTACGGAGCGAGTAACCATCCGATTTAACTGGAATGCCTCGACCACCATCAACAAGGGTATCCGATATTTCTCCAAGGTATTGACCGATGGTCCTATCTCCAGAATCAACTTCTGTACTATCCCAGAGCGTGAGATAGGAGCCGAGATGCCTGTCTATGGCACATACGATGACACATTCAGAGAGAACTTAAAACCCTATATCGAGCATCTTAACATGGCTTCTGGTACTATCAATTGCCCTGAGGCTTTCGCCTTGGCACAGAAGCTGAAAGAGGAGAATGCCGACTTTGCCCGTATGAGCCAAGACAGGGTTTACGAGAACCTCTCGTTCAGAGCCAATGTCATTGCCTATCTGAAGGCTTGCGTGCTCTATGTGGCGAATGGTTGCCAATGGGAATCCGAGATAGAGGAGTTTGTGCGCTGGAGCGAGCAGTATGACCTGTACTGCAAGATGAGATTCTTCCGAGATGCTATCGTGAAGTCGGAGCAGGAGGGAGTGAAGTCGAGCAAAAGAGGGCCTTCCAATATGCTGCAACTTCTGCCAAATGAGTTCTCTTTTCAGCAGGCTGAGCAGTTGAGAAGCGACTTGGGGCTGGATACCAAGGGCACCCGACGGATGATAGCCACCTGGGTGTTCAGAAAGTATATCGTGAAAGTGGAGGCTGGCGAACTTTATCGCAAGCTATGTTTTCTCAAAAAAGAATCTAAATAGAAACAATTATGGAAATCGTACTCAAAAGAATAGCTAAGCAGAATACTTACACCATAGGGCGTATGTATATCCTGAAGGACGAGGAGGTGGAGCGCAAGGTGAACTATACGCTTAATAAGGACCAGAAGCGCAGCTTCTGCCATGTGGTAGATGTGGGCAAACTGGACGGGGAGCACTACTTCTGCGATACCCTGGAGCCTACGTGGCGCAACCTGCTGGGCATCAACCTGTTGCCCCAAGAGGAGAATGTGCGCCTGGGGCGAGTGTCGGGGAAGAAGGCGCAGAAGATGAAGGGTAAGACTGCCATACCCGAGGGCACCTATCCGCTGCTCATCACCAAGTCGCCGAGATTCAAGCAGTGGCTGCCCCTGCTGCAGGGCGTTCCTGGCTTTGAGGGCATCCGCATCCATGCCGGTAACTACCCCGATGATACGCAGGGCTGCATCCTGCCGGGCGAAAACAAGCTCCGAGGCATGGTGGTAAACTCCCGCATCTGGCTGCATCGCCTCGTCAATGCCATCACGGCGGCGAGAGACCGAGGCGAGAGCATCTGGATCACCATCATCTAGTAGCCGAAGTTCTCCGAGCGGCGGCATTGCCTCTAATGCAGCCCACGCTCGGAGAGCGAGGGCTGCTACCTATGTGTGTCGTATAATTTGTTCATTGTTTCTATTCAGTTGGTATGCTTTTGTTTTTATTGCTCATTGGCTTCATCACATGCTACCATCTCAGCTCCTCGATATATCACAACGAGTTTATGGAGCGTGGTGGTCTTGACGGACTCCCTCACGATGTCGCTATCGGCATATCGGCATATTTGCGCTGAGGCATCCTTGAAGAGTTGCTTCACCTGCTCATCGGTGGTGCTGGACTTGCAATATTTCAATTCGATGATGTACGAGTCTACCATGTCCTTATAGATGTCACATAACGGACAAAGGAAGATGTCGGCATAACCACCATCATTATCCAACTCTGAGATAGGACGGTAGAAGCGATTCTGGGATGTCATTGCCAGGGTAAAGCCATGCACGAATGCCTCTCCCTTCTGCTTGTCTCGCTGAGAAGAATAACGCTTCAAACTGTCTGCGATAAAGTCAAAGTATGCTTTGTAGTCGCCATGATAAGCCAATCGACTCTCCAATTTGCCTTTTCCGTAGGTGTCGTATGTCAAGTCGTTTTCCTCGTATGTGTTTAGTAGATAAGTATACATCTGGTCTCGCACCACTTCATTAGGAATGATAAACTTAGTGTCACCATCACTGGTTCCGTCTATCGTTAACATACCGAAATAGAAAAGCAGGCTTACAAAATTATCTGGGTCATTGATGCGCTCAGCAGGGAAGTGCTCCACCAACTTGCCTGTTACATATCCCTTGGTTACCAACTGCTGGATGATGCTGGCATCATGGGCAAACTCCTTGTCATGACGGATGAGCATGCGTATCTTGTCATAGTCGATACGGATGTTACTTTCTATCATGGAATCAGGAATGTCATAATCATTGTGGATGTAGTTGTCCAAGAAATTGAGTACCATCACAGAATTATACATTGTGATCTTGCCATATCTTTTGATAGAAAAGCAATAATTGTCATACCAAGGTTTCATCTCTTTAATGAGTTCATCTACAGTATGATTGAAAGGCAGCACGCTGGAATAATACTCCAACATCTCACGCACTTCCTCTTCCGTGAATCCTGTCATCTCATTAAACTGAGGATGTAATGAATAGTTGGTTCCGATGTTAAAACCACTTGTCAGGTCATCCATCGTAACAGGACTGACACCCGTCACGAAGATACGCCCCAAGCTTGTGACTGATGCACCCTTGATGGTATCAAAGAACTTACGCAGATACCCCTCACCATGTGTTTGCTGACGATAGTTGCCTTCATGCGCTTGGTTGGCAAGTATCTGATTGGTGAAATGATCATATTCATCAATGAAGAGGTAAATCTTCTGATTGGTCTTTTGGCATTGTCCGTCAAGATAGCTCAACTGTGAAACTGCATCTTTCTGTTGATTTAAGCCTTCCTTAGTACCTTCGGGCAATAGGTGAGAGTAAAGATCTACGAAAAGGTTGAAACGGATACTGCAATAATTGTCCATGCCCTGCTGATAATCGTCCAAACCGCCAACTATTTGGGCAAAGTTAAGATGAAGAACCAAATACTGGTTGCGCTCAGGCGTAGGGTTTTGTCCAATATACAGTTTGCCAAAAATGTCCTCGAAGGCATCTTTCTTATTGACATCATAGTAATTTTCGAGCATGGAGAGGGTAAGGGTCTTGCCAAAACGGCGAGGCCTAATGTAGAAGAAGTATTTGTTAGCCTCTTCTATATCCTCGATAAAAGGTGTTTTGTCAACATAGTAACAATCATCTTTTATCACATCCTCAAAGTTTTGCATACCGTATGGTATGCGCTTGCGATAGATTCGCTTTCTTCTTTCTTTTACTACCATAGCTCTATGATTATTAATAAGATGCTGCAAAGGTACTATTTTTATTTGACAAAGCCAACGATGAGAGGATTTTTTTCAACGTTTTGTTTTAACTTTTTCAGTTTCTCGGAGTCTGAGGAGTGTAAGCTGGCAGGCTATGCTACATTGACGGGTTCAAACATCTTCTTATCATCGTTTGACACCTCTCACGGCCTGGCTCTCTAACGGATTCTCCGGCCAGAAATGCTTAGGGTATCGGCGCTTCAGTTCCTTGCGGACTTCGAAATAAGTGCCTTGCCAAAAACTTGCGAGATCCTGAGTAAGCTGAACGGGCTTGAAACCGGGAGATAACAACTCAAGCAGAAGAGGCTGTCTGCCAGCATCGACAGTGGGTGTTGATGTCATTCCGAAACACTCCTGAAGCCGCACACTCAGAACCGGGGCTTCGGCCCCCAGGCGATAATCGATGCGGATGTTGCTGCCCGATGGCACACGGATGTGGGTGGGAGCAAGGCGGTCTATCTCCTGCTGAAGGTCGTAAGGAAGGATGTTCCAAAGGATTTCGCACAGGTTGAGTTTCTTCAGCTCAGTAACAGAAGTCTTCATCTTACCACCTTCTTCGAGATAGAAAGGGAGCCACGCTTGGGCTGTTGTCAGGAGATGCTCTGTTGACAGGTCGGGAATCTCCAGTTCCGGATGCCACTCAGCTACTTGCGCCACGCGCTGTTGCAGACGATGAACCGATTCGTTCCAATCGAACATGCTGAGTCCGTCTTTCCTGGCAGCTTCGCAGATAATATTAGAAACAGTCTCTCGGCTGGCATTCTGTATCGGCTTGCTGTCTATGACGAGTGCTCCTATTCGTGTTTCCTGCTGCATCTTTACTGCCAGCGCTTTGCTGTCCCATGAAATATTCTCGCAGGTTTGTGCCGGCAAGTTCTTCCAGTTGACGGGGGCTGAGAGAAATACCCTTCCTTTCCGTCCCTGCCCAGAATTGGATGATGAGGTTGAAGATAGGTTGAGTGATGCGATGGCAAGCCATTCGTTTGCTGCCATGCTGTCGCACGGGTCGATGAAAATCGTGTTGCCATTCGACATCTTGAAGTTGCCCGCATGGTCGGTGGCATGGGCGATGCGCTCAGGGTAGGCTAGGGCGATGAGATGGCCCACTTCCTCAGCATCAATTGGCTCGTTGTCTTCCCTGATACGCAGCATCTTCCTGTATTCTTGGGCAATCTGAGCGATACGGTTCCAACGTCCCAGATTCTTCTTGCAGCGTGCGGAACGTAGGATAGAAAGGCGGAGCGTCATGTCTGAATCCTCATTTTCGCCCATCGGGTCTTTCTCTTCCAGCAGAGCAGCAATGTCGCAGGCCAGGGCTTGGCTCGCCGGAGAATCGCTGCTGATCATCATCTTGGCAATGCGCGGATGACAAGGAAGTTGAGCCATTCTGCTGCCTTCTGCGGTGATGCTGCCACTGAGAGCGTGAGTATCATGATCAGGAGTGAGGGCGTTGAGCGACATAAGAAGTTGCTGTGCAAATACGAGGTTGCCCTTGGGAGGAAGGGTGAGCCAAGGCAGCAGTTCCGGTTTGTTTTCGCCGAAAGCTGCAATGTCGAGAACCATCGAAGAGAGATCTGCATCCAGTATTTCGGGCAGCCGTTGTTCTGGCATCAGATGTTCCGAGGTCTGTGTCCAAAGCCGGTAACATACGCCTGATGTGATTCTGCCCGCACGCCCCCTTCGTTGCGTAGCCATGTCCTGACTGATGCGAACGGTTTCGAGATGGCTCAAGCCTGTACGGGCATCATAAACCAGTTTTCGGCAAAGTCCGGAATCAACGACGATTCGTACCCCCTCGATGGTGAGAGAAGTTTCGGCGATAGGAGTGGCCAGTACGATTTTCCGTTCACCCGGTTTGGAAGGAACGATGGCGAGTCGCTGCTTTTCTGGCGAGAGATTACCGTAGAGTGGATAGATTTCCGCTGAAGGTAAGGAAGAACTAAGCATTTTTTCGCATTTCATGATTTCTCCCTGTCCCGGCAGAAAGGCAAGAATGTCACCTTCCTGGTTTCTGAAAGCCTGACAGATAGTGGCGGCCATTTCCTGTGCTACCTGATATCTGTCTATGTCGTGGTCTGCATAAATGGTTTCTATCGGAAACATTCTGCCTTCACTCTCGATAAGCGGAGCCTGAAGTGCCTGACAGATGATAGAAGCATCGATTGTTGCTGACATGATAATGAGCTTCAGGTCGGGGCGGATGATTTCCTGTGTTTGCCGGGCCAGCGCTAACGCCAGGTCGGAATTGATGCTGCGCTCATGAAACTCATCAAAGATGAGGCACGAAACGCCTTCGAGTGTAGCATCATTGACCAGCATTCGGGTGAGAATGCCCTCGGTAAGGACTTCGATGCGTGTTTCATCCGAAACTTTGCTTTCGAATCTTACCCGATAGCCGATGGTTTTGCCCACGGGTTCTCCCAGAATCTGTGCCATCCGTTCGGCTATCTGGCGAGCAGCCAGGCGGCGCGGTTCGAGCATCAGAATCTTACCCTGACTTTTAAGATGATCATGGATGAAACCTTCCAATGCCTGATCACTCATGCCCCGGAGAATGGTGAGTGGGAGAAGGGTAGATTTACCGGCACCAGGAGGAGCTGTAATAACAAGGTTAGCCGACTCCATCAATGCTTCATTGACAGAGTCGGCTATCTGGTAAGCTGGCAGATGACCAGCCTGCTGTTCTATTCTATCTAAGTTCATTTCTTCTTATTTCACAAACTTCAGATTTCTTTTATTTCACAAATTTCAGAATCTCTTTACTCTTTCTGCCCTTTTTGGCAGGAATCGGCATGAAGCCTTCTGTGAGTCCTGTTTTATCTGTCATGGTCTGGAAAACGGAGGCGGCATAGGAAGAGAGTTTCTTCTCTGCCAGTTCTTGCTTGATAGCATCCTCATCATAATCATCAGCATAGAGGAGAGTGTGTAAATCGTCAAGATATTTTTGCGGAATATTCTGATGCGGCATGCGGCTTTTTATCTGCATAATCTGTGCGATGATTGCCTGTTTGGTTTGGGCAGCGATGGTTTCTGCCTTTTGCTGCTCGAAGACTGCCAGTGTCTCCTCATCCGTCTCCTGCCAGTTTTGCATCATGGCTTCAGTGTTGGTAAGATGACTGTAGCCTGCATAGCGAATCAGGGCGATGCGCTTGTTCCAACCTTTCTTTTCCAGATAGTTTTTCTCCATAGGGGTAGTAGCCACTATGAGGTTGGCTTTGGCGTACATGGCTTTCTGATACATAGACTGTTGCAGTGAACGCTTCAAGTAAGGGTTCTTGCAATTTCTCTCAGAAATATCACCTAGTGGACAAACGATGTAGGGAATGTCCATCTGCTTTGCTTTCCTGGCTATCTGGGCTCCCTGCCATGTCCATGCTCCTATAATCAACACAATGTCGGCATCAACCAGGTTGTTGGTGATGTCGAGCTGCTTATTCAAGGCTTCGATGTATGGAAGATACATCTTCAGCAACT
>ERZ1031114.574-NODE-574-length-10844-cov-5.173788_pt1 | contig 10844 bp, 10 predicted proteins | sample MGYA00518740_ERZ1031114 | MGnify/ENA primary metagenome ERZ1031114 (study PRJEB33719, sample SAMN04261276) | wastewater metagenome | biome: rural village; feature: human; material: feces | host: Homo sapiens | place: El Salvador | collected 2013-01-14 ... | reverse complement strand
ATAGTATGCAAAAAGCGTATCAAGTTCAAATTTCTGAACCTGATACGCTTTTTATGCTATAAGAGCCGGTGCTTCTGAAATTTGTGCGTGGCACATTCACTTTCCAATGAAACAAAGTGAGAAAAGGCAGATGTGGCAGGCTAAAAGATCACATTCGCCTGCTCCCCTTTCAGGTATGCGCGGAGGTTGTCCATCACGATGACGGCACGGCGGGCCATGGCTTCCTCGGTGAAGAAGCCGACGTGCGGGGTGAGGACGGTGTTTGGCGCAGAGAGGAGAGGATCGTCCTTGGCGAGCGGAGGTTCGCCGTCAAAGACATCGATGCCGGCGCCTGCGATCTTTCCTTCCCGGAGGAGGTCAGCGAGGGCGGCATTGTCGATGACTCCGCCACGGGCGGTATTGATGAGGATCGCTCCCGACTTCATGAGAGAGAGCTTTTCACGGGAGAGGAGGCCGCGCGTCTCGCTTGTGAGAGGCAGGTGGACGGAGATGATGTCGCAGGTGGAAAGCAGGGTATCGAGGTCGGTGTAGGTGATATTGGTTGCCTTTCGGGAGCGGCTGTAGCCATAGACATCGGCGCCGAATGCGGAGGCGATGTCTGCGACACGTCGTCCGATGGCACCGGTACCGATGATGCCGAATTTCCGATGGCCGATCTCGATGCCCATGAGGCCTGCACTGGTCTTGCCATTTCTGGCAGCGCATCCGCCTTCAGATAGCTTGCGGTAGAGGGCAAGAATGAGCGAGAACGTAAGCTCTGCCACGGACTCGGTCGAGTAGCCGGCACAGTTGGAGACGGCGATGCCCTTTTCTTTGCAGTAATCAATGGCGACATGGTCGACGCCGGTGAATGCGACGCAGAGGTATTTGAGTGATGCAGCTTTTTCCAGCGCTTCCTTCCGAAGCGGGTAATTGGCAATGACGGCAAGGTCAGCATCCGCAAGGCGATCGCCCAATTCATTCTGGTCTTTCGGCAGGCTGTCATAGGCGGTGATGGTGAAGCCGTCTTTTTGGAGATCCGCCGTCAATGTGCCAAGAAGGGCGCTGCTGATGGCGAGTGGCTGTGCGATGACGATGTGTTTCATGAGAAGGACTCCTTTCATTGAGGAATAGCCCAAGGGGCGTGCCGCCCCCTTGATTGCGTGTGAAAGAGGTTCAGCGGGTTCTGTGGGTTCTACGGGGAAGGCGGGGAAGGCGCGGCGCGTTCGTCATCCTGAGCGGAGAAAACCGTCGTATTTGAAAAAATGGCTTATCTGAAACAGGAGAACTGAGTCGAAGGATCTAAGCGCCGCAGAATATATAATGGGCGATGCCCGCAACAGGCATTTCAGTCACCAGTCACTCTGAGCTCGGAGCTCCTAATCCCTAATCCCTAATCCCTGGCTACTTTTTTTAACGACAACACCGCTTTCCCGGGAAGCTGAGAGAGAAAGACACCGGCGGTCATGGAGAGGACGCCGATCATCTGGCGGGTGGTGAAGCTTTCACCGAGGAAGAAAATGCCTGCGATGCCGCCGAAGACCATTTCCATGCTGAGGATCATGGAAGCTTCGGTGGGCGGGAGATATTTCTGCCCGACGGCCTGCAGCGTGTAGGCGACGCCTGTCGAGAGAAGACCGGTATAGAGGATCGGCCACAGGGCGCCCTCGATGCCGGAGAGTGTCGGTGTTTCGAAAAGGAAGGCGAGAATGAAATTCAGGATGCCGGCGACGAAGAACTGTCCCGAGGAGAGGAGGATGGGAGAGAAGCGCTGTGTGAGGTAGGTCATGGCGTGGATCTGGATGGTGAAGCCCAGTGCACAGAGCAGCATCATGAGGTCGCCGGAGCTGATAGAGAAGTCTTCGGTGATCGACATGAAGTACACGCCGGCCATGGCGAGGAGAGCGCCTGCGATGTGCGTTATGCGGAGCGTTTCCTTGAGGAAGATCCCCATGATCGGCACCATGAGGATGTAGGTCGCAGTGAGGAAGCTGGCTTTCGAGGCGGTGGTGTACTGAAGCCCCACCTGCTGAAGCGTCGCACCGGCAAAGAGCGGAATCCCTACCATGAGGCAGGCGGCAGAGAGCGGCATATTTCTTTGAAGCGGCGGCGGGTCTTCATGTGTTGTAAGGATGATGGGGACGAGCGCAAGCGAGCCTAAGAGGAAACGGACGCCGTTAAATGTATATGGCCCGACGGACTCCATTCCGACCACCTGTGCGGCGAAGGCAAAGCCCCAGATGAGCGCTGCCAAGAGCAGCAGTAAACGGTATTTCATGGTATTCTCCTTTGAATGATGTATAATAGCTATTATAACAGATGAAAGTGAATGCTGCGGATGATTTCGCAGACTTGCAAAAAAAGAAGCAGCCGGTGACTGGTGACTAGGAATTAGTAGCTAGGGATTAGGTTTTCGATACGAGAAAGTCGCTAATTTCAAACTTCCGCGGCGCTTCTGATTTTTATGCGCCGCACCACCATTTCGCATTTCTCATTTCTAATTTCTCATTCAAACGAGGCTTTCAAGCGTAATCAAGGGACGACACGCCCCAAGGCTAACCCTGCACCATAAAAAGGAGACCATTTCTATGTCGATTCGTATGATCGCCATCGATCTTGATGGCACGCTCTTGCATGATGATATGACGATTTCCGCCTATTCGCGTGAAGTGATCCAAAAGGCGATCCAAAAAGGCTATGAGATTGTCGTCGCCACCGGACGCATGTGGGATTCGGCGAGATCGAAGGTGGCGCTGCTCCGCTTGGGCAATGTCCCCGTCATTTGTTACACGGGTGCATGGATCATGTGGAGCGAGACGGGCGAGCCGATCCTGCAGGACGGGCTCTCAGCCGATCTGGCGAGCCGCGTGATGCTTGCCGCAAAGGAGAGGGGCTGGGAGGCGACGGCCTTCTGGGACAATCATATTTATATGGAGAAGCCGAACGGCAGCGAGGCGAAGTACCAGAAGTATCGCACGCAGAAGCCGCAGTACCTGGGGGAGGCCTTCTATCATCCGCCGATGACGGTGACGCGTGTGGTCTTTGCGGATCCTTCCGAGGAGGAGCGAGGCCGCATCCGTGCCTTTCTGGAGAGCCGTTTCGGAGATGAGATCACCGTCGTCTATCCGGGGGATGATTTCGTCGATGTGCATAAAAAGGGCATCAATAAAGCATCGGCTCTCTCCTTTCTAGCCGAGAGGAGAGGCATCCGGCCTGAGGAGATCATGGCCTTCGGCAATACGGAAAATGATGTGCCGATGCTGCGCTACGCAGGCGTATCCTACGCCGTCGCCAATGCGGATGGGGTCGCGAAAGAAGCGGCCGGTCACATCTGCGCTTCGAATGAAGAGGACGGCGTCGCGAAGGTCATAGAGGAGCTGGTAGCTAGTGACTAGTGACTGGTGACTGGTCGCTAGGGATTAGTCACTAGTCACTAGTGACTTGAATACCGCCTTCGGGCATTGCCCCATATATATTTGCGGCGAAGCCGCTACCTTCTCCGCTGAACCCGCTACCCTGCCCACCAAAAAAGCTCGTTGAACGAAAATGTTCAACGAGCTTTTTGATTTCAAACAACCAAGCAACCAAAACGATCCTCAGTCCAGATGGAAACGGTAGCCGGAGCCCCAGACGGTCTCGATGCGTTCATAGGGATGACCGGCGGCATTTTTCAGCTTGTCACGCAGACGGTTGATATGGACGGTGACCGTTGCGGGTTCGCCGATGGGATCGAAGCTCCAGATCTTTTCAAAGAGCTGCTCTTTTGAAAAGACTTCATTCGGATGCTGCACGAGGAAGAAGAGCAGGTCGAATTCTTTGCCGGTGAGCGGCACCTCCTTGCCTTTCAGGAAGACCTGACGGGCTTTCGGACGGATATTGAGGTCGCCGACATAGAGGCCCTGTTCTGCCTGCGGGTGGATGGTATCCGTCTGGGTGAGGCGTTTGTGGGTGGCGAGCTGCGCGCGCAGGTGCGCCATGAGCACGGTGCCGCGGAACGGTTTCACGATGTAGTCATCCGCGCCGAGGCCGAGACCACGGACGATGTCAGCGTCTTCGGTGCGGGCGGTGGCGAAAATGATGGGCGCATTCGTGCGTTCTCTCATTTTGCGGCACAGAGAGAATCCGTCTTCTCCCGGCAGCATGACGTCCAGGATGATGGCGTCGATCTCGACCTCATCCATGATTTTCAAGGCTTCTTTGCCATCGGAAGCGACATAGGGCTGATACCCGGAGCCTTCGAGAAAGTCACGCTCCATATCAGCGATTTTCGGTTCATCTTCTACAACCAGTACTTTGATCATTGTGTGTTACTCCCTTCTGCCAGCGGGATCTCAAAAATTAATTGCAAGCCATTGTTGTTGACCGCCGAGTAGCGGCCTTTGTGTGCGGTGATGATCTCAGCCACGATGGCAAGTCCCAGACCGCTGCCGTTGCTGGTCTTGCTGCGGGCTTCGTCCGTGCGGTAGAAGGCTTCGAAAATGTGAGGCAGCTTCTCCTTCGGGATGCCCGGTCCATCATCGGTATACATGAATTCGGCGTATTTCCCCTTGACATGGAGGGAAATACGTACTTCGGAAATATCCTTATCTCTATATTTTATCGTATTTGTTAGTAAATTGAAAATAATTCTTTGAAATTCTTTTTCATCCACCATTGCGATGAGCGAGTCATCCATGTCATAGGTCACATGCACCTTTCGGGAGTCGAGGTAATCCTGGTCTTCTGCGATGAAGCTGCGGATGACCTTGCTGAAAGGGAGGGGCTGCGGATGACAGATGATGCGGCTCGTGGAGAGCTTGTTGTAAAGCGAGAGCTCTTCGATGAGGCGCGAGAGGTCATCTGCGCAGGAGGCGATCGAGTTCAGGTACTGCATCTGCTTTTCCTTCGTCCGCCCGAGTCCGAGCTGCAGCGCTTCGGTGTAGCCCATGATGGCTGTGAGCGGGGTCCGAAGGTCATGTGCGATGCCGGAGAAAAGGATCTTGCGGCTCGTATTCGCATGCGCGCGCTCGGCGATACTGCTTTTAAGATTGGTCTGCATCGTGCGGAAGGTGTCGCACATCTGACCGAGCTCGTCATCGCTGTAGTGATCGACGATGACATTGAAATTGCCATGCTGGATCGCTCGTGCAGCCATCGACAGCTGCTGGAGCGGGATCAGCATCTTGTTTCTGGTAATGTTGTAGAAATGGTAATTCATCCGAGCGGAGAGCGCGATGATGAGGAGCATGATCACAGCAAAGGCACCGTAGACTTCGACCGAGTGATGCGGGTCATTCGCGGCAAAGTAGGTCGCAGAGAAAAGCAGCAGCACCAGTGCGGAGAAGACAGGGACGCAGATGAAGAAAAGGATCTGTATCATCATCTGCTGCGTCAGCCCGTTCTTCGTCTTCTCGAAAAGAAGGGCGTCTTTGATGGTCTTTTCCATACAAGCCTCGATGGGGAAGGGGAGACTGCGGGGGCAATCTTGGTTACGAATGAAAGCCTCGCTTGAATTAGAAATGAGAAATGGTGGTGCGGCGCATAAAAATATGGAAGCGCCGCGGAATATAAATAGGGCGATGCCCGCTTTAGACGTTAGACGTTAGACTTTAGACATCAGACATCTGACGTCTATTTCCGAGTCTCCCCGTCTTTTAGTCTAATCCCTGATACCTAATCCCTAGTCACTAGTCACTCATCCTCAAATACGAGCTCTACGGGACAGTGGTCACTGCCGTGGATCTCCGGGTGGATAGAGGCGCTTTGGATGGCTGGACGGAGGGCATCGGAGACGATGAAGTAGTCGATCCTCCATCCTATGTTCCGCTCGCGGGATTTGGCAAAGTAGCTCCACCATGAGTAGGCTCCCTTTTCATCCGGATGGAGGAAACGGAAGGAATCGGTGAAGCCTTTCTCCAGAAGGGCATTCATTTTTCCGCGCTCTTCATCTGTGAAGCCTGCATTCTTATGGTTCGAAGCGGGATTGGCAAGGTCGATGTCTTCATGGGCGACATTGAGGTCGCCGCAGAGGATGACCGGCTTTTCCTGAGAGAGTCTTGTCATATAGTCTGCCATCGCATCCTCCCATGTCATGCGGTAGGAAAGACGCGTGAGGCCGCGCTGGCTGTTCGGCGTGTAGCAAACGATGAGATAGTGACTGCCGAAGTCGGCGGTGATGATACGCCCCTCCTGATCATGCTCCTCGATGCCAAGGCCATAGGTGACGGAAAGCGGTTCCCGCTTCGTGAAGAGTGCAGTACCACTGTAGCCCTTCTTCACGGCACTGTTCCAGTATTGGTGGTAGCCGGGAAGCACCATCTCGATCTGGTGCGGCTGAAGCTTCGTCTCCTGCAGGCACACGCAGTCTGCATCGAGTGCTGTGAAAGCGTCCATGAAACCTTTCTTCATGCAGGCTCTGAGACCATTGACGTTCCAGGAAATATATTTCAGTGTCCCCATGGGTGTTCTCCTTATTCGGGAATTATCCTAATATCATGATAAACTAACTATAACATAAATCATATTATACACCATGAGGCAATGGTATGGATAGATGTCGATATAGAGGACGAGGCGGTGGATGGAAGGAAAATGGAAGATCCGTCGTTATTTCTCATGGGGGGAGGCCTTCCCGGGGGGCCATGGGGCGGCCACACTCCCCTTTATTTTATGCTATAATAAAGACAATGCCACGTGGGCAGCTGTTGCAAGCAAAGAAGGAAAGGATGAAACCTGATGAAGAAAATTGTTGTGACTGTTATTGGTGCTGACCGTGTCGGCATCGTCGCCGGTGTAGCAAAACAGCTGGCGGAAGAGAACGTGAATATTCTTGATATTTCCCAGACCATCGTGGACGGGATCTTCGATATGATCCTGATGTGCGATATGGAGAACGCCGCATATTCCCTCAAGGAGATCCAGGATCATATGGGGAAACAGGGCGAAGCGCTTGGGGTAGAGATCCGTGTTCAGCTCGCTGACATTTTCTATGCTATGCACCGCATCTGAAAGGAGACATCATGCTTGATATAGAAGACATTCTGGCAACGGAGCGTATGTTTGACCAAAACAAGCTCGATGTGCGTACCGTTACCATGGGGATCTCTCTCCTTTCCTGCGTATCCGATGATGAGAAGACCCTTTGCGACAAGATCTACGATACCATCTGCCGGAAGGCAGAACATCTCACCGAGGTCACCCATGACATTTCCAGAGAATACGGTGTGCCGATCATCAACCGCCGCATCTCGGTGACGCCGATCTCTTTGGTGGCGGGCGGGCTTACGACTGCCAGCTATGTGCCGATCGCAGAGACACTGCAGCGCGCAGCTGACACTGTCGGCGTCGACATCCTAGGCGGCTTCTCCGCACTCGTCGATCGCGGCATGAGTGCTTCGGACAAGAAGCTCATCGACTCCATTCCGGAGGCACTCGCTGCGACGAAGAGCATCTGCAGCTCGGTCGCTATCGGTTCGACCAAGGCTGGCATCAATATGGATGCGGTGAAGCGCATGGGCGAGGTCGTGAAGGAAACGGCAGAGCTCACGAAGAACCAGGACGCCTATGGGTGCACGAAGCTCGTTGAATTCTGCAATGCGGTCGAAGATAATCCCTTCATGGCCGGCGCTTTTCACGGTGTGACGCAGGGAGATACCGCGATCCATGTCGGCGTCTCCGGTCCGGGCGTCGTGAAGCGTGCGCTCGAGGATGTGAAGGGCGCTCCCTTCGAAGTCGTGGCCAAAACGATCAAGAATACGGCATTCATGATCACGCGTCTTGGCCAGCTCGTCGCAGAAGCAGCGACAGAGCGTCTCCATGCGCCTTTCGGCATCATCGACCTTTCGCTGGCTCCGACCTCGGCTGTCGGTGACAGTGTCGCAGCAGTCCTCGAAGAAATGGGCCTTGAGAGCTGCGGCGGTCCCGGCACCACGGCGGCTCTCGCGCTCCTCAATGATGCTGTCAAGAAGGGCGGCCTCATGGCGTCTTCGAGTGTCGGCGGACTTTCCGGCGCTTTCATCCCGGTCAGTGAAGACCTCGGAATGATCGAAGCCGTTCAGAGAGGCAGCCTCTGCCTGGAGAAGCTGGAAGCCATGACCTGCGTCTGCTCTGTCGGCCTTGATATGATCGCCGTCCCGGGTGATACCAGCGCATCCACCCTCTCTGCGATCCTTGCCGATGAAGCAGCGATCGGTATGATCAATAATAAGACCACCGCCACCCGTCTCATCCCGGTACCAGGCAAGAAGCCGGGCGACATGGTTCAGTTCGGCGGCCTCATGGGCTATGCACCTGTCATGGGGATCAGCAAGTTCAAGGCAGACGAATTCGTGGCAAGAGGCGGCAAGATTCCTGCGCCTCTCCGCAGCCTGACAAACTAAGTGGTATAAGAAAAGCACCAGCGAGAGCTGGTGCTTTTTGGATTGAGGTTGTCGGGTTCAGGTTGATGGGTTCAGGGGGGGGCGGCGCATTCATAATGATATAGCGCCGCGAATGTTGAGCTGGCGCTTCGCGCGTATCGTCATTCCGAGCGTAGCCGAGGAATCTTTTTCGTTCGCGGCCAACGAGTTGGTATGAAGGCATCGGAAAATGGGAAACACCGTATCTCGATGAAATTGGAATACGGTGCTTCATGCAAACGGTTTGGCTGAACTATTGATGATACGGCTGCAACAAAGATTTCTCGACTTCGCTCGAAATGACGAAACGGGGAGATGATTGCCCCATATAATCTGCATTTTTATAATTCTGCGGCGCTTCTGCTTTTATGCGCCGCACCAATCCCTTTGAACCTTTTGAATCTATAGAACCCGCTCCCCTTCTTTCGCACACAGTCAAAGGACGGCACGCCTCCTGAGCTAACCCTGAGCCTTCAATCATAAATCCCTAAACTTCCACATATACAGCCCGACGCAAATCACCGCGGAGAGAAGGGAGCCCATCGGGGCAGCAAGGCCCATCGGAGACAGTGTCTCGGGGAAGAGGAGGATGGCGAGGTAGGTGCCGGGGACGCGGACGGTGACGATCGAGATCATATTGTGCAGGAAGGAGTAGATCGATTTCCCATAGGCAGAGAAATACCGCGAGAAGCAGAAGTGGATACCGGCAAAGATGCAGTCGATGACATAGGTACGGAAGTATTCACCGCCAAGGCGCACGACTTCCGGCTCATGGCTGACGAAGAGTGAGATGACCCACTCGGCGCAAAAGTGGACGATCAGGGTCGCAAAAAGGCCAAAGATGATGCATACACGGATGCCGCACAGGAGCGCCTGCCGCCCGCGCTCATCGTTTCCGGCGCCTGCATTCTGCGCGGCGAAGGCGGCGACGGTCGAGAGCATGGCAGAGGGGACGAGGAAGAGGAAGCTGATGATCTTCTCCACGATGCCGACTGCGGCGGCGACTTCGACGCCGCGGCTGTTCGCGATGGCAGTGATGATGAGAAAGGAGATCTGGATGAGCCCGTCCTGACAGGAGATGGGAAGACCTATGGCAAGGAGCGTCTTCATGCGGAGGGCATCGAAGGAGAAGGACTTCTTCGGGAAGACAAGGCCAAGGTCGGCGCGGGCGAGGTACAAGAGGCAGAGGAGGACGGAGACGGCCTCGGAAAGAATGGTGGCTGCGGCTGCTCCGGCGGCCCCCATCGCCATGGGACCGATGAAGATATAGTCAAGCAGCAGATTGATGAGACCGGCGAGAGCGATAAAGTACATCGGCGTCCTTGTATCGCCAAGCCCGCGGAAGATGCTGGCAAGGACATTATAGGCGACGATGAAGGGGATGCCTGCAAAGCAGATGAGAAGGTACGCCCTTGTATCCTCCCATGCTTCCGCCGGGGTCTTCAGCCAAGAGAGGATAAGATCGCTCGAAAGGAGGAGAAGCACGGTGCTAACGAGGCTGAAGAGGGCAAAGAGCAGCACCGAGCTTCCGATGCAGCAGGAGGCTTCCTTCCGATCTCTGCCGCCCACCGCGCGGCTGATGGAGACGGTCGTCCCCATGGCGAGTCCGACGATGATGACGGTCAGCATGTGCATCAGCTGGCTTCCGATGGAGACGGCCGTGATCGGTGCGGCGCCATTGAAGAGACCTGTGATGAAGAGGTCGGCCATGCCGTAGAACGTCTGCAGAAAACAGGCGAGAAGATAAGGGATGGCGAAAGCCATCATTTTGGGGAGCAAAGGCCCTTGGGTAAGATTGATTCCGGTCATAGGATCCTCTTTGTACAATGAATAGCCTGCCGCCACTCACGCAGGCTGCTGCTTCATGGAGACAATCATATCACAGGCGAGGCGATTGCGAAATATGGCTTTGGCAGGTGGTCTTCTGCCTGCATTTGCTTTTTTCCCCTCTCTGCTATAAGATGAAGGACAAATGAGGTGATTGGTATGTACATGACAGCACAGCGCAAGCGTCTTTTTCAATTCTTCAACGATCATCCGGATGCTTCCTTTTCCGCCAGAGACATCCAGGCTCTGCTGAATCGGTCAGAAGCGTCTGCGATCAGTCTCAGTGCGGTGTATCGCAATCTGGCTTCTTTGGCAGAGGCCGGGCTGATCTTGAAATCGGCGGCCAGTGATGGACAAGAAACATTGTATAGGTTCGTCGGGGCAGATGCCTGCCGGGATGAGCTTCATATGACCTGTCTTTCGTGCGGTCAGACGACCCATGTAGACCATGTGACCGCGCGTGCTTTCGCGCAGGCCTTGGCGGGCAATGATGAGTTTCAGATGAATCTGGGGCAGACCACCATTTACGGCTTATGCAAAAAATGCCGGGAAAAATAATTTGTTTCTTACACAAAGAAGGACCCATTCGGGTCCTTTTAAATTTGGGAAAATTTCGCAAATCTGTTGACGGAAGGGCGGGAAGCGATTATAATGAGGTTCAGA
>ERZ1031114.572-NODE-572-length-10854-cov-6.321882_pt1 | contig 10854 bp, 8 predicted proteins | sample MGYA00518740_ERZ1031114 | MGnify/ENA primary metagenome ERZ1031114 (study PRJEB33719, sample SAMN04261276) | wastewater metagenome | biome: rural village; feature: human; material: feces | host: Homo sapiens | place: El Salvador | collected 2013-01-14 ... | reverse complement strand
AGCAAAAACAGTCAAAAACAAAAAATCCGTGTCAGTGAAATTGGCACGGATTTTTTTATTCAGCCTGAAATTTGATTTTTTATAAAATCAGCATTCAAGCTATTTAATTAAAACTACATTCTTTTTAAAGTTATAGGACCATCTGGACTGTTCTCCATCTTAATTTCTTTGTCAGACAATGTGCCAGAAACTGTTCTGGTTTGGCCGTCTTTTCCTTCAGCTGTAAATTTCAAATTACTTCCTGAAACTGTGCCTTTTAAAACAAAAGGTTCTTCATCATCTGCATATTGCTGTTCCAAATTGCAAGCAGTGCCATCAACAGTTATTATATAAGCTACTGCTAACAGTTCTTTACTATCTGCTTTAGCTTTTGCAAAGGCATAAAGATTTCCTTTCAATTCTTTCATTCCATCTATGCTTCCGTCTGACTTAATTGTAGCAATTAAATCCTCACCGACACCTTCAGGTGCTTTTACTGTCAAAGTTGAACCCGAAACTGAATAATCCAATTCATTAGGCCGCTCAATAATATTGTCCTTGTTAACAGCTCCATTTTTAAAGTCATAAGCAAGTTCAGTATGTTTTACTTTTTGTCCATTAGAATCAAATGCAAACATACCAACCCGGATTTTCGCTTCGTTATTTGATTCTGAGGTATAGTCCACTTTTTCAAAGTCAATTGAATAATAAGTTTTTCCTGCAAGAATATTTTTTGTAGAAGAAGTTCCATTGCCTTTATTAGTTTCTGTATCTTTTTCCTTTACTTCAGTTTTAGTTTCATTTCCGTCTTTGTCTTTTATTGTTATAGGCTCGGAAGTATCAACTTTTCCATCTGAGGTTGACTTTGCCTCTGTTGTATTTCCTTTGCTGTCTTTAATAACAATTTTTCCATCTGCCTTTGTATACGTTCCGTTAGAAGTCGTTCCATCCGATGCTTTTATTATAACAGTGCCATCGTCATACAATGTAACAACATCTCCGTTGATTACAATTGCCTGAATAGGCTTAGCGTCATCGTCGTCGTCGTCATCAGACTTGCAGCCCGCAAATGCAAGCGCAAGGACCATAGCTGCCAATACAGCTGAAATTTTAGCAAACTTTCTCATAAGTTCACTCCTTATAAATTGAATTTGCCAAACAAGAGACCTGCAATGCAGAATCGCTTTTATTTGGTTCTCCAAGTATACCCCCCCCCAGGAAATGTCAAGTACTTTGAGGAATTTTTATGATTTGTTTTGCAGATGAAATTTTCAAAAGATTATCCGATCAAGCCGGATAATGACATAGCGTTTAAGCCCAAAGATAACACTTTTTATGCGCAACTGTTGCCCACCTTTTCATTTTCCAAATGTACAGACCTTCCACTTGCAAGAAAAAAACTTGACATCTGCCATTTGTGAACTTAAACTGATTTTTAAGATTCCGCATAAAATGCAAATCTAAAAAACACACAAACCAATTCAAGGAGGCTTTTTAATGGAAAAGTTTTCAAACATACCGGAAGTCAAGCTCGGAATAATCGCAGTAAGCCGAGACTGCTTTGTAATTTCACTTTCTGAAAAAAGAAGAGCGGCAATCGTAAAGGCATTCAGCTCAAAAGGAAGCCTTTATGAAGCAAAGACAACTGTAGAAAATGAATGCGATATGCTGAAGGCGGTTGAAGAAGTAAAACAAGCCGGCTGCAATGCGCTTGTTGTTTTCCTCGGAAACTTCGGACCTGAAACTCCAGAAACTCAAATTGCGCAGAAATTTGACGGACCTTGCATGTTTGTCGCCGCCGCTGAAGAAACTCAGAATGATCTTATAAACGGACGCGGAGACGCTTACTGCGGAATGCTGAACTGCTCATACAATTTGAACTTGCGCAAAATTCCTGCCATAATCCCAGAATATCCAGTTGGAACAGCAGACGACATTGTAAAGATGATTGAAGAATTTATTCCTGTTGCACGCGCAATTATCGGTCTTAAAAATCTCAAGCTTATCACATTCGGACCTCGCCCGCAGGACTTTTTTGCTTGCAACGCGCCAATCAAGGGACTTTATGACATTGGAGTTGAAATTCAGGAAAATTCGGAACTTGACCTTCTTGTTGCATACCGCGCCCATAAAGACGACAAAAGAATTCCAGAAGTTGTCGCTGACATGGAAAAAGAGCTTGGTTCAGGCGGAAACAACTTCCCGGATCTTCTTCCACGCATGGCGCAGTTTGAACTTACACTTCTTGACTGGATTGAAGCAAACAAAGGCTGCAAAAAATATGCAGTTCTCGCAGACAAATGCTGGCCGGCATTTCCTAAGGAATTCGGATTTGAGCCTTGCTATGTGAACAGCCGCCTTGCTTCCCGCGGAATTCCTGTTGCCTGCGAAGTTGATATTTTCGGCGCGCTTTCTGAATATATTGGAACTTGCATTTCCGGTGCTCCTGTTACACTTCTTGACATCAACAATTCTGTTCCTCAGGATATGTACGATGAAAGCATCAAGGGTAAATTCTCTTATCCTTACGTTCTTAACGATACTTTCATGGCGTTCCACTGCGGAAACACACCTTTCTGCTGCATGAACAAGGCTTGCAATCCTGGAGTCAAGTATCAGTTGATTCAGCACAGACTTCTTGAGCCAAAGGATTCAACGCCAGACTTTACACGCGGAACTTTGGAAGGCGACATAATGCCAGGCCCAATCACATTCTTCAGATTGCAGTCAACTCCAGATACAAAGCTTCAGGCTTACATTGCGCACGGTGAAATTCTTCCAGTTGCAACCCGTTCGTTCGGAGGAATAGGTGTATTTGCAATTCCAGAAATGGGAAGATTCTACCGCCACGTTCTTATCCAGAAAAATTATCCGCACCACGGCGCAGTTGCTTTCGGCCACTACGGAAAAGCACTGTTTACACTTTTCAAGTATCTTGGAATTCCTGATGTTGCATACAATCAGTCAAAGGGAACTTTGTATCCATCGGAAAATCCGTTTAACTGATTTGCAATTTAGCATTTAGCTTGGAAACAAAAAAAATCCGTCTGTGTTTGCGCAGGCGGATTTTCTGTTTTATGTAAACATTCTTATTTCTACTTCTGGCCGTAGTAGGCGTTCGGACCGTGTTTTCTCATGTAGTGCTTGTTGATGATGTAGTCCGGAAGCGGCTGCTGCGACGGGTTAATCTGCAGCGTGTTCATGGCCATGTGGCTCACTTCCTCAAGGACTGCGGCGTTGTAGACGGCTTTGTCCGCGGTTGCTCCCCAGGCGAAAGGTCCGTGTCCGCCCACAAGAACCATGTTCACTTCATCCGGATTCAGTTTTAGAGAACGGAAGTGGCTTACAATGAGATTTCCTGTTTCCTTCTCGTAGTCGTTCTGGACTGCCTCGCGGCTAAGATACGGCGTGCAGGGAACTTCCGTCTGGATGTGGTCTGCGTGGGTTGTTCCGAACAGTGGAACTGCCTTTACAGCCTGAGCCCAGCTCACCGCGTAAGTTGAATGAGTGTGGATTATTCCGCCGATTCTAGCTCCGTCCGAAACCGCAAATTCCCTGTAAATAACAGCGTGCGTCGGAGTGTCGCTTGAAGGTCTCAAATTTCCTTCCACAACATTTCCTTCAAGGTCAACAATCACCATGCTTTCGGGCGTAAGTTCCGGGTAAGGAACTCCCGAAGGCTTGATTGCGAACACGCCGGCCGCCTTGTCGAACGCGCTGACGTTTCCCCAAGTGTAAAGCGCAAGATGCTGCGCCGGTATCTGCATATTCGCCTCGTAAGCCTCTCTCTGCAGTTCTGTGTATTTTCCCATGAATTTTTCCTCCATTTGTTTTTGTGTCATTGCCGTGTCAGGCACGGAAATGCGGTTGTTGAGCCTGCCGAAACCACCATGCGCAGTGTATCAGGTCATTTCGACAGGCTCAATGACCTCCAGAAGTTAAACTTATTGCCCCTGAAACTGATTATTTCACATTCTCAACTGCGGTGCGTTCGGCTTTGAGCGCGGACTTGTAGCCTTCAAGCCATCTGTCAAAGCCTGCTACATCCGCTGCGTCAGGTTTTACGGTTTTCTTCTGCGCGCCTGCGAAGACTTCGGTTTCAAGCCAGTCGCCCAGATTTTTTCCCTTTGAGTCCGCGGTGTATGAGGCAAGAAGCGCCATTCCCCAGGGACCGCCCTCGCCTGCTGTTTCCATCGCGCTGACCGGAGTGTGCATTGCCGCAGCCATCGACTCAAGCCCCACGCCTTCCGTCTTGAAATATCCGCCGTGGCCTGTCATCGAGTCAATCTTCACATTCTCAGCAAAAAGAACGTCCATTCCGAGCCTGAGAGTTGCGACCGCGGAATAAATCTGGCTTCTCATAAAATTCGCAAGGTTCAGCTTTGAGTCCTGGGAGCGCACAACCATCGGGCGTCCCTCGCAGAAATCCGTAACGCTTTCGCCCGATATGTAGTTGACAGTGTAAACGCCGCCGCAGTCCTTTGCTCCGTCCTTCGCGCAGCCGAGAATCGTGTCGTAAAGTTTTCCCGTGCTGAATTCCGCGCCAAGAAATCTCGCCGCCTCGCCGATAAGCTCGACCCACTTGTTGTATTCGGCGGTGCAGGTGTTCACGTGAACCATCGCGGTTGGTTTTCCGTCCGGAGTTGTAACAATGTCGATTATTCCAGGATAAGCCTTTGAAAGCGCCTTCTCAAGGACGACCATCGCGAACACGGAAGTTCCCGCGGAAATGTTTCCTGTTCTCGGAGCAACCGCGTTTGTCGCCACCATTCCGGTTCCAGCATCGCCTTCAGGAGGAGCGCACAGAATTCCTTCCGCAAGCTCGCCGGTCGGGTCAAGCCACAGCGCGCCTTCCTTTGTGAGCTTTCCTGCATCTGTTCCGGCTGGAATCGCCTTTGGCAGAAGCTCCAGAAGTTTTTTTGCACTTCCCTTTCCCTCAACAAGAGAATCGAATTTTCCGGCCATTGATTTGTCGTAGTCGCCTGTCTCCGCGTCAATCGGGAACATTCCGCTCGCGTCTCCCACGCCCAGAACTTTTTTTCCTGTGAGCATGAAATGCGCGTAGCCTGCGAGAGTCGTAAAAAAATCCACCTGCGGAACATGGGCCTCGTTGTTCAGAATCGCCTGATAATAATGAGAAATGCTCCACCGCTCCGGGCAAGGATAATTGAAAAGCTCCGTGAGTTTTTTTGAAGCCCCGCCTGTAATCGTGTTCCTCCAGGTTCTGAACGGAACAAGAAGATTGTTTTCCCTGTCGAACGCAAGATAGCCGTGCATCATCGCGCTGATTCCAAGAGCCTTCAGATTGGAAAGCTTGACGCCGTATTTTTCAAGAACATCTTTTTTAAGCTCTGAATATGCCGAAACGATTCCGCCGTGAATTTCATCCAGACTGTAAGTCCAGATTCCGTCCGCAAGTGAATTTTCCCAAGTAAAGCCGCCCTGAGCCACGGGATTTTTTTCAGAATCAATAAGAACCGCCTTTATGCGCGTCGAACCGAATTCGATTCCAAGAACAGCCTGACCGTTTTCAATTTCTCTGGCAATATTTTCTTTCGTCATGTTTTACCTCTGATTTTATAGTAACTGACATTGCGAAAAAAACAAGTGGCGGTTTTCCCTAAAAAATGCCCAAAACTATCATCAAATATGAAATTCCGAACAAAATGATAGGAAAGTCCGAAAATCGGGAACAAAAAAACTATTCCTTTCTTTCGGATTCAGGCTGATAATCATAATCACAAGGGATGCAGAGGTCATCCTTAATCCAAACACATAGAGGTGAAACCATGAAAAAGAATTTAGTTTTGGCTGCCGTAATGGCAATGATGGTTCTTCCCACATTCGCCGCAAAACTGGTAAAAGTCGGAATCATCAACAACGACCCGAACGAGTCGGGCTACCGCACTGCGAACGTCAACGACATGAAAAAGACATTCACAAAGAAGAACGGCTACAAACCGACTTTCTTCTACAGCCTTAAAAACGACGAGCAGATTGCCGCCGCACGCAAGATGGTTCAGGACGAAGTTGACTACCTTCTGATTTCCGCGGCCGGAACTTCAGGATGGACATCAGTTCTCAAGGACGCTCAGGATGCCGGCATCAAGGTAATTCTCTTTGACCGCACAATCGACGCTGACGAAAGCCTTTACGAGGCATCAATTGTTTCCGACATGGCGCAGGAAGGAAAGACAGCCGTAAACTGGCTCGCAGGACAGAATCTCAAGGAATACAACATCATCCACATTCAGGGCGTTATGGGTTCAGCCGCTCAGATCGGACGCTCCGGCGCGCTTGACGAGAAGGCAAAGGCAGAAAGCAACTGGAACATCGTTGCCCAGCAGACAGCTGAATGGAACGCGGAAAACGCCCAGCAGATTGTTCAGGCTGTAATCGATTCCGGCAAGAAATTCAACGTAATCTATGCGGAAAACGACGACATGGCAAAAGGCGCGGTTGCTGCCCTCGACAAGGCGGGAATCTCTCACGGAGTCGGAAAAGATGTAATCATCATGGGATTCGACTGCAACAAATGGGCGCTTGAGGAGCTTCTTGCAAAGAGATGGAACTACGACGGCCAATGCAATCCGTTCCAGGCTTCTTACATCAACGATATCATCAAGAACGGCGCGAAACAGAAGACAGTCATCATGGAAGAAAAAGGATTTGACGCCGCAACAATCACAAAGGCCGATGTCGCAAAATACGGTATCTAAGCATATTGTCAGGCGGATTCTTCTGTAAACAACAACTTTAAAAACTGACAGAGAATCCAACACCTTGGACACGGGGTTCGGATTGTCTTGAAATCTGAATCCCGTGTTTTTTTTTGGAGGCATAGCATGGAGGAAAAATCAGTTCTTGAAATGCGCGGAATACACAAGAAATTTCCGGGTGTATATGCATTGCAGAATATTGATTTTACTTTGCGTGAAGGCGAAATTCACGCTCTTATGGGAGAAAACGGAGCCGGAAAATCAACGCTGATTAAGGTTCTGACTGGCGTACATCACAAGGACGAAGGCCAGGTTTTTGTAAAAGGAATCGGAGCGGTCAACATCCGTTCCCCGCAGGATGCCCAGAACGCAGGCATCTCAACAGTTTATCAGGAAATAACTCTCTGCCACAATCTCACCGTAGCGGAGAATATGTATATAGGAAGAACAAAAGGCTCCTTCATCAGCTGGAAAAAGATGAATGAAGGCGCGGAAAAAATCCTTAGAGATCTTGAAATTCCGTGCGGGGCGGAGCAGCAGCTTTCAAGCTGTTCAATCGCCGTACAGCAGATGGTCGCAATCGCGCGTGCCGTTGACATGGACTGCAAGATTCTGATTCTTGACGAGCCGACTTCATCCCTTGATGATCAGGAAGTCCAGAAGCTGTTCCGGCTTATGAGGAATCTGCGCGCAAAGGGAGTCGGAATAATTTTCGTTACCCACTTTCTTGAGCAGGTTTACGAAATCTGCGACAGAATCACCGTTCTGCGCGACGGACAGCTTGTGGGCGAATACGAAATCCGAGACCTTCCGCGCCTTGAGCTTGTCTCAAAAATGCTCGGAAAATCAGTCGAGAATCTTGACAAGTCGTCCAAATCTTCGGAGACTCCGGTATTCTCCGCGGATGAAGTTCCGGTCTACGAGGCGGAAAACCTTTCAAGCACTGGCGGCGTAAAACCGTTCAACTTCAGGATTTACAAGGGCGAAGTGAACGGATTCACAGGGCTTCTCGGATCCGGAAGAAGCGAGAGCGTGCGCGCGATATTCGGTGCGGACAAGGTTCTCGGCGGAAAAGTGAAGGTGAACGGAAAAACTGTGAACATCACAAAGCCGATACATGCGATGAAAAACGGAATCAGCTATCTGCCGGAAGACAGAAAACGCGATGGCATAATCGGAGACCTTTCCGTGCGTGAGAACCTGATTCTCGCGCTTCAGGTGATGAGAGGATTCTTCAAGCCTTTCAGCCGGGCGGAACAGGAAAAACTTGCGGACGAATACATCAGGCTTCTTGAGATAAAGACAGCCTCCGCGGAAACTCCGATAAAATCCCTTTCGGGAGGAAACCAGCAGAAAGTACTTCTTGCGCGCGCCCTGCTCTCAAATCCGCAGTATCTGATTCTTGACGAGCCTACACGCGGAATCGACATCGGAACAAAAACCGAAATTCAGGAGCTTGTCCTGAAGCTTGCAAAGGAAGGCAAGAGCGTTACGTTCATCTCATCAGAAATCGACGAGATGATAAGAACCTGCTCGCGTCTTATCGTCATGCGGGACCTCAAGCAGGTCGGAGAGCTTTCAGGCAATGACCTGAACCAGACAAAGATTATGGAAACTATCGCAGGAGGAGAAAAACAATGACTTCCAAAAAAATCACGGACTTTCTTCTTGGACTTGTAAAAAAGCAGATTTTCATTCCGATTGCGGCGCTGCTGATTCTTGTAATATTCAACCTTGCAGCGGATCCGTCATTCTTCAAGATTACGCTCGGGCAGAACAGCGAGGGCTTCCCGGTTCTTTCAGGCTACCTTATTACGATTCTGGACAACGCTTCCGAGCTTGTGATTCTTGCGATTGGAATGACGCTTGTAACTGCTGCTTCGGGCGGACAGGATATTTCCGTGGGCGCGGGAATTGCGATTGCCGGCTCGGTGATTCTGCGTGTTCTGTGCGGAACAGACGCGCGCCCCGAAACTCTTCAGGCTCCGATTTTTGTTGCGTTCCTTGTGGGCTGCATTGTGAGCATGGCGTTCGGCGGGTTCAACGGCGTTCTTGTCTCGTACTTCAAGATTCAGCCGATGGTCGCGACTCTGATTCTTTTTACGGCCGGACGCTCAATCGCCGCCTGGATCAACGACAACGCGCTTCCGATTGTTGTGGAGCCTGTTTTCGGCTACTTCGGAAACTTCATTCCGGGCATTCCTGTTCCGACTCCGGTTTTCATCGCGATAATCTGCATAATAATCACGATGCTTGTGCTCAAATTCACGAACCTCGGTCTTTACACGCAGGCAGTGGGAATCAACAGCAACTCGTCAAGGCTTAACGGACTTGACCCTCAGTTCATCAAATTCATCACCTATGTGATTATGGGACTTTGCGTTGCGGTCGCCGGATTCATCAAAGTCTGCCGAATTTCTTCTATTAATTATTCCGTTATCGCAAAGGACATAGAGATGGATGCGATTCTTGCGGTCGCGCTGGGCGGAAATGCTTTGAGCGGCGGCAAGTTCAATATGTGGGCTTCGATTCTTGGAGCTTACGTAATCCAGTTCCTTACGACAACACTGTTCAAGTTCAACGTAGCCTCGACCGCGCTTCCGGCTTACAAGGCCGTTGTTGTAATCATCCTCGTTGTAATCAGCGCTCCGGTATTCCGCGAGAAAATGTCGCAGCTGGCAAAGCAGATTTCCGGAGCAAGAAAACACGCTGCGGCGAATGGAGGCTGTTAAATGAACTTTCTAAATAAAAAAAGGCAGAACGAGACTGCGCTTGCAAAAAGAAAACCGCTTTCAGACACGAATCTTCTTCTTGTGATTACGATTTCGGTTTTTGCCGCGATGTATCTTCTTGCGGTAATTTTTCTAGGCGCAGGATTCAGGAAGCCACAGACTTTCCTAAACCTGCTGAACGAGAACGCCTCGCTCATAGTCCTTTCATGCGCGCTGAGCCTTGTAATGATTACCGGCGGAATCGATATTTCCGTTGGAACTGTAACGGCTCTCGTCTGTATGTGCTGCGCGGTTCACCTGGACAAAAACGGCGGAACAATTGCGGGAGCGGTAATCTACGCGCTGGTTATCGGAGTAAGCTTCGGACTTGTGCAGGGATTCCTTGTGGCGTTCCTCGACATCCAGCCATTCATCGTCTCGCTTGCGGGAATGTTCTTCGCAAAAGGAATGACGACAATCGTAAACGCGACTCAGTTCAACGTAAAGCATGAGGGATTCGTAAAGCTCATAGAAACAAGAATATACGTTCCGGGCATGGGCTCAGTGAACAAGGTCGGAAAATACATTCCGGCCTATGTGGAGCCGGGTGTTCTTATTGCGCTTCTTGTGGTCGTGATTCTTTTCCTTGTGCTCAGATGGACAAAGCTCGGACGCAACTTCTACGCAGTCGGCGGAAACCAGCAGAGCGCGAACATGCTCGGAATCAACGTAAAGATGACAAAATTCCTTGCGCACTTCATCTGCTCGGTTCTTGCGGCGGTCGGCGGATTCGTGTACTTCATGCACGTAGGTTCGGCTTCCCCAAGCCATGCAAGCGGCTACGAAATGAACGCAATCGCATCTTCGATTATCGGCGGAACAATGCTCACGGGCGGAGTCGGAAACATCGCGGGAACATTCTTCGGCGTGCTTTCACTTGCGACAATCAAGAACATCGTCTCCTCGCTCGGACTTGACGACGCCTGGTGGACGAACATCACGGTTGCTTTCATGATCTGTCTCTTTCTCCTTATTCAGAGCGTGGTTCTCTCAAGGAAGAATTCAAAGTGAATCAGGTTTGTCATCAGGGCTGTCCTATAGGCTGAAAATGCGGTGGTTGAGCTTGTCGAAACCACCATTCAGACTGGTCATTTCGGCAGGCTCAATGACCTTCAGGAATTAAACTTATTAGACATATCCGTGACAATAAAAAAATTACGGCTGCCCCTGAAAATTTGGAGCAGCCGTTTTCAGCGTCTTTCGGACATAGAGAGTTGAAAGTCAGACGAATTCCGCGACTGACATTTCCTTCAATTTTAGTTTATAATCAATATCAATGAAAATAGATTTTGCCGGAGCATTTTACAAGAAAACCGAAGAATCCTCTTTTAAAATGAAATTCGTTTCAGGAACCAAGGAATGTGTTCTTCTTCATTTCTACAATC
>ERZ1031114.567-NODE-567-length-10881-cov-5.460558_pt1 | contig 10881 bp, 10 predicted proteins | sample MGYA00518740_ERZ1031114 | MGnify/ENA primary metagenome ERZ1031114 (study PRJEB33719, sample SAMN04261276) | wastewater metagenome | biome: rural village; feature: human; material: feces | host: Homo sapiens | place: El Salvador | collected 2013-01-14 ... | reverse complement strand
GCGGCCGTGCCCCCTGGTCGCAACACATGTTGTGACCGGGCCCTGTACGCGAAGTACCCGCGCCGCCCACGATGTGGGACATCGGCGTGTACCCCGCACGGAGAGCCGCCCCACAACGCCACGCGCCGGGGCGGCGCGGGTACTTCGCGCGCCGACACGCCGCATGCCGATCCGAACTGTTCCGAAGCGAAATCACACGACCCCACACGGGAGGGCCGCGCTTGTCGCGGCCGTGCCCCCTGGTCGCAACATGCTGTGACCGGGCCTGGCGCGCGAAGTACCCGCGCCGCCCCGCAGCGCCACACGCACGAGAACGGACGCGACAAGCGCGTCCCTCCCGTCCCCGCTTTTTCTACGAGGATGCCGCGAGGCGGCGAACCGCCAGGGCGATGTCGGCCATGCGGTCCGTGCCGCTTTCGCGCTCGACGGCGATGGCGCCTGCGTAGCCCGCCTTCTTCAGGGCGGCGAGGAAGGCGGGGGCGTTGACGCGCCCCTCGCCCCAGGGCACCTCATTGCCCCAGGCGACGCCCGGCTGCGGCGAGGGCGTCGCGTCCTTCGCGTGGACATGGCGGATCCAGGGCGCGAGCTTCGCGACGGCGGCCACGGGATCGCCCATGCCGTAGAGGAGCATGTTCGCGGGGTCGAAGTTGACGCCGACGCCCTTCACCGTGCCGAGGAAGCGCACGAGGTCGTCCGCCGTCTCCTGCCCCGTCTCCAACAGCAGTTGGAGGCCGTTCTCGCCACAGACGTCCGCCAGGTACTTCACGCGGTCGGTGAAGGTGGCGATGGCGGACGGGCTGCGCTCGTCGAGGTAGCCCGCGTGGAGCGTGAGGTAGGGCGCCCTGAACTGCGCGGCGAGCTTCGCCGCCGCGCGGATGAGCGTCCGGTTCGCCGCCCAGTGTTCGTCGGGGACGATGCCGCCGGTCTTCCGGATCGTGGCGGGCGTCGTGTAGTCCTCGTAGGAGAAGGAGAGCATCGCGGCCGACAGGGTCCACGCCCCGCCGTCGATCAGCCCCTCGACGTAGCCACGCGCCTGGGCGCCCTCCGCCGCGCCGTGCCGGGCGTCGCCCTCCAGAAACGGCTGGAGCGCCAGGTGGACCTGCTTCACGCCCATTGTGCGCATCGCCTCTGCAACCGCCCGAATGGGCTTCTGGAACGACCAGGAACAGACGGAAATCGCGTTCTTCATATTCATGTACCTTTCTTTTCGCGGGTTCAGGCCAGCCTCCAGCCATTGTGGTATTCGCAGGAGAGATGGCGGTTCAGGGCCGGATCGACGAACCTCTCCGCCGCCGGATCCCACTTGAGCCCCTTCCGCCCTTCCAGGATGCAGACGTTCGCGAGCAGCGCCGTCGTGGTCGTGCGATGGCCGAACTCGCACTCGCTGCAGACCTGGCGTCCCTCGTAGATGCCGTCCAGAAAGTCGCTCTCGTGGGAATGGCCGTCCTTCGGCGCATAGAGGCGCGTGATCTTCGAGTCGCCCCGGCGGTAGGCGGCCTTCCAGTCGCGCAGCACGTTCCTGGCGATGTCCTTGCCGTTCCGGTCGCGGATTTCGATCTTGCTGCCGTAGAGCCCCAGCGTTCCCTCCTCGCATTCGTAGAGGAGCCCGCGCGGCACGCCGGGGCGCATGCTCACCACATGCGCGGCGAAGCCGGTCGCATATTCCATGTCGAACTCGAACGCGCCCGCCCAGGTGAAGACGTCGCGGTTCGGCTGGAACGCGCCGGCGGTCATGTTGGCGATGGCGACGGGCCCCGTGCGCTCGAAACCCATGGCCCAGTGCATCGTATCGACCTCGTGCGGGGCGAAGTCGGCGATCATGCCGTTCCCGTAGCGCCTGTTCCAGCGCCACGCCATCGGCTCGTGGATGCCGGGGATGAAGGCGTTGCCGTCCCAGTGCGCCGCGGGCCCCTGCCACAGATTCCACATCTCTTTCGAGAAATGGGCGGGGAGCGGTCCCGGCGCCGGGTCGAGGGGATGCCCCCACAGGCCGCCGCTGCCGCCCGGCAGACCGACGCGGCAGCTTCTGGCCTTCCCCAGCACGTTGTTGCGGATGATCTCGCTCGCCGTGCGGCGCGCCGGGTTGCTCCGCCCCTGATTGCCGACCTGGAACGTGACGCCGCTCTCCTTGGCGACGCGCGTCATCACGATCCCCTCCTCAATGGAGAGCGCAAGCGGCTTCTGACAATACACGTGCTTGCCCGCGCGCATCGCGGCGACCGAAATGAGGGCGTGCCAGTGGTCGGGCGTGCAGACGACGACGGCGTCGACCGTCGGATCGGCGACGACGGCGCGCCAGTCCGAGACCATGCGGCATGCGTTGTCCTTGTACGAGGCGTCGATCTTCTGCTTGAACGGCACGCAGCCGCCCGGCTTCTTCCCCTCATAGCCATACCCCGTCTTCGCCTCGCGGACGGGATCGCAGACGACGGTGATGCGCGCCCGCGGATCCTGCAGCAGCTGGTTCACGTTGTCATAGGCCTGGGTTCCGCATCCGATGACGGCGATGCTGATGCGGTCGCCCGCGCTCACCCTGCGCGGCGCGGCCAATCCGCCGCCGAGGCAGCCGCCGCACAGGAACGGCGCCGCCGCCATCCCCCCCAGGAACGATCGTCTTGAAACGTCCATCTCGTCACTTCCTTTCCGAGTTTCTGTTCACCGAAAGCCTCTCTGCGTCCTCGTCCTCGAACGCGAGGCAGCACTTGAAGCGGCCGCACGCGCCATTCAGGAACGCGGGGTTCTGGCCCTTGAAGCGCTCGGCGGTGAGATGGGCCGGATAGCGCGCCTGCCAGGTCGCGCAACAGCAGGGACGTCCACACGGCCCCAGCCCGCCCATGATGCTCACCTCGTCGCGCGGCCCCATCTGCCACACGTTCACCGACACGCCGAAGCGGTGGCGCAGGTCCGCGACCGCCTGCGCGAAGTCGGGATGCGCGGTCCCCGAAACGAAGCGGATGAAGAGCCGCGTGCGTGCAAAGGAGAGCCGTACATACGGCACACGCAAATCGGGTACCGTGGCACGTGCCACCTTCACAAACACCGTCCGCATGGCCAAGGCCAGCGTTTCGTTCTCCGCAAGCACGGCATCGTCCGCCTCCGTCTTCTCGCGGACCAGCAGGAACCCCGGCAGGCGCGCCCCATGCCGCGCCGGATCGTAGGGGCCGCCCTCCATCACCGTGCCGACATCCTGCCCGTAGTCGAGCGACACCACCACCCGTCTGCCGCACGGCGGCGGCGGACAGGCGCACCGGACGAGGAACAGCCCCTTCTCCGGCATCACCACCTGCGCGACCTGGATGTCATACCCCGTCATTTCGCCCGCTCCACACCGAACCGCAGACGATCCATCAGGAACAGCAGCGCGGAAAGCTCGTTCATGTTGCGCGCATCGACCGACACGGCAAACGCCTCCACCGCCTCGACGTTGTAGCAGGCCGACGCAAGCGAAAGCTGGGCCGCGCGCGTCTCCAGCACGCCGCGCCGCGCCTCGTTCACGAGCGGCGCCGCGTCGTCCCCCTCGTCGCCGCCGACGTGCGAAGGCGGTGCCGCCACGAGCGCCATCAGGTCACGGAACCAGCCCATGAGCGTCGCCGTGAAGTCCCGCCGGAAGTCCTTGTAGCGCGCGGCGACGAGCGCCGCGTAGGCCTCCTTGCCCGTCTCCTCGCCGGGGCCCTCGTCCACGCCCTCGGTCTTCGCGTCGACAAGCTCCGTCGCATGCGCCTTGAGGTGTTCAAGCACCGCGTTCAGGCGTCCGGCGGCGGCGGCCTTCGCCGTCGCGCCCTTCAGGCGGTCGCTCGCGAGGATGTCCAGCACCTGCCCCCGGTACGGCTCCTCCAGCGCGCGTGCCCGCGCGTCCGGCAGGTCGATGCGCTGGCAGCGCGAGATGATGGTGGGCAGCAGCTGCTCGGGCTGTTCGGTCAGGAGCAGGAAGAGCGTCTGCGGCGGCGGTTCCTCCAGGGTCTTCAGGAAGGCGTTCGCGCTCTCCGTCTTCAAGCGGTCCGCCCCGTAGACGACGCCCGCCTTCCAGCCGCCCTGGAAGGCCGTCTCGCCCATCGGGTCGATGAGGCGCGTGCGCATCGCCTCCACGGAGATGATGCGGCTCTTCTTCTCGGGCGCGAGCCGGTGGATGTCCGGATGCGCGCGCAGGTCGCCCGCGCCGAAGAGGAGGCGCAGCACGCGCTCCGCCAGCTCCGCTGCCATGCCGCGCACGCCTCCCACGATCAGGTAGCCGTTGGCGGGCCGTCCCGCGCCCACCGCCTTCTCGATCTGCGTATAGGCCGCGTCGACCGTCATGCGGAAATCCTCCGGACGGCGGCGAGGACCTGGCGCGAGACCTCTGCGAGGGGCCGGGAGGCGTCGATGACGGCAAAACGCGCCGGCTCAGCCTTGGCAAGCTCCAGGAAGCCCGTGCGCAGGCGCGCATGGAACTCCGCCCCGGCCTGTTCGATGCGGTCCGCCGCCGTCGCCGTTGCGGCCTCGCGGGCGGCGAGACGCGCACGGCTCACCTCGGGCGGCACGTCGAGGAGAACCGTGAGGTCGGGCACAAGCCCCTCCGTCGCGAAATCGTTGAAATGCCGGAGCAGGTCCACCGCGATGCCGCGCCCGTAGCCCTGGTAGGCGAAGGTTGAATCGGCGAAACGGTCGCACAGCACCCATTCGCCCCGCGCGAGCGCGGGGCGGATCACCTCGGCGACGACCTGCGCGCGCGCAGCGAGGAACAGGAGTACCTCGCTGCGCGCAACCGGCGGATCCGTCCGCTCCTCCCGGACGAGCGCGCGGATCTTCTCGGCAAGCGGCGTCCCGCCGGGCTCGCGCGTCACGAGGACCGTGCGTCCTTCCGCCCGCAGGGCCTCCGCGAGCGCCTGCACCTGGGTCGACTTTCCCCCGCCCTCGGGGCCCTCGAAGGTGATGAACCGCCCTTCTTCCACGTTATTCGGCATGATGAATTCCCGTGCTCATCGAATCTTTTCCGCATCATCTTCAAAATCGTCGATTTCAAAGTCCGTACCGAACACCTGTGCGATGTAGCCGTCGTAGAGCGAGTCGGCCACCTCCCTGTTCGGAATCCGCAAGGTCACACGTTGGTCGTCAATGCGCGTATCGAGCGTCAGATACCCTCCTTGGAAAAGCAGGGCAACCAACGGTGCCGTCAACGCATCTGGAGCATCCAGGCGTTTCAGTTTCACTTCGACCTCTAAATCCTGGGGCATCGCGTGCTTCGCCTTGAGCGCATCGAAAATGAGCGTCGAGCCCGCCGTCGCCTCCCAGTAGTTTCGGAGCTGGCAATTGACGAGCGCGTTGCCGAGCGAAACCGGGTTCACGATCTTGACGGGGCGGTCGGGCGAGAACTGGTAGCCGTCATACCATCCAAGAAGATCCGCGAACGACTGGGCATAGGTCTCGCCGCGCGTGTCGGCGAACGCCTGGATGTGCGCATGGAAGTACGTCTCCATCTCTTCGTGCGTGTAACCGAGAAGGTCCGCCGCCCGCCGGTCAAACGTGAGGTCTTTCGGATTGTTGAACGCAGAGAAGATCGACGTCTTGGCAAATTTCGAGACACCCGTCACAAGCAGAAAGCGCATGCTGCCGCACTCGGCCTTCGCCTGCACGTAGAAGTCATGCAGCGTTTTCCGCGCCAAAGGAAGTTCACGCCGATCAACCGCAGAATCGAGGAGTCCCGAAATCGGCGCATCGTATTCATCGACGAGCATGACATACTTCCCGTTCGGGGACGTCTTCTGGACATGCGCCAGCAGGTTCGAGAAGTTCGACTGGGCGGGCAACCCGGAATCGAAGCGCGCGCCGAATTGCTCGGCGTGTTCTCGGACAAAGTTGTTCAGCGCGACATCCAGCTCGGCGGCGGATTTTGATGACACCTTTGACATGTCGAGGTGGAGAACCGGATAGATCTCCCGTTCCCAGTCCCAGTCCGTCCGCTCGATGGAAAGACCGCGAAACAACGCACGCCGTCCCTCGAACAGCGCCTTCAGGGTCGACAGAAGAAGCGATTTGCCGAAACGGCGCGGGCGCGGCAGATAATAGAGGATGTCCGCGCCCGGCTTGGCGAGTTCATAAATCTGCGCCGTCTTGTCGACGTAGACATACGTCCGGACAAGCGTCGGAAAATCGTAGATGGATGTGTTGATCGGCTTCATGTCTTCAGACTTTGCCCTGCGTACCTCATTATATCACATTCAACATTCTACCCCGCCATCTATCTACAATAATGGCAGAATGCGAATCTCGAAATTTCATCATCGAAACAGTAATACCCAACTCATCATTCAGGTGACAACAACTTGGAAATCAGAGAATGAACAACTTTCTTGATTTCTGGCGACGACCGCCTAAAGAACTCTTCAAGGCTATAACCGACAACTTGCTTGAAGAAGGCAAATGTCGAAAGCGTTACATCGTCCGAATGCACTCCCGTCAAAACAAGCATGCCCGCATCGCGATAACGGCTGATGACGGTATCGCTCACCTGCGAAGACAAGACCGCCACCACAGGAATATGTCCAAACTGATACGCTCTTGCCCCAAAGCGCAAGTCGGCATTCTGACGTTTTGAATCCGCACTCTTATATCCCTGCCGAATCTCGAAGATCGCACCTTTCAGTTGCGTGCGTGCATCACCATGTGCCGCCCTGCGTGCCTTTTCCAGCCATGCCCTCACCCGTTCAATCTGATTGTCTTCCTTCAAGTTCGCAAGACTGATACGAGCATCCAGAATGTGGAACGCCTTTGCCTTTCTTGTCTTGCTATACTCATACTTCCATTCTACCTCCTCTTGGCTCAGGGCAAAGCGATCCTTGATGACTTCACGCAGAAGCCGTTCTGCGCCAACCCCAATCTGCCTATAAATCGAGGTTAGTCCCCCTGATGCCTTATGTGCGGCATAAACGAGAGGAGAATCAAGTCCAATCCACGAATAGAACTCGTCGTCTCCATAAAGAGCCTGAAAATTCGCCAGGGACAAACCAGTGTTTCCACTCGTTCCAAACGCAGGAAGATAGTTGAAACAGACATGCAATGGCGAGAGAAAGATTTCAAGATACTTTTTATCGCATGCGTCCATAAATCCTCCTTGGCATTTCAAAACTCAAACATTCCCTGCGTCATGCCGCCGCCTTCAGTCGCGGCATACTCACGTTTCAGCGTAATGGCACCACTCCGGGCGGCATGGCCATCGATTGCCGCCATGAAATTCGACACCGATCGGGCGACCGCGTGAGCAAGTATCGGAGGGACGGCATTCCCTATCAAAGTCAGATTCCTCTGCGTCGTATACGGAAACACAAACTCGTCCGGGAAGGTCTGGACACGCGCGCATTCCCGAACGGTCAAACGGCGGGGAAGTTTGTAGTGGAACTGAATCCGTCCCCGTGAGTTGGCCCGAATGCACAGCGCGACCTTGTCCGCTTCATTCACCGTATCGCCTTGTCCGCCGCCAGACGTGGCCTTCGACGCGACGAAATACTGGCTTTGGTTCGTCACGGTTTCATCGGTTATCTCTTCAAGATCCCCGAGTGCCTGCGAAATCGTCACCGGCCTCCCGAAGTTCGTTGGCCGCGGCTTGGTTGGAAACCCCTCAATGTCGTTGCGAACACCGACAAATATCAGGCGCTTCCGGCTTTGGGGGACGCCATAGTCTGGAGCATAGAGGTTCCAGACGTCAAAATGATACCCGGCGCTCTCGAAGTCTTTGACAATCGTCCTTAGGACCTCCCCCTGCTGCATGCGCGCGAGATGGATCACATTCTCACCTATCACAATGCGTGGCCGATGGATACGCATGTAGTTCAGAAGGACCAGATAGAGTCTTCCCCGCTTTCCATCGAACCCTGTCTTGGGACCAGAGGAAGAAAAATCCTGGCATGGGAATCCGCCGATCAGGACATCGGTCGTCGGCAACGCCCCTACATCGATTTCCGTCAGATCCGCACGATGAATGCGTTCGTCCAGATTCAGCTTATAGCAGTCAACGGCGTCCTGCAGGGAATCATATGCGCCAACGACGTCAAACGGCAACGGCTCGTACTTTTTTCCGAGAACGGAAAAGCCCCCCCTAAAACCCAAATCCAAACCGCCACAGCCGGAGAAGAACGAAGTGACACGATATGGCCGCCCGCTCTCTCCGTACGAACATTCAAAGGCCCGCCTGCTTGACCTGTATCCGACTTCGAAACGAGGCTTGGCATGCAGGGCCTTTGCAAGGGGTTTTCCGTCTTTTCTTCTCATCCTACTTCTTCGTGACGCTCTGGCCTTCGCGCGAGTCCTTCACGAGCCAGCCGGCGGCGGCGATCGCGTCGCGCAGACGGTCCGACTCGGCCCAGTTCTTCGCGGCGCGGGCGGCGGCGCGTTCGTCGAGGAGCTTCTGGATCTCGGCGGGCACGGCCGCCTTCCCGGCCTTGCCGAAGAAGATGACGCCCAGCACCTCGTCCATGCGCCTGAAGACGCCGAGCGTCCCGGCGGCACCCTTGCCGTTCGCGTCGCGCACGAGCGCGAAGAGCGCGGCGAACGCCTTGGGGAGGTTCAGGTCGTCGTTGACGGCGGCGGTGAAGTCCTCCAGGTGCTTCCGCGCCCACTCCGGCGCCTCGCCATCGGTGGCCGCCTCCACGCACGCATCGATGCGGGCGAGCGCCTTGCGGGCGTCCTCCAGCGCGGAGAAGGCGAAGTTAAGGCCGCTGCGGTAGTGCGCGTTGATGAGCACGTAGCGGATCTCGCGCCCGCTCCACCCCTTCTCGATGAGGTCGCGCAGCGTGAAGAAGTTGCCGAGGCTCTTGGACATCTTCTCGCCGTTCACGCGCAGGTGGGCGCAGTGCATCCACGTCTTCACGAACGGCTTGCCCGTGGCGGCCTCGGCCTGGGCGATTTCGTTCTCGTGGTGCGGGAAGAGGTTGTCGATGCCGCCCGTGTGGAGGTCGAACGTCTCGCCGAGGTACTTCATCGACATCGCCGAGCACTCGATGTGCCAGCCGGGACGGCCGCGCCCCCAGGGCGAATCCCAGCCGACGGGACCGTCCGACGGCTCCCACGCCTTCCAGAGCGCGAAGTCGCCGACGTTCTCCTTGTCGTATTCGTCGGCCGCACAGCGCGCGCCCGTGCGCTGGTTGTCGAAGTCGATGTGCGCGAGCTTGCCGTAGCCGGGGAACTTCGTGACGGCGAAGTAGACGCTGCCGTCCTCGCTCTGGTAGGCGACGCCCTTCTCCATGAGCGTCTGGACGAGGGCGATCATCTCGGGAATGTGGTCCGTCGCGGCGGGATAGACCTCGGCCGGCTGCACGTTGAGCTTCCCGAGGTCGGCGAAGAAGGCGTCCTTGTACGTCTTCGTGTAGTCCGTGAGCGCGACGCCCTGCGCGTTCGCGCCCTTGATCGTCTTGTCGTCGACGTCCGTGAGGTTCATCACCTGGCGCACCTTCATGCCGTTGAACTGGATCACGCGGCGGAGGATATCCTCGAAGGTATAGGCGCGGAAGTTCCCGATGTGGGCGAAATTGTAGACGGTCGGCCCGCATGTGTAGAGGCGGACCGTGTTCTCCGCCAGCGGCACGAGGGGCTCGACGCGGCGGGTGAGGGAGTTGTAGACGTTCATTTCCATGGCGCGATAGTTTACTATAATCTTTCAGCCCGTGCAATCAACCGTCCACGCGGTCTCCTGCACGGGCTGGGTTCGGGCACGGGCCCGAGACGGGCAGAACCGGCTACGCCTGCGGCGGACGCGGCGCACCGCCGATGGAGATCTGGATGCCGCCGGCGGGCGGCGTACCCGCCGAGCCGACCGCGATCTGCGGGCGTCCGCCGCCCTTCTTCGCGCGCGGCGGCCCGATGAGGCAGAAGTGGACGCGGCCGTCCGTCTTCGGCGCCTGTTCGACGAAGCACTCGTCCTTCAGCATCTCCAGCACCTCGGCGATCTTGTCCTCGCCGATGTCGCGGTGCGCGTTCTCGCGGCCGCGGAACTGGAGCGACAGGCGCACCTTGTTGCCCTCGCCGAGGAACTGGCGGATCTGCCTGAGCTTGTGCTGCAGATCGCCGGTATCCGTGCCGGGATGGAACTTGATCTCCTTCACCTGCGTCGACTTCTGGGCCTTGCGGGCCTTCTTCGCGCGGATGGACTCCTCGTAGCGGAACTTGCCGTAGTCCATGATCTTGCACACGGGCGGCACGGCATTCGGCGTGATCTCCACGAGATCAAGTCCCTGGCCGTCGGCCAGGCGCTGCGCCTGGCTGGTGGGCATGATGCCCAGCATGGCGCCGTTCTGGTCAAGAACGCGCACCGACGGCACGCGGATCTTGAAGTTGACACGAGTGAAGTTAGCGATAAGTCACCTCTCGGTTTTTGGTTGTATTGCGTTGTTTGTTCACGCCTCCAGCTCAGCGGAGAGCTTGGCGGCGAAATCGTCGAGTTTCATGGCGCCCAGGTCGCCGTCCGCACGGGACCGCACGGAAATCTGCTCCGCAGCCTCGTCGCGCCCGCCCACCACGACCATGTACGGCGTCTTCCAGAGCTGGGCGTTGCGGATCTTCGCGCCGAGCTTCTCGGCACCCGTGTCGACCTCCACGCGGAAGCCCTTCGCGCGCAGCGCGGCCTGGATCTTCCGGGCGTAGCCGAGCTGTTTGTCGGTGATCGGCAGCACCCGCACCTGCTCCGGCGCGAGCCAGAGCGGGAACGCGCCCGCGTAGTGCTCGATGAGGATGCCGAAGAAGCGCTCGATGGAGCCGAGGAGCGCGCGGTGGACCATGTAGGGCTGGTGTTCCTTGCCGTCCGCCCCCACGTAGGTGAGGTTGAAGCGCTCGGGCAGGTTGAAGTCGAGCTGGATGGTTCCGAGCTGCCAGGGGCGCCCGAGGGCGTCCTTGATCTTCATGTCGATCTTCGGGCCG
>ERZ1031114.556-NODE-556-length-10995-cov-5.396618_pt1 | contig 10995 bp, 12 predicted proteins | sample MGYA00518740_ERZ1031114 | MGnify/ENA primary metagenome ERZ1031114 (study PRJEB33719, sample SAMN04261276) | wastewater metagenome | biome: rural village; feature: human; material: feces | host: Homo sapiens | place: El Salvador | collected 2013-01-14 ... | reverse complement strand
CTTTACAGCTGCACATCAGCCGTGCAATCCGTCGGTCTGCCGCTGCATATCTTCGACAACAATGTCATAGATCTCTCCGAGAGAACGGAAGTACTCCAGCACCAGCCAGGGCTCATTGGTGTGGTAATGAAGCTTCAATGTCGCCTTTTCTCCGCCGATTTCGTCTTCACCGGTATCACCAGCAACAATCAGGCAGTCTCCCTTAAAATTGTCAATAATGTAATCTCTGGTCTCATCGACAAGATCGTCGCATGCATCATCATCCATTCCGTAGACATCCAGAAGAAGCTGCGTGTCATAGCGATACTCGATGATTTCCTTATGATTTTCCACCCGTTTATTCCTCTCTTTCCGTTTTCTCAGCAGCGGCTTCCGCAGTCTTATCCTCGAGCTGGGGCTTACGGTTCAGAATATCCATAAACTCATCCCCGGTGATGGTTTCCTTCTCATAGAGATACTGTGCAAGCTCATCCATCTTGTGCTTGTTCTCTGTCAGAATCCGGATTGCCTTCTGATGCTGCTGCTCCACAAGGCTGACCACCTGCTGATCGATCTTCGTCTGTGTATCCGGCGAGCAGGCCAGAGAAGAGTCGCCGCCAAGATACTGATTGTTCACGGTTTCCAGCGCAACCATACCAAATTCACTGCTCATACCATACTGCGTAATCATCTGTCGTGCAAGCTTGGTTGCCTTTTCAATGTCATTCGAAGCTCCGGTAGATACCGAACGGAATTCCACCTCCTCGGCTGCACGTCCGCCGCAGAGCGTTGCAATTTCGCTCATCAGTTCTTCCTTGCTCACCAGATAGTGATTTCCCTTGTCCACCTGCATGGTATAGCCAAGAGCTCCGCTTGTTCTCGGAATAATTGTAATCTTCTGAACCGGAGCAGTACCATCCTGCAGTGCAGCCACAAGAGCATGACCGATTTCATGATACGAAACGACCAGCTTTTCCTTGTCGGAAAGGATTGCATTTTTCTTCTGGTAGCCGGCAATGACAACCTCGATGGATTCCTCCATATCGCTCTCATTTGCAAAGCTTCTTCCGTCACGAACAGCGCGAAGAGCCGCCTCGTTGACTATATTGGCAAGCTCTGCACCCGAGGCACCTGCTGCCATCCTGGCAATCTTATTGAAGTCAATATCATCCGCAATCCGGATCTTCTTTGCGTGTACCTTAAGGATATCCTCACGCCCCTTAAGATCCGGAAGCTCCACCGGAACTCTCCGGTCGAAACGTCCGGGACGAGTCAATGCCGCATCCAGAGATTCCGGACGGTTGGTCGCTGCCAGAATGATGACGCCGTTGTTTCCTTCAAAGCCGTCCATCTCCGTAAGCAGCTGATTCAGTGTCTGCTCCCTCTCATCGTTTCCGCCGTAATTGCCGCCGCTGGAGCGCTTTCCGCCGATTGCATCAATTTCATCAATAAAAACAATGCAGGGAGCCTTTTCCTTTGCCTGCTTGAACAGATCACGCACCTTGGCAGCGCCCATTCCGACAAACATCTCTACAAACTCAGAGCCGGACATGGAGAAAAACGGCACATCCGCTTCGCCTGCAACTGCCTTTGCCAGCATGGTTTTACCGGTTCCGGGAGGGCCTACAAGAAGCACACCCTTCGGCATCTTCGCACCGATCTCCTGATACTTCGTCGGATTTTTCAGATAGGTAACAATCTCCTGAAGATTTTCCTTGGCTTCCTCCTCGCCTGCTACATCCGAAAACTTGATTCCATCCGAGGACTTCACGTAAACCTTGGCATTGCTTTTCCCCATGCCAAGTCCGCCGAAGCCTCCTCCGAAGGTCATGCTGTCATCCCCGGTCATGTTCTTGAGCATCTTCTTGCGCAGAATGTTCCCCATGACCGTAAAGATCACAATCGGAAGAATCCAGTAAATCAGGAAGGAGAGAAGAGGAGACTGCTGCTCAATGATTTCACTGGAGAAACTTGCACCCGCATCATACAGCCGCTGTACAAGTCCCGCGTCATCCATCAGTCCGGTTTCATAGACGGTCTGTATTTTCTTCGGATCCTCACCCTCTGATTTCAATGTGAACAGAATCTTATTGGATTCGATCTCGACCTTATCGATCTTCTTTTCTTCCGTCATCTTCATAAACGTACCGTAGTCCGTTTCCTTGATCTGCGAGCTTCTCGCGATCGGAACGGCCACCAGATTCAGAAGAAACAGAAGAACCATCGCTACAATCCAGAAGGTCATCAATGGTTTTTTCGGTTCTTTTACTTCATCCATAATGTCTCATTTCTGCTGTGGAAAATTGCCGCAGCGTTGTAATAATTCAAAATACCGTTTCAGGAAAGAACCGGACGGTCCCCTCCGGTCACAAAACAGGTATGGGAAGCTACACTAAGTATTTTCTCACAGAGAAATAAAAAGGCAATAAACTCGGAATTAAATTTGTTCAAAATCAGTGTGTTTGCTATCATAAAGGAGCCTGAAGCAAAATACCGAAGCATTCATTTCATACAAGGAGATACGCATTGAGACTTCGCAATATTCCGCGGGCAAGAGATACCATCTCTGCCAGCCCGTTTGTAATTCAGAACCCGGAAGAAAACAAAGGAACCTGGAAAGAAGTGTTCGGAAACAACAATCCCATCTATCTTGAGATTGGAACCGGAAAGGGAAGATTTATTCTGGAGCTTGCCCAGCTTCATCCTGAAATCAATTACATTGGGATTGAGAAATATTCCAGTGTACTTCTGCGGGGTGTGGACCGGCAGGATGAGCTGCAGCTGCCGAATCTCCGCTTTATCCGCGGCGAAGCAGAGCTGATCACGGAATACTTTGCTCCCGGAGAAGTAAATGTCATCTATCTGAATTTCTCTGACCCCTGGCCGAAGAAGCGAAATGCCAAAAGGCGCCTTCCCTCGAAGGAATTTCTTCGCCGTTATGATGTCATTCTGAGCGAGGACGGAAGAATTGAATTTAAGACAGACAACCGGGAGCTTTTTGATTTTGCAGTAGAAGAGGTTCCCTTCAGCTCTTTTGTGATGGATGCCGTCACCTACGATCTTCACGCAGATCCGGTTATGAATGAGGGAAATGTCATGACGGAGTATGAGGAGCGTTTTTCCGCGAAGGGAAACAAAATCAACAAATATATTCTGAAGCGAAAGCCGGAAGGAGAGGCTCCTGTTGACGTTTCGTGAGCTGTGTTATAATCTCTCTGCAAAGATCCGTTCCGCAGACAGATTACCTGTTGATGAACCTGTTGCATAGCTTACGTCTGCGGGAGAGAGGAGGATATCATGATTTTTACAGCAGACAATTTTGAAAAAGAAGTTTTGAAAAGTGAGATTCCGGTTGTTGTAGATTTCTACGCAGACTGGTGCGGTCCCTGCAAGATGATGGGCCCGTATGTGACAGCAATGGAACCCTTACCAGGGAAAGGTCAAGATCGGCAAGCTCAATGTCGACGACGCAGCAGACATTGCAGAGAGATATCATGTGATGTCGATTCCCACACTTTTATTCTTTAAGAACGGGGAAGTGGTCGGTTCAAGTGTGGGTCTGATTCCCAAAGAGACTCTCCAGGAGAAGATTGAAGCCCTTGCGAAATAAGAGATATAACCGGAACAACACCGGCTTTCGTAAACTCAATGAAACCATTTGCGCCGCTGCCTGCAGCGGCGTTCTTTGTATGTCTTTTCTTCAGCCTGTGCTGGCTGCTCCTTCTGTATCTGACAACGCATATTCCGATACCATTGTAAACAGCTCCGAGGGAGATGTCCTGACTGCAGACGGACATGTCGTCAACACCACACAGGCAGCCGCGCAGAAGGCGGAACCGATTCAGTCCAATGAGCTTTCCGGCTGGCCGGAAGGCCCTGCCATCACAGCCAAAAGTGCAGTTCTTCTCGATGCCGGAACCGGAACCATTCTCTATGCCAAGAACATCCATGACAAAATGTATCCGGCAAGTACGACCAAAATGCTGACCTGTCTCCTTGCTGCGGAGAATCTGGATCTGAAGGATACGATTACGTTCTCAGAATCCGCAATCGCAGCCGTACCTGCAGATGGATCCAACATTGGAATGAGTGTCGGCGAAACCATTACCGTGGAAGAAGCACTTTACGGTCTGATGGTCGGATCCGCAAATGAATGTGCCAACGCTCTCGCAGAGAAAACAGCCGGATCCATCGATGCATTTGTGGATATGATGAACGAAAAGGCAACAGAGCTTGGCTGCAGCGATTCTCATTTTGTCAACACCAATGGTCTCTACGATGACAATCATTACACCAGTGCCTACGATCTCGGCATGATCGGAAGGGCTTTCTTTGACAATAAGGTCTGTCTGCAGATCGGAAACTGTGCCTCTTACCATTTTCAGGCAACCTCTACGCAGCCGGATGACTTTACTCTGACCAACAAGCATGCGCTGATCACCGGTCAGGTTCCTTACACCGGAATCATCGGCGGCAAAACCGGATATACCAGTCAGGCACATGAGAACCTTGTAACAGGCTGTGAACGCGGAGATATGAAGCTGATCTGTGTCGTCATGCGGGAAGATGATCCTGCACAGTTTGAGGACACGGCAACGCTTTTCGATTATGGATATGAGAATTTCTCGCTTCAGTCCGTAGAACAGGGAGATGGCCTTCCTGCTTCGGATGGAATTTCTTTTCTGACAGAAGGAAAGGATCTTCTGGGCTCCGGCACCCCGGCGCTCACCCCGGCAGACGGCGGAGTGGTTATTCTCCCTTCCTCTGCAGAGCTGAACGACCTTACCTCTGACTGTAAGAATAACATCATCACCTATTATTTCGGCGGTACGGACGGCACGGTCGTCGGAACCACCACACTGGTTCCTGCGAGTCTGTCCGGTCAGACGGATACCTCCGTGGCAGAAGAGATGCTGCAGCCCGGTAATTCGGAAAAGGCCGGAAATCCTTTGAAGAAAATAATTTCCCACTATATTGTATTCGGCCAGAACGACACCACCTACATCAATGTATCATCTGTTCTTCTTACGATAATTGGTGTATCGCTTGTTCTGACCCTCTTTATACACTTCTCCGCTGCCATGCACGATGCAAGAGAACGTGCAAGACAGCGGAGAAGGAGAGCGCGCCGCGCACATGTGCAGCGCAATGATTATTATGAGAATCACCGCTATGATCACGGCGATCAGTACTATGACAACCGTTACGATCAAAGCTACGGTGATTATGATGATTATCGATAACAGGAAAAGCGATTAATACGATGACGGGTTGATCACTGCTCCATCTACCTCAAACGGCTTGTCGTCGGTAAGAACGCATACCATCGTCTTTCCGGTATTCAGCGTGATCTCATCTCCGTTATCATCGTAATATCTTGTCGGACCGTAGTCACTGTCCTTTTCCCAGGTTACATGGATCATCTTTCCTTCCGTGATGAACATGCCGTCATGCGTCTTGTCATGCATGCGGAACGCCAGATATCCGTTGTCGTCCCGGACCTCATAATAGGTCCACTGTACCAGTACGTTTTCAAACGCAAGCTGTGTTCCGGTAGTACCATCCTTCTGAGGCTCTCCGTAGATGCTGCGGTAATACAGATGGTCGTCTGCATGGTATTCAAACGTCGGTGTGTCATGCGGATAGGCCGCCGAGAAATCAAGAGATTCTGCAGGCACTGCCTTGTCGCCGTACTGCTCCAGAGTGTTCTTGTTCGATGCTTCTGTGAACTGGTAGTGAGACTTGTCCTTATAATCCGCAAACACATCATCGCGATAATTCAGCTGAAATCCTGCAGTATCACAGGCCTTCAGCAGAAGCTCACTTTTCGTATATGCAGTATGCTCCGACGCACGTCCGTCCGGATTCTCACGGAAAAATGCATCATAGCTGTCTCCAAGCTCACCGCCGACACCATTGATGTTCTGAACATCACTGCGGGTCAGAATGTCCTTTACATAGACCACCGGACCACCGAAGTGAACAATAATCGGATCATATTCAAGGGCAGCATAGACAAAGTAATCGCGAATGCTTCGGATATTTCCGATCTTGTCCAGATCCTTCCAGTCCTTCATGATCGCCATCTGACGGCTCATGCCATCCTCTTCCAGAATTTCATAAAAGATGTCGATCTTATCGTATCCGTACTGCGGCATTCCCTCTTTGTTGATCGGATACATAACGGCAAGAGGGCGCTGGTCGTATAAATCCTCATCAATCCACTCATTGGTCAGCTGGCTGCGGACCTTTCCCTCCGGAGCTTCCTCCCCAGCAGGTTTCGCTGCAGTATCCTCTGCAGAGCTGTCCTCCTGTGGAATGGTCTCTGCGATTGAATAGTCCTCTGCTTCCTTAGTGCTTCCGCAGCCGGACAGAAGAGCTGCAGAAGCGGTTATTCCTGCTAAAAGTACAGCCGTTAATCTTTTCATAACCGTCTTCCTTTCCTTATGAATTCGCTTCTACATCAGATGCATGGCATTGCAGACCATCGCAGCAATGCTGCAGCCAAGAATGGCACCGATCAGAACCTGCAAAGGTGTGTGACCGACAAATTCCTTCAGCTGTTCCATCGGATCTCTGCTCTGCAGTTTATTTCCCATCTGAAACCACTGGCTTACGATTTCATTCAGTACCTTGGCCTGCTCACCGGTCTCTCTGCGGACCCCCATTGCGTCATACATGACAATAAAGGCAAAGAACACCGCCATCGGAAACTCAAATCCGGACGGACCGTATACGACAGCAGTCGAAACAACCAGTGCGCATACCGTCGCAGAATGTGCACTGGGCATGCCTCCCGCACCAAAGATCCGTTCAAAGCAGAACTTATGATTAATGATCATATACAGGATCGTCTTCGACAGCTGCGCTACAAGCCAGCTGCATGCCGACGCCACAAACAGGGGATTATGAAACGCATATGCTAAAAAGTTCATTCAGGCCTTATACCCCATCTCGGTCATATAAACGTCCAGTGCCGCCTTCCAGTCTGCATAGACATGGTCGGTTGTCAGCCGGAACATATAGTTATCCAGAATCGAATAGTGCGGGCGGGGAGCCGACTGCGGATTGGCAGCCTGGTACTCTGCCGTAGTGACACTCTTCACTCTTGTTGCAATTCCCGCAAGACGATAAATCTCTCTGGTGAATTCATCCCAGCTTGTAGAGCCTTCACAGGTTCCGTGGAACAGTCCGTAATTATCGGTGGGAAGAAGAGCAGCGATCGCCTTTGCCAGCTCCTTCGTGCTGGTAGGAGAGCCGAACTGATCATCCACAACGGTTACCTCATCATGCGTTTCTGCAACCTTCAGCATGGTACGGACGAAGTTCTTGCCCTCTCCGTAGAGCCAGGCCGTGCGGATAATGAAGTAGTTTCTGGCAAAATCCTTCACAAAATTCTCTCCGGCAAGCTTTGTGATGCCGTAAACACTCTTCGGGCCCGTAGGATCAAACTCTGTCAGAGGCTTCTCTGAGGTTCCCGGGAAAACATAATCGGTAGAGATATGAACCAGCTTCGCCTGATTCTCGGTTGCGGCAATTGCAAGATTTCTCGGTCCGATTGCATTGATCCTGTAGTTCAGATCCAGATGTGTTTCCGCCGCGTCTACCGCGGTGTACGCAGCACAGTTGATGATGGCGTACGGCTTTACCTCTTTTGCAAAATTCAGAACCTCTTCCACATTGGTGATGTCAAGCTTACGATCCACCTTGACAAATCCCGGGTCTGAAACATCGGTATTGACAAGATGATATTCCTCATTCTCACCAAGAAGCTTATTGACTGCGATTCCGAGCTGTCCGTTGCAGCCGGTTACAATGATATTTTTCATGAGACAAAATCCCCTTTCAGGATACAAAGCATAGCTGGTTGTATTATAGCCCATCCGGAAAAGAAAAGGAAATTTTGCTGTACGCGAAAACTCTTTTTGCTTTACATATACCCCATAAGGGTATATATTCTATTTACATGATACCCCCTGTGGGTATCTGTTTATTTGGTATTTTATTCACTTCAGAAAAACTGTGGGTTCAGAAAGGAGTTGCAATGAGCGAGGAAGAAAAGAAAAGCTTTTGCTGCCGTCATAAAAGTCGACCGGATGCTGAAGAAAAGGATCTCATCACTCGTTTGAACCGCATTGAGGGACAGATCCGCGGTATTCGCAGAATGGTCGAGAACGATGCATACTGCGTGGATATTCTGACCCAGGTGTCCGCGGCATCCTGCGCGCTCAACAGCTTCACAAAGGTACTTCTTTCCGAGCACATTAAATCCTGTGTGACGGAGGATATCCGCAACGGCGGTGAGGAAAAGGTAGATGAACTGGTAAAGGTTCTCCAGAAGCTCATGAAATAAAGTGTACGGAATCACTGTAAAATGTCGGTTTTCCCCCGACAAAAAGAAAGGAGACAATGGATGAGTATAAAACAGTATACTGTGACCGGCATGAGCTGCGCCGCCTGCCAGTCACGCGTGGAGAAAGCAGTTGGCAAGGTTCCGGGAGTGACCTCCTGCTCTGTGAGCCTTCTGACCAATTCGCTTGGCGTAGAAGGCTCCGCAGCCCCGGAGGCGGTCATCCGGGCCGTCGAGGATGCAGGATACGGTGCCTCCATGAAGGAAACAGCTTCTGATTCCGGAAAAGAAAGCTACTCGGCAAAGATTGCCGCAGAAAAGGATGCCCTGACGGATCACAATACCAGGATTCTGAAGAAAAGGCTGGTCTGGTCGGTTTTCTTTCTCCTCATTCTGATGTATTTCTCGATGGGTGTTCACATGTGGGGGTGGCCTGTTCCTTCCTTCATGAAGGGAAATCACGTCTCAATGGGTCTGATACAGCTTTTGTTATCCGGAATTATACTGGTAATCAATCAGAAATTTTTTATCTCCGGATTCAAAAGTCTCTTCCATGGTGCGCCCAACATGGATTCCACCATTGCACTTGGCTCCGGGGCAGCCTTTGCCTACTCCACGGTTATGCTCTTTGCCATGACAGGTGCACAGGTGTCCGGTGGCTCCGAAGCAGCAATGCCCTACATGAATGAGTTTTATTTTGAATCTGCCGGCATGATTCTGACTTTGATTACCGTAGGAAAAATGCTGGAATCTGTTTCCAAGGGTAAAACAACGAACGCTCTCAAATCGCTGATGGAGCTTGCTCCTAAAACCGCAACCCTGATTCGGAACGGGAAAGAGATTACTGTTTCCGTCGATGAGGTGCAGTGCGGAGATATTTTTACAGTAAGACCCGGTGAAAGCATTCCGACAGACGGTATCGTTCTGGAAGGAATCAGCGCAGTCAACGAAGCTGCTCTGACCGGAGAATCCATCCCGGTCGACAAGGAGCCCGGCTCCCAGGTCAGCTCTGCAACCACCAATCAGAGCGGTTTCTTAAAATGCCGTGCAACAAGAGTAGGAGAGGATACCACACTTTCCCAGATCATCTCGCTCGTCAGCGACGCAGCTGCCACAAAGGCCCCCGTTGCTAAGCTGGCTGACCGGATTTCCTCCGTGTTTGTTCCTTCTGTGATTGTTCTGTCTGTCATTACTATTGTGGTCTGGCTTCTACTCGGGAAAGACATTGGTTTTGCACTGGCTCACGGAATCTGCGTTCTTGTAGTATCCTGCCCCTGCGCACTCGGCCTCGCCACCCCGGTTGCCATTATGGTCGGAAACGGTCTCGGAGCCAGAAACGGAATTCTATTCAAAACTGCGGAAGCCTTACAGGAGACCGGAAATATTCAAATCGTAGCGCTTGATAAAACCGGCACCATTACGAGCGGAGCTCCTGCTGTGACAGATGTTCTTCCCGCTGACGGCGTCACCGGATCAGAACTTCTTCAGAAAGCAGCCGCTCTGGAATATCATTCTGAGCATCCTCTTGCCAAAGCCATCATTGCCTATGCCGCCGAATCTGAGAAAGCAGGAAATCCGAATTTCTCCGGACTTTCTGATCTTCAGGTTCTTCCCGGAAACGGGCTGACCGGCATTCTTCAAGGTAAACAGATTTCCGGAGGAAAGGAAGAATTTATCCTGACAAAGGCCTCCATCCATGCGAATATGAGAAAGGCTGCGGACAGACTTTCCGAAAGCGGAAAAACAACGATGTACTTTGAAGAGGACGGAAGGCTCCTTGGTCTGATTGCCGTGGCCGATCCCATCCGCGAGGATTCAGCCCGGGCTGTTCAGGAGCTCAGAAATATGGGCATCCGTGTTGTCATGCTTACCGGAGACAATCGCCGAACAGCAGACGCCATCGGAAAACAGGCAGGTGTGGATGAAGTTGCCGCGCAGGTTCTTCCGGAAGAAAAAGAGAAGATCATTCAAATGCTGCAGAAATCCGGAAAGGTTGCCATGGTCGGAGATGGTATCAACGATGCTCCTGCTCTTACGAGGGCAAATATCGGCATTGCCATCGGTGCAGGGACAGATGTTGCCATCGATGCAGCCGATGTCGTCCTGATGAAATCCAGACTGACCGATGTCTCCGCTGCAGTGCGTCTCTCACGTGCATCTTACCGGAACATTGTCGAAAACCTTTTCTGGGCTTTATTCTACAATGTACTCTTGATTCCGCTGGCTGCCGGGCTGTATGCTCATTGGGGACTTAACATGAATCCGATGTGGGGTGCTGCAGCAATGAGCTGCTCCAGCCTCTTCGTATGCATGAATGCACTCCGGCTGAATCTTTTCCGGCTTCACGATTCCGGAAAGGATCACAGAGGCAGAAATACTCTCCGAAATGACAGAAAACTTATAACCATGAATCAACCTGAAACAGGGAAAGAAAAAGGAAAGGACAAAAAAATGAAAAAAACAATGAAGATTGAAGGAATGATGTGCTGCCACTGCGAGGCAACGGTAAAGAAAGCTCTGGAAGCTCTGGATGGTGTTATCAGTGCAGAGGTTTCACATGAAAATGGAACCGCGGTTCTCGAACTTTCCGGAGATGTATCCGATGAGCTTTTAAAGAAAACCGTAGAAGATAAGGATTACAAGGTAACCGGAATCGAATAACAGGG
>ERZ1031114.555-NODE-555-length-11005-cov-5.431872_pt1 | contig 11005 bp, 10 predicted proteins | sample MGYA00518740_ERZ1031114 | MGnify/ENA primary metagenome ERZ1031114 (study PRJEB33719, sample SAMN04261276) | wastewater metagenome | biome: rural village; feature: human; material: feces | host: Homo sapiens | place: El Salvador | collected 2013-01-14 ... | reverse complement strand
ATTTTCCACATTTGTGGTCATGCCGTTTACATTGATATCAAGACCGCCGTTCTGATAATGGAGCGTGGGATAAACAAGTATCGGCTCCTTGCGGATATCTATGCCGTAGCTTGCAAACATACGCATCATCGCAGGGATTCTGCGTTCTATCGTGCCTTCGCCGCCGATAGCTTCTATCATCGGCGTATCGAGCCAAACAGCCTCGCCGCTGCCTGTATTGACGCCTTCGCCGCGGTCGGAGCATTCGCGGATTATGGAAGCCGCCGCAACATCGCGCGTCTCAAGCGGGTGCATAAATACCTTGCCGTCGCGGTTTACGAGCTTCGCACCGAGCGAACGCACCTTTTCCGTTACGAGCGCGCCGAAAATCTGCTCGGGATAAGCCGCGCCTGTCGGATGATACTGGAGCGTATCGGCATAGAGCAATTTTGCGCCTACGCGATAGCCGAGAACAAGTCCGTCGGCTGTAGCGCCGTAATGGTTCGATGTCGGGAAGCCCTGATAATGCATTCTTCCTGCGCCGCCTGTCGCGATGATTACCGTCTTTGCGCGGGCAACCATCAGCTCATGCGTTTCCATATTCATGAGAACCGCACCTGCCGCCTTGCCGTTTTCATCGAGTATAAGCTCTATTGCCGCCGTGAAATCAACAACGGGAATATTACGGTTGAGCACCTCGTCGCGCAGTGTTCTCATTATCTCGGCGCCGGAATAGTCCTTTGCCGCATGCATACGCTTGCGCGAGGTACCGCCGCCGTGAGTTGTTATCATTGTGCCGTCGGGCGCCTTATCAAATTCCACGCCGAGGTCATTGAGCCATTCTATAGCCTCCGGCGCATCGCAAACGAGCTTTGCGAGCAGTTCGCGCTTTGCCGCATAGTGACCGCCGCCGAAAGCATCGACAAAATGGATAGCGGGAGAATCATTGGGCTTATCAGCCGCCTGAATTCCGCCCTCTGCCATCATCGTATTGGCATCGCCTATGCGCAGCTTTGTGACAATCATCGCCTTTGCGCCGGCATTATCCGCCTCTATTGCCGCGGAAGCACCTGCGCCGCCGCCACCGATGATGAGTACATCGACATCATATGCGATATCCGAGAGGTCTATGTCACTCGCCTTTATGCGGCTGTGCGCCTCCAGCATTTCGCAAAGCTCATGCGGAACAGCCTCGCCCTTATTTGCACCGATTCTGAGAGTTGCAAATTCGCTCTTCTTATAGTCGGGATGATAAGCCGCGAGGAGCGCATCCTTCTCATCTGCTGTCATGCGGGCAGGCTCATATGCGATATTTTCTTTTCTTGCGGCTTCGACAGCGGCAAGAGATTTCTGAAATTCCTTTGAATACATTTCCCTGCCCTCCTTATTTCTCTATATCTCTGTTGTTGTAGAGTTCCTTCATTTCCTCTATCGGCTTGCCCATGAGCGCTTCGATAAGCTCGGTGAAGGTGCCGTCCTTTATCTCTTTCACTCTGTTTTCGAGATGCTCGGATTTCGGCGCGAGATATTTGCCGTTGAGTCTGCGGGCGAGCATAGCCACCTGCGGATGGGATATACCGGCAGGACAACGTGAGGAGCACACTCCGCACATCACGCAGTCAAAGGATTCCTCGGCGCATTTATCAAATTCGCCGCGCTGAGCATATGCGATATACTGCATGACATTGAGTCCCTGCGTACAGCTTTTTGTGCACGCATTGCAACCTACGCAGGCATATATCTCGGGATAAAGCTGCATCATTATCTGCTCTGTTGGCTTTATCTTCTCAATATCGTAAACCTGCTTTACAAGCGGGAAGAAAGGCAGAGTGGCAACATACATATTGTTTTCCACCTTGGTTTGGCAGGCGAGGCAGGTTTTCAGCTCGCGCTCGCCCTTGATGCGGTAAATCGTGGCGCATGCGCCGCAGAATCCGTTTCGGCAACCGCAACCGCGCACGAGCTGATAGCCCGCATATTCCATCGCGCGCATTATGGTCAGATTATCCGGCACGCTGTATTTCTTGCCGAATAAATAAATATCTATCATATTTTCCATGCTATTTTTCCTCCATCAATATTCACTGGGAAGCTCGTCCAGCTCATCGCAACGGAATACCGGTCCGTCCTTGCAGACATATTTTGCACCGACATTGCATCTGCCGCATTTGCCTATGCCGCATTTCATGCGGAGCTCCAGCGTGGTATAAACCTGCGTCTTGTCAAATCCGAGTTCCTGAAGTCCTGCGAGCGTGAATTTTATCATTATCGGAGGTCCGCAGAGTATCGCTATCTTGTCTGTAGAGAAGCCGAGCTCCTTTACATAGTTCGGAACGAAGCCGACATGACCGGTCCACTCGGGCTGTTCGCGGTCTATCGTGAGATGCACGGAAACACCCGCATCTTTTGCCCATTCGTCGATTATCTCTTTGTAATCCACGAGGTCCTGCATACTGCGCGAACCGTAAACCACATCTATCTTGCCGTAGCGGTCGCGGTAGTGGCGGCAGTAGTTGATGACGGAGCGGAGCGGAGCAAGTCCGATACCGCCGGCGATGAAGAGCATATCATGACCGACAAATTCCGTATCCACAGGGAAAGGCTTGCCGTAGGGTCCTCTTATCGTTATCTGCTGACCGACCTCCATGGAGTGGAGCCACTCGGTGACGCAGCCGCATTTCTTGATGGAAAATTCCATATATTCTTCGTTTGTGGGCGAGGAGGTTATGGAGAACATAGCCTCGCCGACACCGGGAACAGAGAGCATGGCGCACTGACCGGGCTTATGCTCAAAAGCCTTTTTGCCGTCGGGAGTTACCACGCGGAAGGTCTTGACATCGGGCGTATCTATGCGGATATCCGTCACTACGCCGATGGCGGGAATAAGCGGTTCTCTCATCTCAGCCATTTTTCTCTCCTCCTAACTTTTTCATTACCTTGACTATGTTCATCTGGATCGGGCACTTGGAGAGGCATCTGCCGCAACCGACGCAGGAGAACATGCCGTCGTTATTCGTCGGAAAATAAACGAGCTTGTGCATGAATCTCTGGCGGAAACGCTCCAGCTGGGTAAGTCTGGGCTGACCTGCCGACATTTTGGTGAAATCGGAATACATGCAGGAATCCCAGCAGCGGAAGCGCTTTATACCGTGACCGGTATTGAAATCCTTGATATCATAGCACTGGCAGGTGGGGCAAACAAAGGTGCAGGTGCCGCAGCCGAGACACGACTGCGAAAGTTCCTTCCACTCGTGTGCGCCGAAAAACTCTTCGGTCTTGCCATCGCCGAAAGCGTCTGCCGAGAGAGAGGCAAGCGGGAGCTTCTTCATGCGCTCACCTATCAGCTTTTTCTGCTCCGAAACAGGCGTTTCGTCCGCTTCCTCTGTGATATTTTCGAGTCCGGCGAGAAGCTTTTCGCCCTTTTCCGTTTTTGCCTGCATATAGAGTGCACCGTCTGCTTTCCAGCAGGTGATATCGCCCGCGGGGTCAGCCGCGTCTATGCCGAATGTGCGGCAGAAGCAGGTTTCTGCGGGGCGTGTGCATGCAAGTGACATGATTACCGCATGCTCGCGGCGGTTCTTATAGTAAGAATCCTGCGGCTCGGCAAGGAAAACCTTGTCAAGCACATCAAAGCTGCGCACATCGCAGGCGCGCACGCCGAACACGACGAAATCTTCGCATTCTTTTCTTGTGTCTATAATCTCAATGGTCTTTCCCGCCGTTTTGAAATCCATCAGATTTTCCGTCTGCGGGAAGAAGAAATCCTTTGCACTGCGGACGGTATTGAGCGCCTCGGAGAGAGTCTTGCCCTCTTCCCATTTTTCAAATTTTGCGCCCGCCTTTGTATCTGCGGGAAGATAGAGCGTCTCGTTCTGCGATATTGCGGAGAAGAGAGTATTCAGCTTGTCAAGTGAAATTTTACGCATTGTTCTCTCCCCTTTCCACAGCCTCAGATGGCTCGATATCCTCTGTAGTGTAATTGACTATCGGAGCGCGGCTTCCGACCTCGGCTCCCGCCTGATAATCGCCGTAAAAACGGTCGATATCGAGGATAAACTTGCGGTTGAGCAGGTGAAGCGGGATATGCTGAGGGCAAACGCGTGAGCATTCGCCGCAGTCCGTACATCTGCCGACTACATGGAAGGCGCGTATGATATGGAACATCTTCTCTTCAAATGAGTTTGATGCCGCCTTGTTTTCAACGCCCGAATCGGGATTGTCGAAAACGCACTTTTCGCAGGTGCATGCGGGGCAGACATCGCGGCACGCGTTGCAACGGATACAGCGCGAAAGCTCGCTCTGCCAGAAAGCAAAGCGCTCGTCGGGCGTCATCTTTTCGAGCTTTTCCACCTCGTCGAAACGGGCATTTTCAATAACATCACCGTCCTCGCCGATAAGCTCATCATATGCGACATGCTTTTTCGATTTGCAGCAGCGGCATCTCTCGGAGATAAGCTCCCCGCGCGGGAATGTTTTCTTTCCGTCATAGAGCGTGTCTATGATAACGCTGTCGCCCTCTTCAAAAACAGAGAGTATGCCCTCGGCGTGAGCCTTGAGCGTATTTACATCCATCATGCCGTCGCAGGGGACGCCGATAACATATACCTTTTCGCGGTCGAAACGATGCTCGGTGAGCAGCTGATTGAAGCTGTATGTATCACAGGGCTTGAGAAAAACAAGAACCTTTCCCTCGCCTGCCGTCTCTTTTATCAGATATTTCGAGAAGTTTGCGCCGCAGAAGCCGTTCCAGACAAAATCCTTTTCCAGCTCCTCTGTGCTGTAAAATACGGCGGGAGTGATATCGTAGTCAAATTCGCCCTTGTGCCAGCCGAGCACGCGGTTTACCGTGCCGTCGGTAAGGAGCGCTTTCGCGCGGGATATGAGAATATCTCTTTTTATTTCTTGCATCTCAGATCCTCCAGTCTCTTGTTTTCGCCCAGAGAAGCGACCTTCCCGGCGAAATCATTCATAGTATCGGCAAATTTTGCGCCCTCTGCCGCGCTCACCCATTCGACTCTCGTGCGTTCTCTCTCTATGCCGAGATAATCGAGCATCGAGAAAAGCAGAGCCATACGGCGGCGTGTATAATAGTTGCCCGTGGTATAGTGGCAGTCACCGGGGTGACAGCCGCAGAGTATCACGCCGTCCGCTCCGCGCTGGAATGCACGAAGTATGAACATGGGATTTACTCTGCACGAGCAGGGCACGCGGATTATCTTTACATCCGCGGGATAATTCAGTCTGTTGTTTCCGGCGAGGTCTGCGCCCGCATAGGAACACCAGTTACAGCAGAATGCCACAATAAGAGGCTTATATTCGTTTACTTGCATATTGCGTCTACCTCCGCCATTATCTGTCTGCTTGTGAATCCGCGCAGATCCATCGCACCGGACATACAAGCCACCGTGCAGGCTCCGCAGCCCTGACATACCGCCTCGTTTACGGAAGCTACGCGGCGAATTTTCGTCGTTCTGTCAGGCATTCTGAATTCTTTTTCTATATATGTTATCGCGCCGTAGGGGCAAACCTTTTCGCAGGTTGAGCAGCCGTTGCACATCATCTCATCGGAATGAGCGACGCAGGGGTTGCCTGTCAGCTTATCCTTGCAGAGCAGTCCGATAACCTTGGAAGCCGCCGCTCCCGCCTGAGAAACCGTCTCGGGGATATCCTTTGGTCCTTGGCATGTTCCGGAGAGGAAAACGCCTGCCGTCGGGCTTTCCACAGGGCGAAGCTTCGGATGAGCCTCGGTGAAGAAATCGTTTGTATCCATGCTTGCCGTCAGCATCGTCGCGAGCCGGCGCGCGGATTTATCGGGCTCGATTGCCGCCGCGAGAACCACAAGGTCGGCATCTATATGGAGCTGATTTCCGTAGATGAGGTCTGAGCCCTGAACCTTGAGCTTATCGCCCTCGGGCGAAACCTTGCCAACCATGCCCTTGATGTAGTGCACGCCGTATTCTTCGACGGCACGGCGATAAAATTCATCGAAGTTCTTGCCCGGGGTACGCACATCTATGTAGAAAACATAAACTTCCGTATCGGGATATTTGTCGCGGATGAGCATTGCGTGCTTTGCCGTATACATACAGCAAATCTTGGAGCAATATTCCTTGCCCTTGTCTGCGCACGCCGCGCAACGCGAGCCTACGCACTGAACGAAAACTATCGTATGCGGATGCTTGCCGTCGGAGGGACGCAGGAGTGTGCCGCCCGTAGGACCTGCCGCATTCATCAGGCGCTCCAGCTCGAGCGAAGTGATGACATCCTTTGACTGCGAATAAGCAAATTCATCGAATTTCTCCATTGATATGGGATTGAAGCCCGTAGCCACTACTATGGCACCGTACTTCTCTTCCACAAATTCGTCCTTTGCCTTGTAATCTATAGCGCCCGCGCCGCAGACCTTCGAGCAAACGCCGCACTTACCGTTTTTCAGCATCATGCAGTAGTTCGGGTCTATCGTTGCCACCTTCGGCACAGCCTGCGCAAAAGGAATATATATCGCGCTTCTGTTGTTCATGCCGAGGTTGAATTCATTGGGCACTTTCTTCTGCGGGCACTTTTCCGTGCAGAGTCCGCAGCCTGTGCATATCTCTTCTTTTACATATCTTGCCTTGCGCTTTATCGTGACATCAAAGTTTCCGACAAATCCCTTTACGGCGGTCACCTCGGAATATGAGAAAATGCGTATCTTCTCATTCTGGGCAACATCAACCATTTTCGGCGTGAGGATACACGCGGCGCAGTCGAGCGTCGGGAATGTCTTATCCAGCTGTGCCATCTTGCCGCCGATAGTCGGCTTCGCCTCGACTATATCAACGGGAAAACCGGCGTCGGCTATATCAAGCGCCGTCTGAATGCCCGCGATACCGCCGCCGATAACGAGTGCGCGCTTTGTCACCGAGCTTTCTCCCGGGATCAGCGGCGCATTGAGATTTACCTTTGCCACAGCTGCCTTGCCGATGATTATCGCCTTTTCCGTGCCTGTCGGCATATCCTTATGTACCCATGAGCACTGCTCACGGATATTTGCTATTTCCACCATATAGGGGTTCAGTCCGGCACCTGCCGCCGTTTTGCGGAAGGTCGCCTCATGCATACGCGGAGAGCATGAGCAGACCACGATACCCGAGAGCTTATGCTCGGCTATAGCGTCCTTTATCATGTTCTGCCCTGCCTGCGAGCACATATACTGGTAGTCGGTTGAGAAAACAACACCCGGCTCATGAGAGAGAGCCGCCGCTACCGCCTTAACATCCACCGTTCCTGCGATATTCGTACCGCAGTGGCAGACAAAAACACCTATTCTTTGCATAGCCTGTCTCCCCCTCCTTTATTTCGAATATTTGCGCATCGCGGAAACGATAGCCTGCTGCGGCATATCGTCATCGAGAAGCGCGGGAATATCATCCGCTGTCATATGATTTCCGCCCTTTTCGCGTATCGCGAGCAGGCGCACCGCCTCGATAAGCTTTGCAGGCTCAACGCCGCGGGGGCATCTGTCCACGCAGGCAAAGCACGAGAGGCATTTATATACCGATTCCGACTTCATCAGCGTTTCGATATCACCCGTTTCGACCATGTAGACAAACTGATGCGGGTGATATTCCATTTCGCCGTATGAGGGGCAGGTACCGGAGCATTTGCCGCAACGCATACATTTCAGCGGGTTAACGCCGCTCATGCGGAGCACCTGCTCGCGGCGGAGTTCGTTTTTACTGCTCATTTTGTTCCTCCTTTATGCCGAGCGCCTCTGCGAGAAGCTCGGTAAAGTAAACTACGGGAAGCCCGCTTCCGCTCTTTACGAGATTGTATTTGCAAAGCGGACAGGCTGTCACTATCAAGTCCGCGCCGTGGGCGGCGGCACTCTCGGAAACGGCAGAGGATTTTCTCTTAGCCGAGTCCGCATCCTCAAGCGCGACATAGCTGCCGCAGCATTCGTTTCTCATGGGATAAACCACCGGCTCCGCTCCGAGTGCGCGGATGAAATCTTCCATTATGCGGGGATTTTCCGCATCATCAAAAGCCATCACCTTGGAGGGGCGCAGAAGCATACAGCCGTAATAAGCGGCTATCTTCTTTCCCGAGAGCGGACTGACTACGGCTTCCTTTACCTTGTCGAAGCCAACAACATCGCGCAGAAGCTCAAGATAGTGATAAACCTCAGTCTCACCGTTATAGGGTGCTTCGGGATTTTTGTCCTGCGACATATAGAGATTGACCTTTGCGGCGAAATCCGCATCGGTTTTCATTGCATGGTTTGTCTGCTTTATTACATTGTGGCAAGCCGAACATACCGTAACAAGCGGCTCACCGGCATCTCTTGCGTAAGCAAGTGCGCGAACGCTCGAGAGCTTGGTGGCAATTTCGTCCTTTGCGGAGACGAAAACACCGCCACAGCACTGCCAGTCTCTGACCTCACAAAGCTCTATCCCGAGCTTTTCCGCGCTCTTTCGCGCATATCGGTCGAGATCCTTTGCTTTTGTACGGAGAGTACAGCCCGGAAAATAACTGACTTTCATTCTTTACCTCCGATAAACCGTATATCAGACCATCTCTTCGGGATGGAATACCTCATCGAATTTTTCAGCCGTCAGGAAGCCGAGTTCAACACACGCTTCCTTCAGCGAAATATTGTCCTTATATGCCTTCTTCGCCGTCTTTGCCGCATTTTCGTATCCGATGTAGGGATTGAGCGCGGTAACAAGCATGAGCGAATTGTGCAGATTATGATACATCTTGTCCTTATTTGCCGTGATGCCGACGGCGCAGTTATTATTGAACGAAACTATCGCCTCGGCAAGCAGACGCGCGGACTGCAGGAAATTGTATGCGGCGACCGGCATGAACACATTCAGTTCGAAATTGCCCTGCGAAGCCGCCATGCCGACAGCGACATCATTTCCCATAACCTGAACGGCTACCATTGTCACAGCCTCGCACTGGGTGGGGTTCACCTTGCCGGGCATTATCGATGAGCCGGGCTCATTCTCGGGGATATGTATCTCGCCCAGACCGTCGCGCGGACCGCTTGCGAGCCAACGGACATCGTTTGCTATCTTCATCATATCGCATGCGGTCGCCTTTATCGCTCCGTGAGCGAATACAAGCTCGTCCTTGGATGTGAGCGCGTGGAATTTGTTCTCTGCCGTTATGAAAGGCTTACCTGTGAGAGCGGCAACCTTTGCGGCTACAAGCTCGGAAAAGCCCTTCGGTGCATTGAGTCCGGTGCCGACAGCCGTTCCGCCGAGCGCAAGCTCATGAAGCGGCTTTGCCGCCATGCGCAGGAGCTCCGCATCGCGCTCGAGACTGCTTCTCCAGCCGGAAATCTCCTGGCTGAATTTTATCGGTGTGGCATCCTGAAGGTGAGTTCTGCCGGATTTGACTATTCCCTCGTTCTCCGCCTCAAGGCGCTTGAAGGTAGCTGTCAGCAGCTCTATCGCGGGGAGCAGCTTGTCCTCTATCGCAATCACGGCGGAAATATGCATTGCCGTCGGGAATGTGTCGTTGGAGGACTGGCTCATATTGATATCGTCATTCGGATGGCAGAGCTTTTCGCCCGCTATCTGATTTGCGCGGTTTGCGATAACCTCGTTTGCGTTCATATTGGACTGCGTGCCCGAGCCCGTCTGCCATACGACAAGCGGGAAATTATCATTGAGCTTGCCCGCGATAACCTCATCGCAGGCGGCTGAAATGGCTTCGAGCTTCTTTGCCGTCATCTTCTCGGGCTTCAGCTCCGAGTTTGCGAGAGCCGCCGCTTTCTTGAGTATGCCGAAAGCGTGTGTTATCTCGCGCGGCATCGTCTCTATATCGACGCCTATCTTGAAATTTTCATGGCTTCTCTGTGTCTGTGCCGCCCAGAGCTTGTCGGCAGGCACTTTCACCTCTCCCATTGAATCGTGTTCTATACGGTATTCCATCTTCATCGCTCCTTAGTTTCAGATTTCGATGCTGTTTATAACATTTTTCAGGGTCTCTGCGCTGTAGCGAAGCTTTGCCACTTCATCGTCCGTGAGAGGAACATTTACCTTACCGCGGACGCCGCCGTTGCCGACGAGCGCGAGCGTGCTGAGGCAGACATCTTCTATTCCGTATTCGCCGTGCATCATTGTGGAAACGGTCATCGTTGTATCAAGACCGCCGAGCAGGCACTTGCAGATATGACATACGGAAACGGATACGGCATAGAATGTCGCGCCCTTGCGTGCAATTACTCTGCCGCCCGATTTTCTCACATACTGCTCGACCTCTTCGGGATCAAGCTCGGGACGCTCGATGCCGGGAGTCGTGATGAGGCTTGCGCAGTCCTTTATCGGAACATTGGAAATATTGGCTATCGACCACGGAATAAATGAAGAGTCGCCATGCTCGCCGAAAACATAAGCATGAACATTGCTCTGGTTGATATCATAATACTCGGAGAGTCTCGCACGCAGGCGCGCGGTATCAAGTATCGTGCCGGAGCCGATGATATGGCTCTCGGGAATATCCGAAAACTTGTGGAATGTATAAGTCAGAACGTCAACGGGGTTGCTGACTATTATGTATACGGCATCGGGCGCGTATTTTGTAATCTCGGGGATGATGCTCTTTGTGATGTTTACATTCGTCTGTGCAAGCTCGAGTCTTGTCTGACCGGGCTTTCTTGCGATGCCGGATGTGAGGATAACGATGTCGGAATCAGCCGCATCGCGATAGTCGCCCGCGTAAACGGAGCAAGCATTGCAGAAAGGCGTGCCCTGACGGATATCAAGAGCCTCTCCGAGCGCCTTCTCACTGTTGATATCGATCATAACGATTTCAGAGGCAAGCCCCATGACTGTAAGCGTATAGGCAATGGTGGAACCTACGCTTCCGGTTCCGATGATGGAAATTTTGTTCATGACTTTTTCTCCTGTTAAGTAGTTTTTTAAGCCGTTGATTTTTGTCGCATATTGTATAACAACATTAATTCATTATATATTTTACCGCAATTTGTCGCATTTGTAAAGCCCCTTTTTTTCATATCGGTTATATATATATC
>ERZ1031114.553-NODE-553-length-11039-cov-5.962036_pt1 | contig 11039 bp, 6 predicted proteins | sample MGYA00518740_ERZ1031114 | MGnify/ENA primary metagenome ERZ1031114 (study PRJEB33719, sample SAMN04261276) | wastewater metagenome | biome: rural village; feature: human; material: feces | host: Homo sapiens | place: El Salvador | collected 2013-01-14 ... | reverse complement strand
GTTTGCCGTTACGGTACAATCGCGTCGCCGTTACACCGTAATCGCATCGCGATTGTACCGTAATCGCGTCGCCGTTACACCGTAATCGCATCGCGATTGCACCGTAACGGCAACGCCATTTTAGCGAATTTGCAATGCCAAAAAACCGCTAAAGACATAACCCGCTAATAATCAATCATTTGCAAAAACCACTCATAATCGCGTCATTTACAACCAAGAGACTGCTTGGTTGAAAAGAATCGATTCTCAGACGAGCATTTGTAAAATATTTTATTTTTGATGGTTTTCAACTGTTTCATGAGGGCACGCGATATGGTCTTCTTCTATTTGTATTGACCGTTGGTTATTTGGCCTATGCTCAACTTATCGAACCTGATGTCGTAATAGTCGTCTGGCTCGGTCTCCGGGTGACGGAAGGCGTTTTCCTCCAACAGGAAGAATATGCTGCCATCCTTGCCCTGCACCATCGTGGAGTAGGCCGACGTGGTGTCGCTGACCTGATAGCAGCCTTCCCAATCCTTGGCTATGGCCTCAGACGTGGCATAGTCGGCCGGAGAGTTCAACGCCTTGTAATATATTCCCACGTTGACGCGGTTTGGCCCGCAAGGAACGCTCTGAAGCAGAAGCTTCACCTTCTTGCCGTTCTTCTTGGCATTCACCAGGAGCACCTCGCCGTTGCAAGCGTTTTTCTTGGCGACAACGCCGTGGTTGGCCGCGCCAGACATCGCCACCTTGCCCCAAGAGCCCGTGGCTGACTTCTTGTCGGCGTAAGAATAAACATTGAAAAACCTGCCGCCCATCACGCGGCTGCTAAGCAACACGTTGCCATTGGGCAGCTCCTCTATCTTGGCCTCATCGCCACGTGGGGCCGACTCGGCCACGTTCTTGCCAAGCACCGCCCACGTCTTGCCGAAGTCGTCGCTATACAATATCCTGTTGCCTTTACGGGTGGCCAACGCCGTATAGACACGATAATACTTACCGACCTTGATCTGCTTGCTCTGGCATATCCTGCCACTGGTGAAGAAGGCCGACTCCACGTCTGGCATCAAGTCGTAGATTTGGCGGGTCACTTCCTCGCCTTTCCATGTCTTGCCCTCGTCGTCGCTGTAATATCTTCCCATCATTATCGGTTTCTTGCGCGACGATTCCCAATAGCCTATTCCGCCAGAGGCGCACATCAGCAGTATCCTGCCCGTCTTCCTGTCTACGACGGTAGCCGCGTCGCCATGGGCGCAGTCGAAGCTTGTGGCCACGCCATTGCCGCCCTTTGCCACCATCTGCTCAGGACCGCTCCACGTGGCGCCCTTGTCCTGGCTGGTCTTCATCACGATGTCCAAGTGGCGGCCACCGCCAATGTCCTTGTTGTCGTAACGATGATCGGTAAAGGCAATCAACTTGCCCGACTTGCATTCCACTATCGACGGAATGCGGTATTGCGCGTCGCGGTTGGAAAAGACCGTCATGCCATGCCCATTAACACTTGTCGACCGAGCCTCAACAGGCACGACCGTGACATTGGCCGACACGTGCGACGGCACGAGCAGCACCACTCCCATGGCTGACAAGAGAAACGCCTTGCAAACACTTGCTGAAAACATATTATTGTGACTTTTCATCGTTACTTAAAATTATGTCATAGGTTAATATTGCAAAGGTAGGTATAATCAGCGACTACACGGCTTTTTTCATTGACAATTATTCCCGCATATCAAATATTATTAATAACTTTGCGACATACTGACCACGTACACGATATAATGATAAAAACGAGTTAGCTATGGCTATATATCTTGACCCCAAGGCAGACCTCACGTTCAAGAAAGTCTTCGGTGAGCACAAGGAGCTAATGATAAGTTTCCTCAACGCCATGCTCCCACTTCCCGACAATGGACAGGTGGAGTGGATAGAATACCTTGAACCGGAGCTCATTCCCGACCACCCGTTGAAAAAGGACACCATCGTCGACGTGCGCTGCCGCGACGCGCGCGGTCGCCAGTTTCTCGTTGAGATGCAGATGATATGGACGCCCGCTTTCATGAAACGCGTGCTGCTCAATGCCACGAAAGCATATTCGCGGCAATTGGACAAGGGCGATCATTACGAAGACATCCAGCCCGTGTACTCGCTGAACCTTGTCAACGACACTTTCCGCGACGACACCGAGGACTTCTATCACGACTATGGAGTGATGGACGTCAAGAACCCTGACCAAACCATCGACGAGATGCACCTCATCTTCATAGAACTTCCTAAGTTCAAGCCACATTCATTCCACGACAAGAAGATGATGGTGTTATGGCTGCGCTACCTCACGGAGATTGACGAGAAGACTCGCCAGGCTCCAGCCGAGCTTCTTGAGAATCCCGACACGTGCAAGGCACTCGACATAGTGAGAGAGTCGGCCTTCACCGAAGCGCAGATGGCAGGCTACGAGCACTTTTGGGATGCCGTGAGCACTGAGCGCACATTGGTGGGGGCCGTGGAACGAGCCAACAAAAAACTTCAGCAAGCCCTCAACAAGGTTGACGAGGTACAAACAAAACTGCGTGAAGCCCAAGCCGAAGCAAAACGCGCGCAAGCAAACGCCGAACGCGCGCAAGCTGATGCCGAACGCGCAAAGGCGGAAGGCGAGAAAGCCAAGGCCTTGGCAACGGCCCGTGACATGATTGCCGACAACATGCCAATAAATATTATAGTGAAGTACACTGGATTGACAGAAGGGGAAATCAAGTCGCTCTTACAGTGACGCCTCACTCCGTCATAACCCCAAAAAGCAGGGCTGAATTCCGATTGGAACTCAGCCCTGCTTTTTTGGTTTTCAGCATGAAGCCGAAATATGGTTGTCGCGTTATTTATTCGTGAATTCGGCAGGCAACTTAGGCATGGCGCCTTCCTGGGTGCATACATAGGCGCTGACCTTTACCGCCAACGCGTGAGCCTCCTCAATGGTCTTGCCCGAGAGTATCGACGCCGTGAACGAACCCGTGAACGAGTCACCGGCACCCACGGTGTCGGCAACCTCCACCTTAGGTGTTGGCTGGTAGCTCTTGAAATCGTGAGGAGCGAAAACATAACTGCCGTTGGTGCCACAGGTGAGCACGATCATGCGCAAGTTGTAGCGATGCAGTATTATGCGGCACTTCTCCTCGATGTCAAGGCCAGGATAGCCAAAGAGACGGCCAAGGACCACGAGTTCCTCGTCGTTGATCTTCAGGATGTCGCAATGGCGAATGCCATTTTGTATGGTCTCCTTATCGTAGAAATTGCCACGGAGGTTGATGTCGAAAATCTTCAGGCAATCCTTTGGCGTGGCGTCAATGAAGCTCATGATGGTCTTCTTCGACTCCTCACTGCGCTGCGCCAATGAGCCGAAACACACGGCAGAGGCTTTCTTTGCCTCAGCCTGCATCTCCGGAGTGAATGGAATGTGGTCCCAAGCCACGTCTGGCGTGAAGGTGTAAGTCGGTACGCCTTCAGCGTCGAGAGAGACATTGACCGTGCCCGTTGGGTATGACACGCGCGGTATGATATATTTCAGTCCGTTCTTGTCGAACGTTGCCAACGCCTGGTCGCCAAGCACGTCGTTGCCCACCGCGCTCACCGCCATGGCCTCGAATCCGAACTGACTGGCATGATAAGCGAAATTGGCGGGAGCGCCACCAAGTTTAGAACCCTGTGGGAGAACGTCGTAGAGCACCTCTCCCAAACCTATTATCTTTCCCATATCGATATTTGTTTTTATTGCTTAATACTTTATCTGCTTTATAATGGCAAGAAGATATACCACGCCAACGGTCATCACCGCCACGGCTCCAAGCTGCGAGCCCATGGCATCGCTGGCCACGCCCATGACAAGCGGGAAGACTGTGCCACCGAAAAGCCCCATTATCATGAGTCCGCTAATGGCGTTTTTCTTTTCCGGCATATAGAGCATGGCCTGAGAGAGGCACATGGAGAAGACGTTGCTGTCGCCATAACCCACCAAGGCTATGCCGGCGTAGAGCCACAGCTTGGCGGTGTCGGCGGCACCCGTGGCACCCATGAACATGCAAACCATGCTCAAGGCCATCATGACAACGGAGATTATGAAGAACGTGCGCGTCTTCAGAACGCGGAGGAAAAAGCTGCCCGTCAGACAGCCCAGCGTACGAAAGATGAAGTAGAGGCTCGTGGCCCATGCCGCGTCGTTGAGGGCCATGCCGGCGTATTCCTGCAAGAGCTTTGGCGCCGTGGTGTTGGTGCCCACGTCTATGCCCACGTGGCACATGATGCCGAAGAAGCACAACAGCACGTATGGGTTGCCCAAAAGCTTGAACGTGTCGATATAGTCGCGGCTGAGCGACTTGCTCTCCGCCTCCGTCTCATTGTCGCCTTTCTCTTCCTTGATGGAAGTGGCCTGCAACAAGACCGACGCGAGTATGCCAACCACCATGTAGATTGGGAAGAGCACACGCCAACCGAGCCCGAAGTCGGGAATGGTGGCCGCGGCACCCCACGAGGCTATGATGGGAGCCAGGAAAGAGGCTATGGCCTTGATGAACTGGCCAAAGGTGAGCGTGGAGGCCAAGTGGCCCTTCACGAGTTGAGAGACAAGCGGGTTGAGAGATGTCTGCATGAGCGTGTTGCCTATGCCGAGAAGCGAGAACGAGACGAGCATCACGGGGAAACTCTCCGAGAAGATGGGCAACAGCAAAGACACAAAAGTAACGATGAGCGAGAGCATGACTGTCTTCTTGCGGCCTATCTTGTTCATCAGCACGCCGGTGGGCACCGAGAATATTAGGAACCAGAAGAAGACGAGAGACGGCAGGAAGTTGGCCAAGGTGTCGCTAAGGCCAAGGTCTTGCTTCACATAGTTGGAGGCCGTGCCGACAAGGTCAACGAAGCCCATGGCGAAGAAGCAAAGCATCATGGAAATCATGGCAAACCTGGAGGTCTGCGTCACGACATTCTGTTGCTGATTATTGTTTTCCATTGTTTTTTAATGATGATTTTGAAGCTTAAAGATGTGATTGGTTTTCCGCAACCGCGCGATTCATCATCGCCCGATGCCACAAGTTTAATAAAAAGATGTCGCAAATTTAATAAAAAACTCAATACGGCCTTGCATTCAAGGCCGTATTTTTTTAAGAAGGCATGTTATTATTTCAACGCATAGACCTTTGCCCTTCCGCCTTTCACCTTGAGCGTGGTGTATGGCGCCGAGGGGAACACTATATTGGTCATCGCCATCTTGCCATCAGCGTCGAACGCTTCTATGCTGCTCTTGTCGATGAATATCCTCAAGGTCTTGATTCGTCCGCGCGTTGGCGCCTTTGTCACGGCCGGGAAGTCGGTGCTGAAGCTCACGTCGCCGCTCTTCGTGCGGTCCATGGTGAATGTCTGCGCGGCCGCGTTGTAAGTCATGACCACTTTCTCGCCCTTTGAGTTGGAGAGCGTTATGGTGGTGTTGGCGCGAAGCTGCACGTCCACCCTGCAAGCCTGGGTGAGCCCTGCCGTAGGTTTCTTGGCGAAGGCTGCCATCACCTCTTGCGACGGTGTGACGCTGACATAGCCTGTGTCTTGATACTCGAAGTAGCCGAGGTCGCGTGGAATGCCGTTGGCTGAGCGATACTGCTTTGTGGGCACTTGGTTGGCATACTGCCAATTGCTCATCCATGGCAACGCCACGTGGCGGCCGTCAGGAGCGTTGTTGAACGTCACCGTGGCGTAATGGTCCTTACCCCAGTCCATCCACTTGGTTACGGTAGGGTCGGTGTCGCAAGTGAACTTGTGGCCGTCGAACGTGCCGGTGAAATACTGTGTCGCCGAACCGCCGCAAGGACCGCCTGGGTTGATGTTGCACAGCAGCACCCAATGGCCGTTGCCCATGTCGAGCAGGTCTGGGCACTCCCACACACCGTCGTGGGAGCCATAGCCCTCGCCGAAGTCGCTCTCAAACTTCCAATTCTTCAAGTCGCTGGAAGAGAACAGCTTCATGTGTTGTTTTTCCGACACTATCAATATCCATCGCTGCGTGGCTGCATGCCAGAAGATGTGGGGGTCGCGGAAGTCGGGAATGTTTGACACGAGCACCGGGTTGTCGGCACATTTATTGAATGTCATGCCGTTGTCGGTGCTCACCGCCATGCTCTGCATCTGCGCCTTTCCCGCGGAGGTGTAGTAGGCCACTACCGCCCCATTGCCGAATCCGGCCGTGTTGTCGTTGTCCACCACCGAGCATCCACTGAAGATGGTGCCAAGGGCGTCGGGCAATATGGCGTCGCCCTCAAACGTCCAGTTCACAAGGTCGTTGGACGTGGAATGTCCCCACGTCATGTTCTCCCACTGCGAGCCGAATGGGTTGCGCTGGAAATAGACATGCCACAAGCCGTCCTTGTAGAAGAGGCCGTTGGGGTCGTTCATCCAGCCATATATCGGCGTATGGTGATACATCGGGCGGAACGCCTCGCGATTGGCCACGTCGAAAGTGTCGCTTAGGCTCATGAGCTTCCAGCACGCGAAGTCGGTAGTGGCGGCCTTGCTGGCCGATGGTGCCGCGTCGCTGCGGTTGAAGTTGATGTCGAGAAGCACGCTCTTCGCGTCCTTGATGCCCGACACCTCAAGAGGCACGTAATAGTCGGCCTTGTTTACAGACAGTCGCACGTTGAACTCCCTCACCACGTTGTTGTCAGAAATCACGCGCACGTGATCCATGTTGGCGTTCTCCTCCACCGGGATGAGGAGGTATTTCTTGGCCGTGGGCACGCGGAGCAGCACCTGCGTGTCGCTGAGCACCTGGGGCTTTAGGGTCTGCGCGGAGACATTGAAGCTGAAAAGCGCCGCGAGGCAGACAAAGGCAAATCTATGTAGGATAGTCATATAATGTTCTGATAATGTAATTTAAGACTGAAGTGTAGTTAGTTTCAGATTCTCTTCCGTGTCCTGGCCTTTACGTCGCCATGGGCATCTTGTGGGAATGCCCATGGTGGAAAGACTATGCTGGTCGTTGGACTTGAAGAGCCTGTTCAAGTCATCACGTTCCGATCAATATCCCTTGTTTTGGGTATAGAGCCCTGGGATGTAGTAAATCTGGTTGTATGGCACAGGGAAGAACTCGTTTTTGCCTTTCGTGAAGTGCGCGTCCTTGTAATACTGCGCGTACACTTGCCCGTCGTAAGAGTCGTTAACCTCACGAGTGAAGTAAGAGTTCAGCGTTGACGACAACATTCCCCAACGACGCAGGTCGAAGAAGCGCTCATGCTCCTGTCCGGTCTCAAGTCGGCGTTCCCACCTGAGGCATTTGCGTGCCGTTTCCTTGTCCTTGAAGTAAGAGTCGGGATAGAGGCTTATCTGGCATTGGTCGGCAGCGTATTCTATGTGCTTGCTCACTGAGTTGGCCGCACGCTGGCGAATGTCGTTGATGATAGTGCGGGCCTCCTCCAGTCGTCCCAGCTCGATGAGAGCCTCGGCACGGTCGAGCATGACGTCGGTGTAGCGTATCACGTAGTCGTTCATGGCGAAAGCCTGCCAAGAGCCATTGTAGGTCTCGCCCTTGCCGCGTTGTGGCACGCACTTCAGCGTGGTGTAATAGCCGTAAGTGTTTGGAGTGCGCGAGTTGTCGGTGGTCAAGGTAAAATTCTTCTCATACTTGTAAGGGAACGTGGGCATGCCCACGGTGTGGAACAAGCGTGGGTCCCACTTCTGCGCTGTCGGCTTGCCGTTGACTGGGTGGTCGTTGGTCTTGGAGTAATCGTCAAACTCGGGCAGTCCGTTGTCTGTCTTGAAAGCGTTGACAAAGTCCTGTGAAGGCTTCTGGAAGTCCCAACCGCACGACCACATCTTCCATGCGCCATTGAGCGTGTTCGACCAGTTGCCGCGTCCGAACGTGGTGTGGTCGTCGGCGTAGTCGCTTGCCTGGACCGCGAAGACGCTCTCCTTGCTGTTGTCATACTCAGGAAGGAATATGTCGCCATAATCCTCAAGATAGCCGTATCTTGACTTGGCCACCACGTCGGTGTAGTCGACAACCTTCTGCATGTAGTCCTTGTTTATGAAGTTCACGCCCGTGCTGTCCTCATATCCGTTGCCCCAGGCGCGCTGAAGGTAGCACTTGGCGAGATAGGCCGCCGCCGCAACCTTGTTGGCCCTGCCGCCACCGTCGGAAGGCTGCTCGGGTAGGTCGTTGTAGGCCGTCTCGAAATCACCGATTATCTTGTCCCACAGCTGCTCATGTGTCAGGGCGTCGTTGCGGGTCTTCTCCTGCAGGTTGTTCTTGTAGACCTCCTCGTCGATCCAAGGAATCTTGTTGAACACCATGAAGAGCTTATAGTAGAAGTGGGCACGCAGGAACTTCACCTCGGCTATGCGTTGCTTTGTAGTGGCCGCGCCAAGCTTGCTCTCGCCGTACTCGTCAAGCGATACCAACGCGCGGTTGCAGCGCGATATGGCGCAATAGAGGCGGTACCAAAGCTCGTCGAGATGGCCAAGGGTCGGCGTGAGGGTCGAGAATATCTCCACCGAGTGATAATCGGTGTCGGTCGTGCCGGAGCCGCCTTTCAAGCAGTCGTCGGACGCGAGGTCGCCATAAGGCCAAAGGTTGAACGGATAAGTGTACCAGCAATCGCCAAGCATGGCGTATGCGCTTGTCACCATGCCATCGGGGTCGGAATACGCCTTGTCCTCGTCAACGACAGCAGTGGGCGTATAGCCGAGGAAATCATTGCATGAGGCAAGTGTCAGCGAAGACAAGCAAAGCACGACGGCTGATTTTGCAATGCTCTTTATATTGACATGAATAGTTTTCATAATTGATAATGGATGTTTTTGTTGATTGTTCAGAAACCAATTTGCAAACCAAACGACACTGATGTCGGCAAAGGATAGTTCCAGTTGGGGTTCTCCGGGTCGGAGCATGTCAGGCCACTGCTCTTTATGGTGAGCAAGTTCTGGCCAGACACGTAGACACGTGCCTTCGACATCAACAGTTTCTTGAGCAGCGAGGCAGGCAAGTTGTAACCGAGCTGCAGCGTGCGGAGCTTGAGATAAGAGCCGTTCTCCACGAAATAGGAAGACGTGCGTCCCTCGTCGGCGGTGTTGTTGGTGGTAAGCGCGGGGATGGTAGAACTCGTGTTGCCCGTGGTCCATGCGCCAAGCAGGCGGCTGCCCTTGTTGGATCCGGCGTCGGTGCAGCTCCAGAAGTCGGTCTGGAACTTCTGGTTGTTGTACACGTCCACGCCTGCCACGCCTTGCCAGAACATTGTCAGGTCGAAGCCCTTGAACGTGAGGTCAATGTTGAGACCGTAAGAGAAGGCTGGCACGGGGTCGTAGATCCAGGTCTGGTCTTTCTCGTTGATGATGCCGTTGTCGTCAAGGTCAGCATACTTGATGCCGCCCACGCGGGCGTTTGGTTGTCCAGAGGCTTTTGCTTCCTCCTTGGTTTGGAAGAGTCCGTCGGCCACGTATCCCACTATTGATCCATAAGGCTTACGAGCCTCCACGAGGTTTTGTTTCACGGTGTGGGCGTAAGAGCCTGTTGTCGAAGAAGGCAGGCTCGTGACGCGGTTGCGGTAGAAGTCGAGGTTGCCGTTGAGGTCAAGGCCAAGGCCGCAAGCCAGGGTCTTGCGATAGCCGACGGTGAACTCCATGCCCCAGTCGCGGAGCGAAGGACCGTTAGACCAGCGGTTTCCACCCTCGCCCATCACTGCAATGAAAGCCGGGTTGATGAGCATGTCGTCAATGTTCTTGATGTAGGCGTCCACCGTGCCGTACAGGCTGCCGTTGAACATGGTATAGTCGAGACCTATATTATATTGTGTGGTGGTCTCCCACTTCAAGTCGTCGTTGGCCGTCTGCGTGGCGCGATATCCTGAGGGGAACGTTCCGGAGCCTTGCAGGAAGATGTCGTAGGCTGTCGACGTGACACGGTCCAAACCGTAGTCGGTCACGTACAGGCCATAATGTGCGTTGTTGTCGATGCCCTGGTTACCGGTCTTACCCCACGAGAGGCGCAGCTTGGCGTCGTCGAGCCATTTCTCGTGCAGCAGTTGCGAGAAGCGGAAACCCAGCGAGGCTGCGGGGAAGTCGCCCCAACGATGGTTCTTTCCGAAGCGGGAGCTGCCGTCGTGACGGATGGTGAACGAGGCGAGCAGGAGGTCGTTGTAGTTGTAGTCGGCCTTGCCGAAGAACGACGCCAGGCGATAGCCTACCTTGGCGCCGGTGCTTCTCATGGCTCCAGTGGCGGCATTGGGCCACATATAGTCGGTTGACTCTATGGAATATCCTTCAGAGAGGGCATGGAAGTCGACGACGCTCTGCTTGTTGATTTCCGAGCCCACGAGCACGTTGAAATGATGGTTCTTCTTTATGTCGAAGAGATAGTTGAGCGTGTTAGACCATGTGTAGTTGGTGTTGTTGGTCTGTCCGAGGTCTGTCTTGGCTATGTTGTTGTTCACGATGTCCGACTTGAAGGTGTGTGTCATGGCATTGATGAACGAGGTGGTGTAGTCGATACCGAAGTTGGAACGGAACACGAGGCCCTTGAAAGGCTTGATGTCGATGTAGGCGTTTCCGAACAATCGCCAATAGTCGAGGTGGTTGTCCTTGTTATGGTAAAGCTCACGCAGGGGGTTCTGGCGGTCGCTCATGCCACCGACTGGTCCGGCGAACGTGGTGCCGTCTGTCTCATACACTGGCACCGTAGGCGACATCTTCAGGGCGTTCTCCATTGGTGCCGAGTCCACCTGCTTGGTGTAAGACAGCGTGAAGTTCTCGCCCACGGTCACCATCTTACTGACGTTGAACGAAGTGTTCATACGTGCCGAGAGGCTCTCGAAATTGGTATACTTCAATATGCCCTTGTTGTTCTTGTAGCCCAATGAGAAGAGCTGCGAGCTCTTGTCGTTGGCCTTCGAGAGGGCCACGTTATAGTTTTGTGAGAATCCTGTTTGTGAGATGGCATCCACCCAATCAGTGTCGGAGAATGTCATGGTGCGCTTGCTGTTGATGTAGCCATCATAGAGCCCGTTGACAGTGAAGTCCTGATACTGTCCTGTCGT
>ERZ1031114.545-NODE-545-length-11078-cov-4.959448_pt1 | contig 11078 bp, 21 predicted proteins | sample MGYA00518740_ERZ1031114 | MGnify/ENA primary metagenome ERZ1031114 (study PRJEB33719, sample SAMN04261276) | wastewater metagenome | biome: rural village; feature: human; material: feces | host: Homo sapiens | place: El Salvador | collected 2013-01-14 ... | reverse complement strand
GCTGCGCCAAGGACGCCCAGATCTTCACCTCCAAGAGCGGCACCGTCATCGGCTCTGTCTCCGTGGCGGCCTACAACAAGACCGACGGGACCACCGTTTGGATGACCGTCAAGGGCTTCGGCTCCATGGGCCGCGTGATCGCCAGCGCCTCCAAGGGCGATCCCATCATCGCTGTGGGCCGCGTGGAATCCCGCAACTACGAGGGTAAGGTCTATATCGACTTCATCGCGGAGTGGGCCTCTGTGGGCGCCCAGCGTATCGACGCCCGCACCGCCGCCGCACCGCCCATGAACAGCAGCGGAGGATTTGAAGAAATTCAGGATGACGGGGAGCTTCCCTTTTAACAACGTTGCCGTGTGTATCTAAAGAGTGATGACGGGCGGATGCAAGCAAGCCGCAGCACGATCACCGACGCACACAGCAGCCGCAGAGAAAAGAAGAATGCCCCCCCACACCCCCCTAAGAAGAAAAGATTAATTATATATATATTTATCTCTCTATTGGCAGGGGGAAAAGAATTAGAGGCTAATACAGGAATTAGAAGCTAATTAGAGACTACTACGGAAGTCTTACAGGAGAAGAACATGGAGAAGCAGGACACCCAGCGGTTGTTTAACCTGATTGAGACACTTTACCCCAGCTCCAAGCAGCAGCCCCGCACCTCCGCAGATTTAGAGGCGTGGACGCTGGTATTGGAGCCGTGGGCTTATGAGGACGCGAAACAGGCGGTGATCCTCCGGGCACGGGAGAACCGATTCCCGCCGGACGCATCCGAACTGGTCCCATACCTGCCCAAACCGGAAACCCCCAAGGCGAAGGAGGCCCCCATGCCGGAGCCGTCCGACGCCTATCTGGAAAAATTCTACGCCAAGGCAGGCGAACAGCACGAGCGCTGGCACGATGCCGGTATCCCTACCCCCTCCGAAGCAAAGAAGCAGGGGATGACCTACGCCGCATGGTGCGCTCTGGCAGATATGCGAGGTGTTTGAATGGCAAGTAATTTTCGGCTGGAGGAACTGATCCGCCGCTATCCCCCACGGGAGAAGAAGCAGAAGAAGGCCCCCAAGGTTGAGTACCAGTCCACGCAGCTTTGCTGGACGTGCGCCAACGCCTGCGGCGGCTGTGAGTGGTCCGACCACCTGGAGCCGGTTCCCGGCTGGAACGCTACCCCCACAAGCCGGGTGCTGAAAGTGGGCGGCAAGGGCAAGGGCGGTACACGGGTAGCATCCTCGTTTGTGATCCACTACTGCCCCAAATTCAGGAGGGAAACACGATGATGCGGCTTGTGATTGACATTTACGACGGCGAGGACACGCAGGGCACGAAGGAGGCGGTGGCCATGCTGCTGGAGCCTCTGGGCCGCGTCCGGGTGGTCAGCATCATTACCGATGGCAAGGAGGAGAAGCGGTGATTGCATTTGAGATCCCTTATCCGGCAACAAAGCGCGGCAAAGCGGCGTGGAACAAGCGGTTTGGCCTGAACGCGTATTACGCCGGTAAGCACTGGTCGCAGCGGAAGAAGGACGCGGAAGAGTTGCACGAGCTTGCCCACTGGGCGATGCGCAAAGCAGGAATTACAAAACGTCTGGTAAATCACCCCGTCAAGGTGACGTTTTTCTGGAATGACAATCTGGACGTTGATAATCACGGCGCGCTGGGCAAAGCCTTTGTGGATGCGATGAAGGGCTACATACTGCCGGATGACAACCCTGAGTGGTTCCGCGCCGTGGAACACAAATTTTGGAGCGGAGATACGATCCGCGTGGAAATTGAGGAGGCAGAATGATGGACGCTGTGGAGTTTTTGGACAAGGTTGACCGTCTCAGCAAAAGGGGATCTACCGAAGAAAAAATGCGCTACAACGATTATAGGACAGCAAGAGATAATACACGGGCGGTGAAGTTTGTCGAGCGATGGGACGCCGAGCACCCCGTCAAAACCAGGCAGAGCGAGTTCTTGAAGCATTACCCCAACGCAAAAATTTTGTTAGGCTGTCTTAACGCCTGCCCGATGGATGTATTCGGCGATACAGAAGCCAGCTGCAACCGTCAACCTTGCTATGAGTGTAAAAAGGCGTTCTGGCTTGCGGAGGTGGAGGACACATGAAAGTGTTGATAGCCTGCGAGGAATCGCAGGAAGTCTGCAAGGCGTTCCGGGCGCTGGGCCACGAGGCGTATAGCTGCGACATTCAGGAACCCTCCGGCGGGCATCCGGAATGGCACATTTTAGGCGATGCGCTCAAGACCATCGAGGGGGGGCACGTGACCACTATGGACGGACAGACCCATGACGTTGGCAAATGGGATTTGCTGATCGCACACCCGCCTTGTACTTATCTGACATCCGCTGGGAGTATGCGCTTGATTCGTATTGATCCATCCGGGCAAAAATGGATCAATGCAGAGAGATATTACCATATGCGTGAGGCGGCAGAGTTTTTCAAGATGATTTTACGGGCTGATATACCAATGATTTGCGTCGAAAATCCAGCCCCCATGCACATATGCGAGTTGCCGGAGTACAGCCAGATTATCCAACCTTACATGTTTGGGCATCCCTACACTAAACGGACGTGTTTATGGCTTAAAAATCTGCTTCCGTTGGAGCCAACACAGGTAGTAACGCCTAAAGCACGTTGGGTGGACACGGGGCACGGACGGACGACGAGAACTAAACTCGACGGATTAAAACTCAGCGCAAAAGACCGGAGCAAGACCTTCCCCGGCATCGCCAGAGCCATGGCGGAGCAATGGGGCGGAGACATAAGGGAGGAATTATGAGAAGAGATACAAACCTCGTAAATGCGCTGCGTGAGCACGCAGAATGGGCACGGGCAAATGAGTGGGAAACGCCGATCACGCTGGGCGATGATCTGGCGAAAGCCGCTGACCGGATTGAGGCGCAGGCGAAAGAGATTGAAAAGCTGCGGGGGCAGAACGAGCAACTGCGGGAAGCGGCTGCGCTGGTGACCAAGGAGAGCGCGGAGCTGCTTGAACGGCGGTGGATCCCGGTGGAGGAGCGCCTGCCGGAATTGCAGAACTGGGGCGCGTCAACAGTGGTGCTCGGATTGATAAAAAGCGAAAACGAACCTTACGACCTGACATTATGTGTCTACTGCGATAACGGTATCTGGTCAATGCCTGGGCGATATGTAGCTATTACCCACTGGATGCCGCTGCCGGAACCGCCGGAGGAGGAAAAGTGATGGACTGCTTTAACTATTCGTGTCCTTTCCGGGAGAACACGTCAAGTAATTGCAACAGATGCGAATGTGTAGCCTGCCAAAACAGAAGTGAGGCTGTGACATATATTGCAAGCAACCACACATTGACAGAGGCGGATATACGAGCAATGGAGGCGAAGAAGGATGAGTAAGGCTGTTATGCTGAGCATTCGCCCCAAGTGGGTGGAAAAGATTGCCAACGGCGAAAAAACCATCGAGGTCCGAAAGACGCGCCCGAAACTGGAAACGCCGTTTAAGTGCTATATTTACTGCACGCTGCCAAAATATCCGCACGAGGACTTCATTGCGACGGACTATCCAAGGCCTCAGTTTTACGGCGGCGGCAAGGTCATTGGCGAGTTTACCTGTGACAGGATTTATGAGCTTGCTCCCCTCAACCATGCACCGGATGACGTAGAAAAGCAAGCCTGCCTGACGCGAGAAGAAATTGTGAACTACCTAAAGGGAACCGGCTACGGCTGGCATATTGCTGACCTGCTGATCTATGACCAGCCGCGGGAGCTGACGGCGTTTCGGCGCGCATGCAAAAATAGCTGGTATTGCGAGAGCTGTGCCATGTACTGGGAAAACAACGGCACTTGCGGAAACGAGAGCTTGCAGATTCGCCGTCCGCCCCAAAGCTGGTGCTATGTGGAGGCGATGAAGGATGAATGTTGAAAAGAGAAGGGATGAACTGCTTGCGATTCTCACAGAATTGGATGCCGAGATCCAAACCCTAAGTGATCGCATCGCAAAAGCGCGTGAGGACTTGGCGAACGTTTACACGGTGGACGATGCGAAACGATTTGACGAGAACTGTGATCTTGAGAAGGGCCTAAAGTACATTCGACTGTTTTAGGAGGGACGAAAATGGCTGAAGGAAATAAGCAGATGACCTGTGCGCCTAATTATGAAGCCTATTATGAGGAATATAAGAACAAGTACAACTGTATGTGCGAAAAGGTACACAACATTGAAGAAAAGCTGAAAGAAGAGCATGACCGAAACATGATTCTTGAAGGTCAAATGGAAGTTGTGCGTTTGATTTTCGGAGGTAACGGAAATGGCTGAACTAAAACCGTGCCCGTTTTGTGGTGGCACAAAACTCAAGGTTGACCGAAAGTCTCGTCTCGCGGGGTGGAATGGTCTTGATATGCGCGTAGAAATGCATACCTTTTCTGTCCGATGCAACACCTGCCACGCGCGCGGTGGCGCTGCTGGTGGTCGCGTTATGAATGACCCGTGGACACGCTGCGCTCAGCTTCCCGACTGGGCTACGACGGACAAAACTCTGGAAGCAAAAGCAATCGAAGCATGGAACAGGAGGGAGGAAAGAACATGACGAAGCGTTTTTGTGATCTTTGCGGAAAAGAAATACACAAGATTCAGGATACTTATAGGGTCAGCGTGGAGAGCAACGTAAGCATTCCCTACGCAAGCAGCCCGGACATAGTGGATGTCATAGTGGATGTGGGGGAAATATGCCCTGTCTGCGCAAATCGCATCCATCAGACTGTGCAAGACCTGAAACAGGAGGGCTACAATGGCTGAACCTAAAAAGCCTTTTTACCGCGACAAGAAATGGAAACTTGGCGGAAGTTTCGGCTGGTGGCATATACCGTACTGCCCGCATTGCAAGCGGCAGTTGGGGCTGATGGTCGAAGAGCAGAAGGCTGAAAAATGCCCGATGTGCGGAAAACCGTTAGAATGGGATGGTGCTGAAAATGGCTGAATACATTGAGCGCACGGAAGAACTCATGCTTGCCATGAACGCCGGTGCGAGGGCAATCGAGAACACAAAGCACTATCACGGTGTTGTTTACACCAAAGATTTGTTTTCGGAGAACCCAAAAGAAATCCCGTACTTGCAGGCCGCCAAAGTGCTGCGGGAGGTAAGTGATGCTCCAGTCGCCGACGTGGCCCCGGTGGCGCATAGCTACTGGGAACACAAAATTACAAATGACGGAGAAAATATTGGTATTTGTCATAACTGCAAATATCCTGTTAGCTGGTTTTGGGAACAAGCACAATACTGCCCCAACTGCGGGGCCAAGATGGACGGAGGTGTTGACTATGAGGCTGATTGATGCGGATAAACTGGTCGATATGCTGTATGACAACGAATTTGCTGTACTTTGCCCGTTGGATGAAGTGAGCGGAGTGATTGACGCGTGCCCCATCGTGGATGCCGTAGTCGTGATGCGGTGCAAGGACTGTGCACATTGCGAAATGGGCACATGCCTGATGCTCTGCGGCATGGCAAACTCGTACCCCGGACGATTATTGCAGTTACGGCGAGAGAAAGGATGGCGGTGCTGAATGAAGCTGAAAGACTGGCTGATGATAGCTTTTTGGACGCTGGTTATAGCCGCTGGCATTGCGTTTATCGTGTTTTATTTCAAAAGCATTTTGACTGCCAACATCCCCCTGTGGCTGAAACTGTACTTGTTGGGTGGAAAGTAAGATGGATGAGTACATCGAGAAACGCAAAGTGGTCAATCTGCTGATCGAATTAGAGAAAGAATTTCAGCAGTTTAAGCCATTCAAAGGCTTTGAACACGCAATGTATCGCAAGTTGTGTGAAGCTGAAATTGCTATCGGAAAGCTGCCTGCCGCCGATGTGGTGCAGGTACTTCGCTGCAAGGACTGTAAAGATTGGGGACCCGGAACCGGTGACGTCCCCATCTGCTGGGAAACATACGAACCAATGTCGCCAGATGGCTTTTGCAGCATCGGTAAGCGAAAACCCAGTGCGGACGGCTGACCGCCAGCCGTCCCGCGTAACAAAAGGAGGTAAGCTATGGAGGATCGGGACAAAAAACTGCTGAAAGCCTATGCAGCGCACAACATGAACGTGAGGGAGACCGGCGGCTCGGTTTACCTGCACTATAACTCCATCCGCTACCGCTTTCGGCTCATTCAGCGGGAAACCGGGCTGAACCCACGGAATTTTTACGATCTGGAAAAGCTGTTAGCCATGATAGACGCGCAGGGGTCCTGACCACCTGCATCGGTAGATCAAAGGGGAGGGGCACTTCGTAAAGGAGGCCCAATATGAAATACCGATACACCGTCCAGCAGCTCCAAAAAATGGAGCAATGCCGTTATCTCACTGACCGGGAGCGGCGCGTGTTCAATCTGGTCTGCCGCCGTGGCTGGGCGATCGAGGATGCGGCGGCAGAGCTGTACCTATCCCGTTCCTCCGTAAACGCCTGCCTGCGCTCCATCCGGGATAAAGCAGGCATCTCCCGCCCAAACAAAAAACATCTCTAAGCCATGACAAGCGGTGTCCTGTGGTACGGTAACCATAGAGCACCGCTTGTTTTGCGCGCGGAAACAGGGGGTGTATTTTTGGAGAAGGAGGAATCTCTCTATGGCTGAATTTGCAAGCAAGGGCGTCGCAGGCACTGCTCTCGGCACCGGCATTGCCGGTCTGTCTCTGGGCGTCCTGAACTCTCTGGGCGGTCTCGGCGGGATGCTGCTGGGCAATCGCGTCATCCCCTTTGCCGCTGGTATGGCGGCGGAGGCCGGATGCAGCGAGAACCACACGGTGAACCGCTACGAGCTGTCCATGGTGCAGGAGAACGCCAAGCTCCGCAGCGACATTGCCCTGCGGGATGCCAACACCTACCAGGACCAGAAGATGCTGGAGATGTACAAGTACATCGACGGCAAGCTGGGCGAGGTGCAGGGTGTGCTGGCTTCTCAGGCGGTCAACAATCAGGCCACCAAGGACAGCTTCCAGCTGTTGCAGGAGCGTATGGACTGCTGCAAGAACGAGCTGTGCGGGGCCATTTCCCGGGAGCGGGACGAGCGGAAATGCGCTGACAACACCATTGTCACCTACACCAACGCCACCTTTTATCCCAAAATGGTTGCGGACATCACCACCGGCACCGGCACCACGCCCCAGTCCACCTATAACCCCCTCCCCGTCTCCACCTGCGGCTGCGGCTGCTAAGAGGCGAAGAGGGAAGAAGAGAGGGGCATAGCGCCCCTCTCTCCCGTCATTGGAGGAATCTATGGTAACATTGGAACAGATCAAGCAGGGCGCTGCCCGCTACGTGGATGAAGAATTTACCGGCAAGCTCACCGGCTGGCAGAAATGGGCGGTCGGTGCCGGGGCTGCTATGGCCCTTAACAATCTGGACGCCAGCCTTTCCACCCTCCGGGAGCATCCCGCTGTGAAGGCCCTCGGCGTCTTTGACGAGGCGGGAAACGTAGATATTGACAAGATCTACACCTGCCTGAAAACCGAAGCCGCCAAAGGCCCCGTCACCACCAATATCCCCCTGATTGGGAACGTCACGCTGAATGAAACGGATGTGGACAAGCTCTACACCCTTATCAAGCAGAGTTAGGAGGTTCTTATGCACGAGATCAGACACTTGGCCGAAGAGATTCGGGAGGAACTGGACGATGCTGAGAAGTACGCCCGTGAGGCTGTCAAGCACACCGAGGACAGCCCGGAGGACGCCAGCACCTACGCCGACCTCAGCCGTCAGGAGCTGGGCCATGCCAATCGGCTCCACGAAATGGCCGTTCGCCATATCGAAAAGGCGAAGGACGCCGGTCTCCATCCCACGGAGGCCATGCAGGCCGTCTGGGACTGGGAGCATGAGCGGATGCTGGACCGCGCCGCCCATGTGAAAACGCTCCTGTCCATGATGTAAAAGCCAAACAAAACACCCCCGCCAGACGGCGAGGGTGTTTTCTTACTTATAGGGGTTCTTGGCGTTGGTGGTACAGATAATGTCCCACAGATCCGCCCGGTTTTCCTGACCGGCAAGGGCCGCGCTGGCCTCCGCCTTGCTGACCCTGCCGTTTCCATTCGCGTCGGCCTTGTCCTTCATGGAGAAATACTCCTTGGGGGAAAGTCCGGCATCATGCGCCTGCTTTACCTTCTCGTAGGCTTTTCCACTCATTTTCTCGCTGCCGTACTTCTGGTACAGGGCCAGAAATTCCCCGGTGGATACGCCGATGTCCCGCTTGGACGTTTTGGCATTCTCAATCCACTTGGCGCTGGGTTCATACTTGGGGTCCACCTGCTGACGGGCTGTCTCACGCGCATATTTATACACGTTCTGGATGTAGTCCGCCTTTTCCGCATTGCTCATGGACTTGTAGGCAGGCAGCTTCACCGCCGCCTCCACCAGCTCCTTCCGCGTCTGCCCCATGGCCTTGGCGTACCGGGTGTATTCCTCGCCAGTCAGGGTCCGGGTCTCGCCCCCCACCGTATAGGACTTTTCCGCCGCCGCCGGATAAACAGTGCTGTCTCCGGTGGCCTTTGCCAGCCGCCGGATCTCCTGCGTGGCGGGGCTGTTGTCCTGCGCTTTCAGGAAGCCGGGGGAGAGGAAGGACTGGAACACCCGCTCCGGCGCGGAGCCGTTGGAGACCTCGTTGCCCCACATATCCACCATAGGCTGAAGCTGATTCCGTGCGCCGGGGACCTTCTTCGCCGCCCCCTGCAAGAAATAGTTCACGTCAGAGGCCACCTGCCCGGAACCCTTTTCCACATAGCTTTTGCGCACCGTATCATCAAATACGGACGCAACCTTGCTGCCAATGGTGGGGATATACTGTCCGGCATAGCTGCTGGCCGCCCAGTCGAGCAGATAGCCAACCTTGTTGTCGGCGTAGCTCCAATAGGAGATCAGATCATTCAGGGAGGACAGCATAGAGGTTTCCAATACCACGTCCTGCATCCCCAGCAGAGAATCCACCAGCGCGTCAAAGGTGCCGCCGCCCTTCCGAACGGATTCCATGATGGCAGCGCCAGCAAACAGGGGCATTGCCGCTGGGAGCGCCCAGTCCAATGTATAGGACTTGTCCCCGATCTGAATAGCATAATCCTGCCCGCCCATGGACTTCTCAAAGGCTTCCTCCTTGTCATCGTCACCGGCCCGGACGTGGAGCAGCCCCTCCGCCGCCAGATAAGCACCCAGCGCCAGAATCCCGGTGCCGGTGAGACCGGATGCAAGGGAATCCACGGCATCCGCCGCCGTGCATTTCCCGGACTTCACATCAAACATGGCTTCCTTCACGCCCTTGGCCAGTCCGATGGGGCTGTAATCAAGGCCCGTGGTCAGGATGTTGGCCGGGGTCTTGCGGAAGGGGAACAGGGCGTCCGCCACGAAGGAACCTGCCCGTTTTACCGGGTTATCCCCCTCATAGCGGCCAAATTGAGACAGCGCCTCGGAAAGCGCTGTGGTGTTGCGATAGGTGGCCCGCTGGGCTTCCTCAATGGCGTAGGCCCGTGCCGCCTCCACGTCTGCGGCTCTGGTGCCCGCGTGGGCCTCTGCCGCCGTCACGCCTTTGGCTTGCAGCGCTTGAGCGAAGCTGTCCACATAGGCGTTCCGGTTGAAGATCACGTCCTCATAGTCAAGGGCGCGGCTGTTCAGGTCTCCGATGCTCTGCACGGCACGGGAGAGAACGTCCTCCCCCTTGAACATTTTCCGCTTGCTCTGGATCTCCCGCTCAATGCCTGCTGCCGTGGCGTCGGAATACTTTCCGCTGCCCATAGCCGCGTTCTGGTCCGTCTCATACTGGCCCTTGGCAAAGGCTTTCAGATCCTTGTCAACATTCACGGCCTTTGTCCGCTGGCTCTGATCCTTGATGACCGCCCGCTCGATTGCGGTCCCGATGCCGTCCTTGATCTTTCGTGCGCCGAACTGAATGGCATTGCCCATGATGTTGCGGATGTGGGTGGTTGGGTTGGTCAGCATGGAGGTATACCGCCAGAAATTGGCCTTCTCCCGGAACGTACTGGGGATCTGGTCTGCAATGGAGGTGGTGATGGCGTCCCACGCCGCCGCCCGCTCCGCGTCCGTCTCTGCCATTAGGTAGTTGGCGGCCAGTTCGTCAGAGAGGGTGAAGCCCGTCACCTTGTCGATGTAGTCCACCCGTGCGCCTTCCACGTCTCCGCTGCCGGGGGTGTTCTGCCGGGGTGCCCGGTTCTGCCGCGCCGCCCGGTCATTCATTTTGTCTACCAGCCGCCGCAGCGTCAGCAGACGGCCCTCCGGCGTCAACCGATTCATCAGGTTCATAGCCTGCACCATCTGTGCGCTGTCATGGGCCGCGTCCGCAATGGCCGTTGCCAGTTCAAAGGCGGCCTTGTGGTCTCCTTCGGAAATGGCAAGGTTGTAGGCGCTGATGGCCTCGGCGGTGTCTGCCTTGGTGATCCGCTGTCCCAGCTCCGCCTTGGCAACGAAACTGTTCGCCACCTCACGCCAGCCGTCCCGTGCGATCTTGGCCTGTGCCTGCTGCACGGCGCTCCGGTCCGTCACCACGTCATAGTCGAACGCGCCGCCTGCAATGGCATTTTCATACACGGTTGCCATCTCCGGGGAGGTCCTGGGGCTGTTCAGAATGGTGGAGACCGTTTTCTCCACATTCCGCCCGGTGTCAGGGTTCACAACGGGGACCTCAGAGGGTGCCCGCCGCTGGTCATTCTGCACCCGCTTTGCGCTGTTGGGGTTGACCGGGTAAAACTCATCACTCTTGGCCTGCATGGTGTCAAAGGGCGTGTTCACCGCACCCGCCACGGCGTCACCCGGCGTGTCGAACCCTGCCACCCCGCCGTTCTTGACATTTTCCGCCCCCTGTGCTATGCTATCATTAGCATTGAGGGGACGCGTACCCTCAACAGACGCCTGAGATTGTGTCCCAGCGTCACCATTGGTGGCAAGGCTGGTTGGATTGGCACGATCCCCGGCGTCTATTTTTATAACGTTCCCGTTCGCGTCAATCACTTCATGCAGATAAAATCGGTTTTTGCTGGTGCGCTTTACAACGGCAGCTACATAAGCAGTTTCGCCGCCTTGGCCTTTTCGTGCGCCGTGGCGAAGAAGCGCTTC
>ERZ1031114.544-NODE-544-length-11095-cov-4.006431_pt1 | contig 11095 bp, 11 predicted proteins | sample MGYA00518740_ERZ1031114 | MGnify/ENA primary metagenome ERZ1031114 (study PRJEB33719, sample SAMN04261276) | wastewater metagenome | biome: rural village; feature: human; material: feces | host: Homo sapiens | place: El Salvador | collected 2013-01-14 ... | reverse complement strand
AAGCTGATAAAGTTATGAGCGAGTTCAGTAAAATGGGCTAAAAACCTATTAAGGTATTATCTCTATCTTATGGTAAAGAATACTATGAAATGGAGTTAGATACATTTATTAAATATGCGAAGCGTATAGAAATGTAAAAGGAGGATAAGCATATGATGAACAAATTATTTATTGAAGGAAGATTGACAAATGACCCTTATGTGAACGGCAAAGGAACTGTAGTGATGTTTACATTAGCGCAGGACACTGGTTACAAGGATAAGAATGATAACAAAATTACTAATTTTGTCAGCTTAAAAGCCTTTGGAGAAGGACTAGTCAAGGTAATTGGTGACTACTGCTTAAAAGGTGATTTAATTTCAGTAGAAGCGCACGCTACGACTGAAAACAACAATGGGGATTATTCAACCGCATTGATTGTTGACAGTATGCACTTCTTAACAAAATATAAGCAGAAGGAAGAATCGAAGCCAAAATCAAGAAGAAGATAAATTACAAAAGGGATAGGGTTCTATCCCTTTAAATGTTGTATAATATAAGTACGATAAAGCTAGGAGGTAAGCATATGGCTATTAAAAGAAAGACTATAAGTATTAAAAGAGTTAAGCTTATTAAGCCAAAGTACACGAAGCCTATACCATTAAAGATTACCTCATTGTTCACAGAGCCAGTGCGAGTGCCAGACGAGGATATCAAAGTCAAAAAGAAGAGAAAGAACCAACCTTCCCAGAAAGCAAAGAAAGCTAAACAAGCAAAGTCAGTCCGTAAAGGCCCTTTGATTCTAACAAGTAAAAGCATTCAGAAGTTAAGGCCAAAAGAAAAGCAAAAGAAGAAAAGAAAAGCAAAGACAAAGAAAGTAGCAAAGATTTCAACATTCGATAGTGCTTTTCCAAGTACCACAGTAGAACCAGTACAAGATACACCACCTTTTTCTGATGATATTGCAGACTGGGTTACAACTAGAAATTCATTAGTGCAGGAGTTTGAAAATACAATGATTTCTATTGCATTATCTGGTGAAAAAGATGAACGATTATCCATGATTGGTGCAAAGTATGCTACAAGAGAATTTATTAAAATTGATGGTGTTGAAAATGATGATATACTAGCTAATTTCTTAATTGAGAATCCTATTTATGAATGGTTTCAACAAAAGTATCTGTATGATGCTGGATTATACTTTGCATCACATGGAAGATTCGGTGATGCTACAAAAGTTGACGAAGGTATTGAACATTGTGCAAATGTAATTTCATCTATATTGATATATGAAATTGGTGAAGGTGATTACATTGAAGAAGAGTACTAGCCTATGAGACAAAGAAAGAGAAAAATTCTAGTAGGCGATTTTGAAACTACTGTATATAAAGGCCAGACAAGTACCGAAGTATGGGCCAGTGCTATTGTAGAACTATACACAGAAGATGCTAAACTGTTTCATGACATTGATTCAACATGGGAGTATCTGTTAAGTTTGAAAACAGATATTCTCATCTATTATCATAATCTTGGATTCGATGGTACATTCTGGTTATGCTACTTGTTAGGCAAGCTTAAATTCAAGCAGGCATATGAGGATTTATCCACAGAAAAAGAATTCAAGGTCAAGTGGCTGGATAATAAGGATATGCCAGATAGAAGTATTAAGTACATTATTTCCAACATGGGAAAATACTACAGTATAACTGTATTTGTGAATGGTCATTATATTGAATTCAGAGATAGTCTAAAACTTCTTCCATTCAGTGTTGCGTCTATTGGTGAAGGGTTCAAGACAAAACACAGAAAACTGGATATGGTGTACGAAGGTTTCAGATATCCAGGATGTTATATTTCAGATAAAGAAAAGGAATATATCTTTAATGATGTTTTCGTGGTCAAGGAAGCTTTGGAGTTCATGTACGATAATGGCCACGATAAAATGACGATTGGTTCATGTTGTATGAAGGAATTCAAAAACACATATGCAAGAGTACGTTATGAAGAAATGTTTCCAGACTTGAAGGAAATAAAAATTGATGAAGACAAGTTTGGGTGTGACAACGTGGACGAGTACATACGAAAATCCTATAGAGGCGGTTGGTGTTATGTTGTCAAAGGCTGTGAAAACAGAATATTTAAGAATGGGTGCGTGTGTGATGTAAACAGTTTGTATCCTTCCGTCATGCACTCTTCATCTGGTAATGCATATCCTATTGGCAGACCTATGTTCTGGAAAGGAAACTTTATACATCCAGAAGCATTAAGACCAAACAGATATTATTTTATTCGTATCAAAACTAGATTCAGATTGAAGAAAGGGTATCTTCCATTTATTCAGATTAAAAGAAATGCATTCTATAAAAGCAATGAATATCTTGAGACAAGCGATATTAAAATGGATGGGAAGTATTATGGTGCGTATGTAAATATGAATGGTGAGACAGTGGAAGCAAGACCTACATTGACTATGACAATGACTGACTATGAACTATTCAGAAAACATTATGAAGTCAAGGACTTTGAAATACTGGATGGATGCTACTTTGATTCAGAAGTTGGTATCTTTGATGAGTATATCAACCCTTGGCGTGAAATAAAAATGAATTCAACTGGCGCTATGCGACAGTTGGCTAAACTTTTCTTAAATAATTTATATGGGAAGACCGCTACCAGTGATATTTCAAGCTTTAAGGTAGTAAGTATCATTGATGGAAGTATCACATATAATCTGGTGTTGGAACGTGAAAAGAAAACTGGGTATATTGCTTGTGGAAGTGCTATAACAAGCTATGCTAAGAACTTTACTATCACAAATGCGCAGAACAATTTTACTGGTTATGAGCATCCAAAATTTGTGTACGGAGATACAGACAGTATCCACTGTATGTGCTCTCGTGAAGAACTAGTGGATGTTAGAATACATCCTACTGATTTTAACGCATGGAAATGTGAAAGCTATTTTGATGAGGCCGTGTATGTACGTCAGAAAACATACATTGAGCATATCACGCATGAAAATGAAAAGCCTTGTAAACCTCACTATGATATCAAGTGCGCCGGCATGGGGAAGAGGTGTAAGGAACTTATGAATATTTCATTGAGCGGTGGGGGAGTGCCTACAGATGCAGATGAAAAAGAAAAAGAGTTCCTTGAAACGAAGAGAACTTTAAAGGATTTCAAGGTAGGATTGAAAGTTCCAAGCAACTTAAAGCCACATAGAATTGAGGGAGGTATTCTTCTTGAAAAGTTTGACTATGTAATGAGATAATGTTATACTATAAGTGTGTTGATTGTAGCTTAACACGCATAGACTCTTTCTTTAAATCGTACTGCAAGGCCCAGTGTTCCACGTGAAACATTGGGTCTTGCGCATTATGGTATTGCCAGATGTAGTCAGTCATGGAGTGAAATTTGTGGGAATCTTCACTTGGAATACAGTGCCACACACTCAGTCGAAGTAAGATATCGCATGATATAGACTTATCTGTAACAATATAAAAGACACTCTTATGAGTGTCTTTTTATTTTATCCATACGATAGGGCAGTCATTAAGCATTCCTTGCAGTTCAAATCTTTAAAGCGAAACAAACCACAGTCGTACATGGTTCTAAGTTTTTGAATGATAAATATATTGCTTCTTAAAAGTCGATAGTTTATCTGGTGGTCAGAGTTTGTCACGGCTAGTTTATATGGGGAAGTTTTGTCGTAGGAAGTAGAACAATAATAATACCCTTCTTCCATGTAGTCATACACCCCATAATTTATATTGTTGAATTTAAGTGTACAGATGTAATTACACTTGCCACTTGGCTTGTCTACAAATGAATTATCATCACGAAGATAAGTACCTTCACTGGAATAGGCTACGTAGGTATTGTTTGCGAAAGCTTGGTTGAATGCAGACTCTTTCTGACATACACTTGCACTTTCATTGAAACCTTGTTCCAGTACCCATCCAACACCACGAAGAAATTTTGTGTTCCATTGCAGTCTTTTAATTAATGAATACTGAGTACCAGTTCCCAGTGACAGATAATATGGATTCAGCAACGTAACTGGATTCGATATCATATACACTGGTACGTATCGAACCTGCTTGCCACCACCACGTGCAACAGATGTGTGAATAGATATAAATTTAGTAATTTCATCTGGTGCATAATTGTTTGTTTCGGACTGAAACTCATCAAATAGGATACATGTTACATCAGCTAGGAAATGGGAATACTTCTTAACTTGGTCGGCCTTGTTTATAGCAACGGCATATCCACAAGACTTTTTTTCCGTCTGTTCACCTTGATACACCATTAATTCATAGATAGTTCCACCAGCACGCTTTTCCGTAAACATGGAACAGTTAGGAAAGAACAGTTCACGTATTTCCTTAAAGAATCTATCACCTATATTAGGAAGTTCATAATCGTATCTTGTAAGAATCAGAAACTTTTCTTTTTTCTTTAGCCATTTTTTAAACGCGTATCTATTAAAGAATGTGGTTTTTCCTGCAGAACGGTTTGAAGTACATATGAATATTTCTGGTGTATTACCGTTGATATCCTTCATGCCCATGAGTTTTGTTCCGTCATAGAATTTATTTTCACTCATAAATTTCACTACCTTTCTACTATAATTATACCATACTTTTATGATATAATAATGGTATAAAGTTAGGAGGTGCAGTCATGGTGTTAATTGGTATTGCTATGATTTTCAATGGACTGGATTTAGTGACTGGGATTCTTGGAGCAGTTCGTGACGGTGAACAGTTAAAGTCAAGTAAATTAAGGGATGGACTATTCAAGAAAGTAGGGTTCGTATGTTGCTATGCATTAGGAGTCGCAATAAACTATGCAGAAATGTATTTTGAGTTGCCTTTTGCAAAAGACTTGTTGCCTATTATTTGTGGATATGCAATCATTACAGAAGTTGTAAGTATTTGTGAAAACATTTCAAAAATTAATCCAGATATCTTGCCAGATAGAATCAAAGCATTGATTGGATATAAGGAGGACAAATAATGTTTTATAAAAGGACAATATTCAAGGCTTAATGGACTCTGAATGGATGAGTTATGCCGTACAGAGAACAGATGTAAATATGCCAAACTGCTTTACGTATGCTACGGCCAGATTATCAGAGATTCTGGAAGAAGTAATTCCATTGGATGGATATACACGTGTACATGGTGCGCAGGACTTATGGACAACACATAACTCAAGACTAAAGCCAAGCAAGTATGCTAGCAAAGGTGCTTTAATGATTTGGTCTTATGGTGAATATGGGCATGTAGCCGTTTGCGAAGATATCATTGACACGTATACAGTTGCATGGTCTCAGTCAAACTATGGTGGAAATTTATTTGACTATGTGGAAGGTAACCCAAATGGATATTGTGGAATGACTTTTCTAGGATATCTAGTGCCAGATGTTGTATTGGATGTAGAACCAGTCAATTCAGTATTCAATATGAAGGATGTTATTCTGGAAACTGGTACGGCTAAGTTTCTAGTAGATTGTGTTAACGTTAGAAAACAGAACCCAGTATGCGGCCGAGTTGTAGCTCAGTACAACAAAGGCAATACAGTACATTACTGGGGTAAATGGGTTGGCAATGGCCATAGGTATGTATGTTATACCGGCGCAAGTGGTAACACAAACTTTGTAGCCGTAAGTGGAAGTGAGATTTATGGAAAAGAACAGTGGGCAGAAATTGTGTAATTTCAAAGAAATATACAATATCAGAAAACCAGAAGATATCCCAAATGGTTACCCCTCAGACAAAAGCATTGAGTGGAGGATTGACTTCTACACTCACTGCTTAAGTCTTATGAAGGATAAAGAAGAATACAAGGAAAAGTATGAACGCTTCTATAAGATGCTTAAATACTATGTTGGAGTACAGAATGAAACCAAATGAGAAGTTAAAGTATAAAGGGTATCAAGTATGCTTGTTTCCATTAGAAACTTGTAATATTGCTCAATGGGGCCCAGATGATTACAGTCACTGTTGTTCGTATGCGATTGACTGTGGTCCAGCACCTCAGACATTGTATGCCCCTTGCGATTGTCATGTGATACAAAGAACTGGTGCTTCTTCAAACGATACAGTTTATCAGTCGGATAAAAAGGTATGGACACCCAGTGGGTTAAGAATCGTTGTATTCAGCTTTACACATGACAACAACCCACCTTCAAAAGATTCATATAAACAAGGTGAAACTATCTATCATACTGGAACGGCTGGAGGAGTCCCTGCTCACGTGCATATTGAAACAAGTTTAACAGAAGGTGCTCATATTTCGTCTAGTGGTATGGTGTGTTCTGGTTATGGCAATCAATGCTATAGACTGGAAGGTAACGTACAACCTAATCTTGTTTTCTATGGCAATGATACCAACTTTACAGAAACACTTGGAAGAACCTTTCAAATATTCAAAAAAGGAAAACCAAGCTATTCGTCATTGGATTGGGTAATTACAAACACGAGTTTAACAGAACCTTCAAGACCATTGACAGAAGATGAAATGAAGAACAACGCCAAGTGCTTTTATGGAACGATGAATATTTTGTATGGATGGACATTGAATGCTTGTTGTGGAGTTCTTGGTAATATGCAAAGTGAAAGTACGATTTCACCTTGCCGTTGGCAGAATGATACCCCATATGGGACACCTACGGAAAGTCAAGGTTATGGTCTGGTTCAGTGGACACCATACACAAAAGTGTTGGACTGGCTACGTGATAATGGATTTACCATAGATAATTTTGGATATGGTGAGTGTGCACGCATGAATTATGAAGTTGCCACAAATACCCAGTGGATAGCGACAAGTGCTTATCCAGAAAGCTTTAAGGAATTTACGCAAAGTAAAGGAAAACCTTATGATTTGGCGATTGAGTTTCTGGCAAACTATGAAAGGCCAGCAGACCCAAATCAACCTATAAGAGGAACGCAGGCCGAAGAGTGGTATCAGTATTTAAAGGACTGGAAACCAGTTCTTCCAGGCAGTGGAGAACCAGAAAAAGAAAAGAAAAAATCAAAATGGATATTCTATATGGGTAGACCATTTTAAAAGGAGGAAAAGAAAATGGCAAAACTAAGTAAAGAAGATTTAATTAAAAAAGTAAATAAAATGTTTGGAGAAGATGCTACCGATGAACAAATTTCATTATTGGAGGATATTTCAGATTCAATAGGAGATTCAAACAATGATGAGTTGGAAACGACAAAGCAGGCGTTAACGCAAGCTCAGACAGATTTGAAGGAATTCAAACAGAAATATCGTGAGCGATTCTTAGGTGGTGTGGATAATAACCCTTCCCCTAAAGATGTACATGATGTGCAGATTGAAGACGAAGAAGAGGAAGATAAGAAATTATCTTATGACGATTTGTTTAAAACTGAATAAAAATATGCTATAATAGATATGTAAAGATTACCAACATTAGATTGGTAGGAAAGGAGATATTTATGGCAGAAAAACCAACTAAAGCAGAGTTGAATGCTAAAACCCCAGATATTCTGAATACCATTCGTGAAAGCATTGGTGGTGATTTTGAAGCTGGAACACCACACGTTTTAAGTGCTGGTGATGAAATGGCTGACGGAGTTATGGCTACAAGTAACGATTCATTAATGAGCATTCGTGCTTTTGGTCAAGCGATTATGTCAAACGTAGGTTGGCAAAACGCATTCCTAAGTGAATTATTGAATAGAATTGGATTAGTAATTATTTCTTCTAAGTCATACCAGAATCCATGGGCTAACTTGAAGCGTGGTCGTTTGGAATATGGTGAAGTGATTGAAGACATCTTTATCAATATTTGCGAACCTTTCGTATATAATCCGGAACTTGCAGAAACCCAAGTTGAAAAGCGTGTTAAACCAGACGTGGAAGCAATGTTGTATCGTATCAACTCGCAGATTTTCTATAAACAGACTATTGAGCAAGTGACTTTACGACAAGCATTTACTTCAAGTACTGGCGTAGTAAACTTGATTACTGGTATTATTGATGCGATGTATACGGCAATGGAATATGATGAACGTTTAGCAATGAAGTACATTTTAGTTGAAAGACTTTTGAATGGTACAATGTATAAACAAATCATTCCAGCAAATGCTACAAGTGAGCAATTAATTACGGCGGTCAAGACAGTTTCTAACTTGTTGATGACACCTTCACGAAAATACAACAGTGCTGGAGTATTGAACTATGCGTTAAAGAATGACCAGTATGTATTCGTAACGAGTGCTTTTGATGCTCAGTCTGGAGTTGAAGTTTTAGCAAAAGCATTTAATGTTGATTATACGCAATTCAGTGGTCGTTATATTGTGCTAGATGATTTCTCATTTACACCAGATGAGTTGGCCAGATTGGATATCATCTTTGCTGATGAACCAAGCTATATTAGACCAACCACTGAGCAGCTGGCTAAGTTGAAGGAAGTACCATTGGTGACAGTCGATAAAGACTTCTTCATGGTGTTTGATGTTGAACAGTACTTTGACATGAGACGAAACCAGCAAGGCTTATATGAGAACAACTTCTTGCACGTATGGAAAGTATATGCAAGTGGTTACTTTGCAAATGCGATTATGTATGTGGAAACAGAACCTACAGTGACTAGTGTAACAGTAGCGCCAAGCGAAGCAATAATGCCAAAAGGTTCAAGCTTGACTATGAAAGCGACTGTTACGGCTTCTGACTTTGCAGACAAGACAGTCCACTGGGAAGTATCTGGTAATGGAGTTGATGTAGCAATCAATGAAAAGACTGGTGTTCTTACTATTGGTAATAACGCTACGGCTCAAGCATATACTGTTAAGGCCGTTTCAAACGGAGACCCAGAAAAATCTGGTGTAGCAACTATTACAGTGGCATAGTATATAGAAAGGTGGGTGGTCCCACCTTTTATTTTTAAGGAGGTAAATATATGGCTTATGTAATTCCAAATAGTACAGTGGTACTTTTAAAGAATATTTCACTGACACCAACCTACGAAAATACAGTGGATTATGATAATGCTACGGCTCAGTATAATGATATGTACGCTCATAAATTAGGACAATGGGATAGATGCACGTATGTTGGAAAGAACAAGCAACAAGGTACAATTCGATTAGAATCAACCCAAGGCTTGCTTATGCAACAAGCTACCTACATGATGTTTAAGAACACCAACTATGAAAATAAATGGTTCTATGCTTTCGTGACAGATGTAACATGGGTTAACAATGTAACATGGGAGGTATCTTTTGTTTTGGATGTAATACAGACATACTACTTTGATTTTACGTATTCTAGATGCTTTATTGAAAGGCAACACTCTGTTACAGATAAAGTAGGAGACAATATCATTGATGAAGGATTGGAAACTGGAGAATACATTGCCAACTATGTTGATGATATTACAGAATATGCGACAACAGAAAGTGTTGTGTGTGCAAGACTTGATTCGGATGGTAATGAAGTTACGGCAGACGACGAAATACTTCCAAACTTTGATGTTGATGGTATTAATATTGGAAGTTGTGTATGGAGACTTCAAAACGCTGGAAATGCAGAACAATTTTTTAAAAATGCTAGTAATGCACCGGACAGTGTTATAGATTATTACAATATTCCTAAAGCTTTTGCAGGCGATGTACCTATTCAAGTAAGAGGTAATGCCCCTATTTTAACAAAAACAGTCGAAAAGCCACATATAAAAACTGGAAAACTATACAAATACACACCAAGAAACAAGAAGCTTTTTACATATCCTTACTGTTATTTGCGTGCTACAGATTTATGCGGAAACACAAACAATTATAGATATGAACTATTCAATACTTCAAATTGTAGTTTCGATTGTACTTGCACTCGTTTACCTAACCCAGAAGGTTATATATACCCTAATAACTATGGCAATATTTCTAAGAACTATGATGAAGGATTATCAATCAATGACTTCCCAAGTGGTGCGTATCCAGTCGATACTTATAAAGCTTGGCTTGCTCAGACGGCAAACTCAAGAACTTTGCAGATGTTAGGTGCAAGTGGTAGTGCTATTGCTGGGTTTGCTGGTATTCTAGGTGGTGCTTATGCTGGTGTTGGAAGTGCTTTATCTGGCACGGCTAGTAATTTTGTTTCAACAAGTGGAGCAGATTATTCTATGTTAGGTTCAGCTAGTTCAAGTGGTATGGCAAATCTTCCAAATAATCCAGCAATGGGGATTGGTGGTGTTGGTGCTGTGCTTGGACTGATGGCTCAGAAAGAAGACCACAAAGTCAATTCACAACGTGCTATAGGTAACAAGAGTACCAGTGCTATTTCAATGTTAGGTCAACACATCATTCAATTACAGTCGTTGTGTATTCAACAAAACTATGCAGAAGCCATTGACTCTTTCTTTGACAAATACGGATATAAACAAAATATCATTGCAGTACCTAATATTAAGGCTAGACCAAACTGGAACTATATTAAGACAGTTGGATGCAATGTGAAAGCCAGTCTACCAGCTCAGTTGGTAGGGCAAATAAATTCAATTCATGATAATGGTATCACATTCTGGAAAAATCTTGACTCAATTGGTAATTATAGTCTAGACAACAGAGTTCAAGAATGATATAATGATTATGGTCCTAATTAATAGGTCCTCCTATAATCATTTCAGTCTTGATTTACTAGCTAAAAGTGGTACGTGTTATGCGTATCACTTTTAGTCTATTTATGGTATAATAATGGTATAGAAAGTGAGGTAAACGCATGGGAAAGAAGAACAGATGTAGGTCATACAAGTTACAGAATACATGGAATATGCCTAATATCCATAACAAGAACTTCTTCTCAAGTCTTGGCCTAAACAAATGGACTTACAATAAATACTGGGTTCAGTTACTGGATTTGACTTTAGCCTTATTCAAATACGACAACTTGCCAGAAACGATTGACCCAAGATTTATGGAACTTGTTATGATTGCTCAAGGCTCAGTATTATTAAGCGAAGACCCAGACTTTAAAGTGGACGAATCAGACAGTGGACATATTGCTACAATGTGGAATTATAATGGTTCATTAAATATCTACGGTATTCCAAACAAACGTCATGCATGGGCTTATGGCG
>ERZ1031114.543-NODE-543-length-11100-cov-5.428972_pt1 | contig 11100 bp, 6 predicted proteins | sample MGYA00518740_ERZ1031114 | MGnify/ENA primary metagenome ERZ1031114 (study PRJEB33719, sample SAMN04261276) | wastewater metagenome | biome: rural village; feature: human; material: feces | host: Homo sapiens | place: El Salvador | collected 2013-01-14 ... | reverse complement strand
GAAGATATTGGTTTGGAGATTCCATACAGGATATAGCATGTTTTACCGGGTATGGGGCCAGCAGAATTAAGATGAGCCTGATGCGCTCGAGACAGCAGCTGAGAGAATTGCTTTTGAAGGAGGGATTCTGCGTATGAAACAGGAAATGGCAGGGAAGCTTCTTCGCGCACTGACGGATGTGGATGAACGGTATATTGAAGAAGCAATGGAACTCAGAAATCGAGAATCCAGAAGGGCAACCGGAGGGTGGAATCTTGTGAAATGTGCAGCAGCTGCTGCAGTCTGTCTGGTGATGATATGGGGAGTGCGAGCTTTGTGGCTTCGTTTACCTGTTTCGTCGGATTCATCGGAGATGACACAGGTTTGTAATCCATATCAGGAGGTGAGCAGTCTGAAGGAAGCTGTTTCGATTGTGGGATTTGACATGAAGCTTCCGGATGCGGAAGAGCCTTATGCCAATGTTTCCTATCTGGTAATTTCCGGAGAAATGATCGAAGCATTCTATGGAACACAGGAGCAGGAGAATGTCGGTTATTATATCCGTAAGAGTAAAGGAAATGAAGACATCAGTGGAGATTTCACAGATTATGCAGAAACGAAGCAGGTGTTCATTCATAACTCAGAAGTAACATTAAAAGGAAAGGATGGAAAGTGGTCACTGGCCACATGGGCACAGGGTGGTTATTCGTATGCAATCGGAGCACAGGATGATCCGATGACGGAGAGAGAGCTGTCACATCTTATAGAAGAGACCAACTAGAAAAATACGGAAAGCTTGCCACTACCTTTCGAATGATTTTCGTACCTATAATAAAGTCAATTCTGTCGCCGGATAGTGGAAAAGGAGCATTGATGTTGAGACTTTGGACCGGAATCCGGCAGGGAGAAGTCAGATTAAACTTATGAGAGGGACTGTTTATGAGGGCGAGAATTATTTCATTACTGACAGCGGCAGCTTTGGCGGCCGGTACATTTTCGGCACTTCCGGTGTGTGCGGCATCTTCGTCAAGGGCTGCGAAGACAATGGCAGCAGCCAAGGCGGCAAGCGGTGTAACCATCAATTCGGTTGTGATTCAGGGAGGCAGCGTGGTTGTCACAACCTCCGGGGCTGCAGCCACGGATGATGGTCTTTATCATCTGTACGCACAGGATCCGGTGATGGCCGGTGTGCAGGGCGCAGAGGTTGCAAAGGCTCCTGCAGGAGCGACGGCTGTTTTCACGTTTCCGCTCGGGAACAATACGGCAGCCTCCATGCTGTATAAGAAATTTACGGTTGTCGGCGTCTCCTCGGGAGCTCTGAAGGATTTGTCCAATGATATGTACATTCTGAATCCGGAAGCAGCTGCCGCGCATACACAGGCAAGACATGACGCTGGAAAGAAGGGACTTCTTCCGGCGGCTGAGACGATCCGTGATACCAAAACCCTGAAGGCAATGGGCGTTCATCAGATCAGCTACAACCTTCCGGTCGGCGATATGATTTCCGGGGGCGGAGTCAATTACACATATAATGGAAAGAACTACTCCTTCAATGCCGGCATTGTCGGTCAGTATGATGTCATTGTTCCGGCAATGAATGCGGCAGGCATTCAGGTGAACCTGATTCTTCTGTGCGGAGCAAACAGCGGAATTCTGATTCATCCGCTTTCCAGAGGAGTCGGAGCCAACTATTACATGTTTAACACGGTGGATCAGGCCGGCCTCGAGAAGCTGGAGGCAGTTGCAGCATTCCTTGGACAGCGTTATTCGGGAACCGGACACGGAACCGTGGACAACTGGATTGTCGGCAACGAGGTCAATGCCCGCAATGAGTGGAACTACATGGATCCTGCAGCTGGTCTTGCCGGCTTTGCCAAGGCTTATGCGGATGAGCTTCGTGTGTTCTACAACGGAATCAAGTCGCAGAACGCAAATGCAAGAATTTATGCGGCAACCGATCAGGAGTGGCAGTCAGACAATCCGGCACTTCACTACGGCTCGAGAGAATTCCTGACGCAGCTGAATGCTCAGATCATGGCAGAGGGTAATTTCGACTGGTCCCTTGCAAGCCATCCGTATAACTTCCCGCTCTATGAGCCCAATTCGCTGACCTCGAAGCCGCAGGTGACCCATACGCAGGCTTCCCGTTACATCACGATGTCGAACATCGATGTACTGACAGATTTCATGTGCCAGAAGCAGTTCCTGAACCCGGCAGGGCAGGTTCGTTCGATTGTTCTCAGTGAGGTCGGCTTTACCTCCAGTGCAGCGATGGGCTCGAATGAGCTCCTTCAGGCGGCAGATGTGGTATATGCCATCAATCAGGCGAATGCGAACCAGCACATCGACGGTATTATCATCAACCGTCAGCGTTCGGACATCAGCGAAATTGCACAGGGACTGGATTATGGTCTCATCGGAGCAAACGGTGTTGCCAAGCAGGCCTACACCTGGTTCATGACGGCGGAGAATCCGAACACCATTGCTGCAGCATCGGCAGTTCTTGGCAAGGATATTATGACGAGTCTCGTTGCAAGATAAGAAATGGAAAGGCAGAAGACTTCCTTCAACGGAGGCCTTCTGCTTTTTTTTATTTGTCCAGCATTTTCTTGTATTCCCGCGGGCTGACGCCGACATAGCGGCGGAACAGCTTGGAGAAATATCCGAAGTCCGGAATACCGACGGCACTTGCCACCTCTGCCACACTCAGCGTAGTGGTATTGAAATAGCGGAGGGATGCCCGGATTCGCTGCCTGCTGATGTAGTTGGTAAGCGTATCACCTATCTCCTTCCGGAAGGTTGTGGAGAGATAGGAGGGGTTCTTTCCGAATTCCTCTGCGATCACTGACAGCGTCAGATCGCCGGACAGGTGCTGCTCGATGTAGTTGATGACATTGCGAATGAGCAGGGAGTATTTGTCGTAGGTGTAATTGCGGGCAAGAATCGAATACTTTCGCACCATATCAAAAGGAAGATGGCTCAGTTCATTCATGGAGGTTGTCTCTGTGATTTTCAATTCGAACGCCTGCAGCTGCTCAAACACATGTGCGGGATGCACCGGGGTTTCCAGCATGCGGGAGGCCAGGAAGGTGTTCATGCCGTACAGACGGTGCTGCTGCTCCGGTATCGTTTTAGATCCGAAGGAGGAGGCAAAATCATTCAGTGATTTCATGCGGTCCAGCGCACGCGCCGGATCACCGGACACAACCGCTTTGCAGCAGTCCTCAAGCCTTTTGCTGAGCTCCTCGAAGTAGTCCGAAGAAAACTGGTTGAAGCGTTCTTCGCTGTAATGAACGGCGTGCTTCTCTTCCCGGTAATTGACGTATTCCACAGAACTGTCTGCGAAGCCGGGGATGACCGCTGCAATGGTGTGCTGCAGAAGCGAAACAAGCTTTGTAAGATCTGCAACAGGGAGCGAGGAGTAGAACTGCCGCATGAGCATCAGATGCTGCGGCGGAATCTGATTGTCATTCATGATCCGGAGAATTGCGGACTGCGTGATGGCCTCAGTCCGAAAGGGCATCACACCGCCAAGCAGCGGAGGATCCCTGCGATCCAGGGTGAAGGCAAGATTGTAGAAACCGAGGCTGCTCTCAAGGACGAGGATCTGATAGGGAGATTCTGCGGACAGAGACAGAATGGGACTGCCTGTGGAATAGTCTCCCCAGATCATTTTCCGAAGCCCCCGGTCAAAGCGTTCATAGTTCAGATAAGGAGGCTCCATCAAAAAGGATTCAATATTGAAGGTGTCGGCAAGAACCTGCTGAAGCACCGGAAAGAACTCCTGTATGGACAAATCGGAAAGCCCCATGACACATCTCCCTTCTCTGATAAAAAAATTGGAGTAATCTTTCAAAAATCAGAAATAACACAAAAATATTACCAAAACGGAAAAAATCACACAAGAGAGGCTCCCGGAGAATTGTTATAGTTTGACTATCAGAAAAAGAAAATTGTCAGAAAGGAGCAGAAAATGGCAGCAAGAAAGAACATCAATGCAGCATGGAGCTTTACCAAGGATGCGGTTTCCGTTGCGGAGGGATCTTCCGTACTGGCTCAGGGAAATTGGGAGGTACTGGATCTTCCTCACACCTGGAACGGAACCGACGGACAGGATGGCGGAAACGACTACTACCGCGGAACCTGCTATTATGCGAAGAAGATGAAGAAAGAGGAGTTTGGTGATTTCCCGGTTCTTTATCTTGAGTTCAACGGAGCAAATTCCAGCGCAGTCCTTTACGTGAACGGCAAAGAAGCAGCACGTCATGACGGCGGGTACTCCACCTGGAGAGCAAACGTAACCGATCTTCTTCAGGACGAGAACGAGATCGTGGTTGCAGTAGACAACGCTCCAAATGACCGTGTATATCCGCAGATGGCTGACTTTACCTTCTACGGCGGTCTGTACAGAAGCGTGAACGTTGTCGGAGTTCCGGAAACGCATTTTGACCTTGACTATTACGGCGGACCGGCCATCATGGTTACCCCGAAGGTAGAGGGCAAGGATGCCAGGGTTGAGGTTCAGGTTTTTGTTACGAATGCAGAGCACGATGATGTTCTGGAGTATGTCATCAAGGACGGCGATCAGGTGGTTGCATCTGCAGAGGTTCCGGCTGACAAGACGTCTGAGAATTTCACCATTGAGAATGTACATCTTTGGAATGGCCGCAAGGATCCTCACCTGTACACCGCGGTTGTCACGCTTAAGAGAAACGGTGAGACACTGGATGAGAGAACCACAAGATTCGGCTGCCGCAGCTATGTAATCGATCCGGAGAAGGGCTTTATTCTGAACGGTGAGAGCTATCCGCTTCATGGTGTTTCCCGCCATCAGGATCGTCCGAAGAAGGGAAATGCACTGTCCCCTGAGGATCATGAGGAGGATATCGCCCTGATCCTTGAGATGGGTGCCAACACCATTCGCCTTGCACACTATCAGCACGATCAGCATTTCTATGATCTGTGCGACGAGAAGGGCCTGGTGATCTGGGCTGAGATTCCGTATATCTCCAAACACATGCCGAACGGCCGTGAGAATACCATTTCGCAGATGACCGAGCTGATCACACAGAATTACAACCATGCCTGCATCGTTGTATGGGGACTTTCCAATGAGATCACCATGGGCGGCAATGCAGAGGATGAGGACCTTCTGGAGAACCATCACATTCTGAATGATCTGTGCCATCGCCTGGATCCCACCAGACTGACGACGATGGCCGTTGTTTCCATGTGCAGCATGGATTCGACCTATGTCCAGATTCCGGACGTTCTTTCTTATAACCATTACTATGGCTGGTACGGCGGAACAACCGATATGAACGGCGAATTCTTTGATGAGTTCCACAAGAAGTATCCGAATCGCGCTGTTGGTATGAGTGAGTACGGCTGTGAGGCTTTGAACTGGCACACCTCGAATCCGGTGCAGGGTGACTACACGGAAGAGTATCAGGCTTATTATCATGAGGAGCTGATCAAGCAGCTGTTCAGCAGGCCGTTCATCTGGGCAACTCATGTATGGAACATGTTCGACTTCGCTGCAGATTCCCGTGCAGAGGGCGGAGAGAACGGAATGAACCACAAGGGCCTTGTGACCTTCGACCGCAAGTATAAGAAGGATGCCTTCTATGCTTATAAGGCATGGCTTTCCGAGGATCCCTTCGTACACATCTGCGGCAAGCGTTATGTGGATCGTGTGGAGGACACCACCAAGGTCACGGTTTACTCCAATCAGCCGGAGGTTGAGCTTTTTGTAAACGGCGAGAGCCTTGGCAGGCAGACAAGCGACGTACACTTCTTCTATTTCGATGTGCCGAACAAGGGGGAGAGCGTTCTTACGGCAAAGGCCGGAGACTGCACGGATGAGAGTAAGATCCGCAAGGTGGACACCTTCAATGAGGCATATCGCCTGAAAGAGGAAGGCGAGGTCATCAACTGGTTCGACATTGATATGCCGGATGGATATTACAACATCAACGACACCATCGAGTCCATTATGAAGGCTCCGGAAGGACAGGTCTTTATCGGAGCTCTGCTTAAGGGCATCATGCAGAACGCAGGCGGCGAGCAGGCTGCAGCGCAGGCAGGTGTCGACGGTGCCGGACTGATGAAGATGCTGGGAGGCTTCTCCGTAAAGCGCATGCTCAACCTGATGGGAACCGCGGGCGGCGGCAAGAAGTATACGAGAGAAGAGCTGCTGGATCTGAATGCTCAGCTCAATAAGATCAAGAGAGCGTAATGCATATAGCAGCCTGGCTGCTTCAACAGAAAGAGGGGATCAATCATGAGTAATGCAAAAGAAGTAAGACCGTTTGGTATCCGCGACAAGGTCGGATACATGTTCGGTGACCTGGCAAATGATTTTTCATTCATCTTCGCCAGCACCTATGTCATGGTGTTCTACACCAAGATCATGGGAATCTCTACCGCAATGGTAGGAACCATGTTCCTGATTGCACGCTGCATCGACGCATTTACCGATATCGGCATGGGACGCATTGTTGACAGCTCCAAGCCCACCAAGAACGGACGTATCCGTCCCTGGATCCTCCGGATGTGCGGCTTCGTGGCACTGGCATCGTTCCTGATGTATCAGTCCTTCCTTGTAAACGCGCCTTATGGAGCAAAGGTGGCTTATATGTTCGTCACCTACATTCTCTGGGGATCGATTTTCTACACCTCGATCAACATCCCTTACGGCTCCATGGCATCGGTAATTTCCAGTGAGCCGAAGGATCGCAGCTCCCTGTCGGTGTTCCGCTCCGTTGGCGGTACGTTTGCCGGCATCCTGATCGGTGTTATGGCTCCGTCGCTGGTTTACTACACGGATGAAGCCGGAAACCAGGTGGTATCCGCAGGAAGAATTTCCCTGGTAGCCGGAGCATTCTCGGTGATCGCAGTCATCTGTTACCTGCTCTGCTACTTCATGACGACAGAGCGTGTGGAATATGTTCCGAAGACAACAGAGAAGAAGTCGGTGGGTGCGACCCTGAAGTCACTCCTCACCAACCGCGCTCTCCTTGGAATGATCGTTTCGGCGGTTCTGCTGCTGCTGGCATCCCTGATGGGCCAGGGCATCAACGTTTATCTGTTTGCGGATTACTTCAAGAACACGAGTGCACTGTCCATCTTCTCTTTGCTGATGCTTCCCTGCATCGTCCTGATGGCAATGTTCTCCACGAAGCTTGCAACCATGTTTGGTAAAAAGGAGTGCGGCGTTGCCGGTATGGCTGCTTCGGCAGTTCTGTATCTGATCATGGGTATCCTTCATATTCAGAATGTGTGGGCCTTCGTTGTAGGTGCATTCTTCGCAATGCTTGGCATGTACTTCTTCCAGACACAGTGCTGGGCTCTTGTAACGGATGTTATCGATGACGTAGAGGTTCAGACCGGCTCCCGCGATGACGGTACCATTTACGGCATCTACTCCTTCTCCAGAAAGATCGGCCAGGCAATCGCAGGCGGACTTTCCGGATGGGCTCTTGGCTGGATCGGCTATGATTCCCTGGCAGCAGGTCAGACACAGGAGGTTGCAAACGGAATTTACAATCTTTCCACCTTCTTCCCGGCAGTGATTTATCTGCTGTGCGCTCTGGCGCTTCAGTTCATCTATCCTCTTTCCAAGAAGAGAGTGGATTCGAACGTAGCAGAGCTTCAGAAGAGAGCAGACGCTCAGAAGAATGCATAAACAAAATTCGGGCAGACAAGGCCTGTACAGACAAAATTTTATTAAGCCATGACTGCTGAAAGAGCTGCGGTTCGCATCGGAAAAACAGGTGCGGACTGCAGCTTTTCTTATTTCGGAGAATGCCTTTGTAAGTCCGCAAGATTCTGCGTGTGATCGCGCAAAAAAAAGCAAGCGAAAGAGATGGAAAAAGACTATGTTGTAAATAAAAATGACAGCCCGGAAAACGGGGAAAGGGGTGTTGTGATGAAAATTTATGTAGACATTAATGCCGGACGCGACGGAAACGGATCGAAGGAGATGCCGTACCGCTGGATCGGAGAGGCGGCAAAGGCGGCGATGCCGGGAGATGAGGTTCTGGTTGCGCCGGGTACCTATCGTGAGTATGTGGAGCCGGTTCATGCAGGAACGGAAGAGGCACGCATCACCTATCGCAGCACAGAGCCTCTGGGTGCGAAAATCACCGGCGCGGAAGAGGTGAAGGACTGGAAGCCGTACAAGGGAAATGTATGGGTGACACGTGTGAACAACACGGTTTTCGGCAGCTACAATCCGTATACAACGTATGTGTTCGGTGACTGGTATTTTGCAAAGCGTGACAAGCATACCGGCTGTGTCTGGCTGAATGATCAGGCATTGTATGAGGCAACCTCTCTGGAGGTCTGTGAGGCAGGAGAAGTGTACGAGTGCTCCTGGAATCCGGAGGCATCGAAACGGAAGTGGTATTCCGAGCAGGATGAAGCGACCAATGAGACGGTCATTTATGCAAACTTCCAGGGAGCAGATCCCACAAAGGAGAATGTGGAGATTACAGTCCGTCGGGAGTGCTTCCTCCCGCAGCAGAACGAAATTGATTATATTACGGTCAGCGGCTTTAACATCAACAAGGCTGCAACGACCTGGGCTCCGCCTGCAGCTTATCAGGACGGCATGATCGGACCGCACTGGTCCAAGGGCTGGATCATTGAAGACTGCGAGATTTGGGGCAGCAAGTGCGCCGGCATTTCGGTCGGGAAATACTATGATCCGGAGAACGATCACTTCTTCACGAGACATCATGTGAAGAGCCCGACGCAGATGGAGCGCGACGCAGTCTGCCGCGGACAGTACCATGGCTGGCTGAAGGAGAAGGTGGGAAGCCACATCATTCGCAGGAACAACATTCATCACTGTGAGCAGGGCGGAATCATCGGCCGTCAGGGCGGTGTCTTCAGCATCATTGAGGACAACCACATCCATCACATCAACAATATGATGGAGCTTGGCGGTGCGGAGATTGCCGGCATCAAGATGCATGCTGCAATCGACGTGACGATGCGCCGCAATCACATTCATCACTGCACGATGGGAATCTGGACTGACTGGGAAGCACAGGGAACCCGCATCACGCAGAACCTGCTTCACGACAATCAGCGGCCGGAATTTGCCCGTCAGCTTAAGGGCGGCATGATGAGCCAGGATATCTTTGTAGAGGTTGGACACGGCCCGACTCTGATCGATAACAACGTTCTTCTTTCCGACGATTCTCTCCGGATTGCGACGCAGGGCGTTGCGATGGTGCACAACCTGATCTGCGGCTCCTTCACGATGGTGGGCGGCGGCACCGGCTGGCGTTATACGCCGTATCATATGCCGCACCGCACGGAGGTCATGGGCTTCATGACCATCCTGCACGGAGACGACCGCTTCTACAACAATATTTTCGTCCAGAAATGGTCGGCGAAGCCCGTAGAAGTGCTGCGTGACAGCAGTGAAGGAAAGGACGAGGAGAACCGCGAGGTCGGAACGCACGTCTTTGACGAGTATCCGACGTATGAGGAGTGGATTGCTCAGTTTGATATGGACAATGAAATTCCGGACATGGGCAAGCTCGAAGCGGCACACTTTGGTCATCTCCCGGTATGGATAAAGGGAAATGCTTATTTTGACGGAGCGAAGGCCTGCAAAAAGGAAGAGCATAACCTCGTAGACAATGACCATGAGGTGACAGTCGATGTGGAAATGACAGCAGATGGTGACTGGAAGCTGAAAACCAATCTGTATGACTTCCTCGGAGACTTCCGCTGTGACCTGGTGAATACAGAGACGCTTGGAAGAGCCTTTGAGCCAAACCAGCCGTACGAGAATCCGGATGGAACACCGATCACCTTCGACCGGGATTATCTGGGAAGCCATCGTGATCTCCATGTCATTCCCGGACCGTTCGCGAGTGCGGAGGATGCGCAGAAGAAGCTGTGGTAAAACAAAATCCGGTCCGTATGTGGCTGAAATCTTAGAACATCATTCTGCAAATCAGAAAGGAGCATCTGTCGTACCGGCAGATGCTCCTTATGCGATGTGCGCCTGGCGGCGCGTTCTGTATTCAGTTCTGGAAATGAATCTGCTGTCCCTGGATCAGAGTGAAGCAGATGAGCTCGGAGGAATCGAGATTCTCGCGGTGCATGTCGACTGCGGAAATCTGGTGATTCTCATAGGTGGTGTAGTAATAGATTCCCTTGCTCGCATTGCAGCAGGAGGTGTAGAGAGAGATTTCGTAATGCCCCTCACGGACCTCACAGCAGCCGCGCTGCTGTGAGGCAGAGCCAAGTATATGGAAGAACTGGCTGATGCTCTCGGATTCGGAGTCTCCGGAGAGGGAATGCGCTCTTGTAAAGGCCACGCGGGCAAAACGGGACGCGGAGGAGAGGTCGCCGGGAAGGCCGAGAGCTCCCATGCCGCGGCTGTACGCCTCGAGCGGGGCATCCGGAGCAAAGGTGTTGGCCGGCTGCTTCTCAGAAAGTCCCATGTACTGATTCAGAAGGAAGAGCTGCATCGGGAACGGCGGATTGTTGGTGAGAACACCGACCGGGTTGTCATAAACGTGCAGTCCGTCTGCCATGGATTCGACAACGATCGAGCCGGAGGCATCGGCGATGATCCAGTGGAGCTGCGCAGCAGGAAGCTGCGGACTGAACGGAGTGGAGGCAAGGACCATGCCGGAAAGTGCGGTTCTTGCTTCTGACAGAGTGGCACAGGTTCCGAGAATCCAGGGAATGAATTCAAACTGTGCGACATTGGTCTCTCCGTCCGCGGGGGAGGCATAAGCGGCATTTCCGACAAAGTTCAGTCCTGCCATGCCAAGGCCCTTTTCATTGATTGCGTCGTAGTAAAGCGGATACTGATTCGCAACGTGAGCCATGCCGAGAATGGCATAGTGCTTCTCAAGAGGCGGGAGATGGCGGAAGGGAAGGGTGAAATTTCTGGGTGTGATGACAAGCTCTTCGCCATAGGAAAACTCGTAATCGAGTGATCTGCCGAAATAAAAGTCTTTGGTTTGATAGGTAGCAGCAGTACACATAGAAGTCTCCTTTCGAAATCTGTAATCGCATCCGGAACAGACCGGATCATCTTTATTATCCCAGAGACAGCGGGGGGAGACAAGGAAAGAAGCGGACAAG
>ERZ1031114.540-NODE-540-length-11140-cov-5.136671_pt1 | contig 11140 bp, 8 predicted proteins | sample MGYA00518740_ERZ1031114 | MGnify/ENA primary metagenome ERZ1031114 (study PRJEB33719, sample SAMN04261276) | wastewater metagenome | biome: rural village; feature: human; material: feces | host: Homo sapiens | place: El Salvador | collected 2013-01-14 ... | reverse complement strand
CTTGAACCAGTCGAGCTCGCCCTTGACCGTCTTCAGGAGGTCGGCCTTGTCGAAATCGTACTCGAAGTGGACGATGTACGGCACGCGCACGCCGCGCGCGTCGAGGAGGCGCCTCACGTCCTGCCACGGCACGACGCCGTCGCCCGCCGGGCACATGAACTTCGCGTGGTTCTTCGGGTTCTTCTTGGAAAGCCGGTAGCGGAAGTCCTTGAGGTCCACGGCGCCGATCCAGGGCGCGACGAGCTCGAAGCCGTGCGTCCACGAGAGGTTCGTCTCGAAGAAGGCGTGCATCGGGTCGTACTCGATGCCGACGTGCTTCGGGTCGAGGTCGCGGATGCAGGCGTGGATGTCCCAGAGCAGCCCGCCGAAGACGCTCGGGCCCCAGGACGAGTGGTTCTGGTAGGTCGCCTTCATGCCGGTCTTCCCGGCGACGCGGGCGAGCGAGGCGAACCCGCGCCGGATGCGGTCCATCGACTGCTGGAAGGTCTCCTTCTTCACGTCGTAGAAGTAGTAGCCGGGGCGGAAGAGCGTGAAGCCGCAGTCCGCCGCGACCTTGAGAAGCCGTTCGGACGCCGGGTCGTCGCCGTCCGTGATCGCCGTGCAGATCGTCGTCGCCTGAAGCCCCTGCTTCCGCGCAGCCGCCACGACCCTCGGCAAATCCTCCGCCGCGCGCTCCGGCAGCACGTGCCCCTTCGGACGCACCGTCCACTGGATGCCGTCGAACCCCGCCTTCGCCATCAATTCGCAGAGTTCGTCCACGCCCTTCGTGACCGGCGGCTGGAACATCTTCGAGAACACGTGGAACGCGGGCTTCGGCGGGGGCGGCGTGCGCAGCTCCTCCAGCGCGGGCGCCTTCGCGCGCGGCGCAAACGGCTTCGCATTCCGCGCGCGCGGCGCCTCGATGGTTCCACATCCGGCGAGCGCAAGCGCGCCGAGCGACACGAAATCTCTTCTATTCAACATGCCGAAACCTCTTGATGGGAGCGATAGGATGAGTGGAGTATACCACAAATCCGCAGAACGGGAAATGGAGGACCGCCCCCCGGGAAAACATCACCTCAGGCCTTCCCATTGCCTCGAACACGGCAAGATGATACAATTGTGCCGTTTTCCAACAGGTGAGACGAAATGGCACGAACCAATCAATTCTTCAGTAAAGTCGTGGACCGCATCGAAAAACTCGATGCGGAGGATCGTCGCCGCCAGTTCAAGGCGCTGGCGGACGAAATCGGTTTCCTCGAATCGGTCTTCAACACCCTCTCCGAGGGCATCCTCGTCGTCAACGCCGACGGTCTGCTCCTCTACTCAAACGCCGCAGCCGACCGCCTGACGGCGACCGCCCTCGCAAACGGCCGCGGCAAGCCCATCCACGACCTGTTGCCCACCTGGGAGTGGGACCGTCTGCTGCACCCCTCCGCCGAGGGCGACGGCTGGACGCGCAAGGCCTCCTGCGAAATCGAGCTCGCCTACCCCGAACACCGCATCCTCGAACTCGGCGCCCTCCCGAACGAGGACGCCGTCGTCGTCATCCTCCGCGACGTCACGGGCGCCCACGCCCGCGAGGCCGATGCGCGCGAGAACGAGCGCACGGACGCCGTCAAGGACCTCGCCGCCGGACTCGCCCACGAAATCGGAAACCCCCTCAACGCCCTCTCCCTCAACCTCCAGCTCATGGCCCGCGAGTTCCGGCGCGAACCCGACCCCGCGCGCCGCGCGCGCCTCCTCGCGGACGTCAAGACCGCCCAGAACGAAATCAGGCGCATCGCCGACATCAACCGCAGCTTCCTCAACGCGATGCGTCCCATCCACCCCACCCTCACGCCCGGTTCGCTCGCGGACCCCCTCAAGGACACCCTCGCGGCAATGAAGACGCAGATCGAGGACCGCCGCATCCGCGTGCTCCTCGACCTTCCCCCCGCCCTTCCCCCCGCCTTCTTCGACCGCGCGCAGATGGAGCAGGTCTTCTTCAATCTCGTCAAGAACGCCCTGGAGGCAATGAAGGACGGCGGCGAACTCGCCATCGCGCTCGACTCGGACGACGATGCCGTCACCGTCTCCTTCCGCGACTCCGGCAGCGGCATGCCCCCCGCCGCCGTCGCCGCCCTCTTCGAACCCTACCGCACGACGAAGCGCGCCGGCACCGGGCTCGGCCTCATGCTCTCCCGCCGCATCGTACGCGCGCACGGCGGCGAAATCGACGTCGAATCCAAGGAAGGCGCCGGCACCAAGTTCACCGTGCGCATCCCACGTCTCGAAAAGCGGGTGAGGAGGCTCACATGAAACCGTCCATTCTCATCGTCGACGACGAAAAGGACACACGCGACTTCATGGCGCGCGCCCTCGAAGACCGCTACCACGTCACCACCGCCCCCGACGCCGAACAGGCCATGAAGGCCCTTGAGGCGGACCCCTCCATCGTCCTCATGCTCTCCGACGTGCGGATGCCCGGCGCGGACGGCCTCCAGCTGCTGAAGGCCGCCAAGGCCAAGTACCCCAAACTCATCTGCATCCTCCTCACCGCGTTCGGCACCATCGAGCAGGCCGTCTCCGCCACGAAGGACGGCGCGGAGGACTTCCTCATGAAGCCCATCGACCTCGACCAGCTCGACAGCCGCGTGGAGAAGGCCCTCAAGACCGGCGCGCTCGAACGCGAGGTCGCAGACCTCCGCAACCAGCTCGACGAAAAGTACGGCCTCGACAACATGATCGGCTCCTCCCCCGCGATGAAGCGCGTCTTCGAGATGGTGCGCCGCGCCGCCCCCACCTCCGCGACCGTCCTCCTCCAGGGACCCAACGGCACCGGCAAGGACCTCGTCGCGCACGCGCTCCACAACCTCTCCCCCCGCGCCCACGCTCCCTTCCTCGCCGTCAACTGCGGCGCCATCTCCCCGAACCTCATCGAGAGCGAGCTCTTCGGCTACGAGAAGGGCGCGTTCACGGGCGCCTACGCGCGCAAGGTCGGCGCCTTCGAGGCGGCGGACAACGGGACGATCTTCCTGGACGAGATCGGCGAACTGCCGCTCGCCATGCAGGTGAAGCTCCTCCGCGTCCTCGAAAACCGCGCGTTCCCGCGCGTGGGCGGCACGGAGGACGTGACGGTGGACGTGCGCGTCGTCGCCGCCACGAACCGCGACCTGAAGGCCCTCGTCGCCGAGGGCGCCTTCCGCGAAGACCTCTACTACCGCCTGAACGTCATCGACATCCGCCTCCCCGCGCTGAAGGAGCGGACGGGCGACATTCCCCTTCTCGTCGCGCGCTTCATCCGCGAACTCGCCGAGAAGAACCACGTCGCCGTCACGGGCATCACACCCGCCGCGCTCAAGTGCCTGGAAGCCTACGACTGGCCCGGCAACGTGCGCGAACTGCGCAACACGATCGAGCGGATGGTCGTCCTGTCCCCGGGCGGACTCCTCGACGTCGCGGACGTGCCCGACGAAATCCAGGCGGCCACCGCTCCCGCCCCCCTCACCACCCCCTCGCTTTCGCCCACCGTCACCCTCGGCGAGAACGAGCGGAACCAGATCCTCGCCGTCCTCAAGGACGTCGGCGGCAACCGTTCGCGCGCCGCCCAGGTGCTCGGCATCTCGCGCCGCACGCTCTACCGCAAGCTTGACGAATACGCCCGGGAGGGCATCACGCCATGAAGACGAAGACGCTGCTGGCCACCCTGTCTGTCCTTATCGGATGCACCCTCTGCGCCGAACCGGTCGAAACCGCCCGCCGCTGCCCCGTCTGCCACGGGAAGCGCAGCCTCTCCGTCACGCCCCCGAACCTCGGGCAGTACGACGGCGAAATCGGCGTCACGCCCGGCAAGCCCTTCACGACCCACCGCTGGGACGTCAAGATCGCCCGCTGCCCAATCTGCGACGGCACGGGACGGCAGGTGAAGTACAAGACGCGCGTGAAGCCGCCCGCGCCCGAAGAGGCCGAGGGCTACGAGGCATGTCCCGACTGCCGCTGTTCCGGCGTCACGCCGTGCCGGAAGTGCCTGGGCACGGGCCTCCAGGCGTGCCGCGACTGCAAGAGCGGCGCACGTGGCGGAAAGCCCGGCTGGATCCGTTCGGAACGGCGCACCGCCGGTGCCACGTCGCGGCATGTGAAGATCCTCGTCACCCCCTGCGGCACCTGCCAGGGTCTCGGCAAGGTCGTCTGCCCGGACTGCCTCGGCAGGGGCGCCGTCCCCTGCCGCCACTGCCGGGGCACGGGTTCCCTTCCCCAAAAGGAGAAGCGTTGAGATGGCCGCGACGGACACCGCCCGCGCGCGCGTCCGGCTGCGCGAGACGCCCCCGCGCATCCCCGGCATCCGCTTCGACGCCCTCATCGGACGGGGCGGCATGGCCGTCGTCTGGAAGGCCTGGCACGAAGAGCTCAACCAGTTCGTCGCCGTGAAGGTGCTGGACCCCGACTTCGCCGCCACGGGCGAGGAGGTGCGCCAGTTCATGCTGGAAGTGCGCACCATGACAAGCCTCCACCACCCCGGTATCGTGCAGGGCTACGGCGCGGACTGCGCGGACGGACGCTACTACTTCGTCATGGAGTACATCGACGGCTACACCTTCGGTTCCCTCCTCGCGCGCAAGGGGCGTCTCGCGCCCACCGACGCGCTCATCGTCTGCGAGTCCGTGGCGGCGGCCATGAAGTACGCCTGGGACACCGCGCGCATCGTCCACTGCGACCTCAAGCCGGACAACCTCATGGTCAACCAGGACGGCGTCATCAAGGTGATGGACCTCGGCCTCTGCCAGTCCACCGCCGCGCTCCGCCGTCCCGAACGGCAGGACGAGGTCGTCGGCACCCCCGCCTACATCAGTCCCGAACAGATCTACGGCGACGTTCCCCTCGATTGCCGCGCCGACATCTACTGCCTCGGCGCCACGCTCTACCACCTTGTCACGGGGCACATCCTCTTCCCGCTCCGTTCCAACGACGACATCCTGCGCCGCCACGTCGATCCTGCCGCCCGGGCCCCCGATCCGCGCACGTTCACCCCCGCCGTCTCCGAACAGTTCGCACGCCTCCTCGCCGGCATGCTGGTCAAGGACCGCGCCGGGCGCTACCAGACCTGGGACGACGTCTACGCCGCCGCGCGGATCGTCGACGCCGGCCAGATCGATCTGCCGCCCCTCCCCGCCGACTGCGCCTCCAGCGTCGCGGTCGGAGCCTGAAACCTTCACCACGCCCACTCGCGCGATGGGTCGATGTGGAACGCGCCGACGGGCAACCCCGCCTCATTCATCAGAAAGCCCCGCCAGGGCGCTGAATGGAGGTAGCGCAACGTACGCGGTGCGCGCACCTCCGGCGCGAAGACGACGAGCGTCTGGTTCGTGATCTGCCCCCTGTATTCGGGCTGTGCCGCATCTGCCGCACGCTGGAAGTTTCCGATCTGCGCCTTGACCCACACGCCGTCGTCGCCGGCGACCTCAAAGCCGTAGTCGCGGCTGTTCGCCGGGTTCCGCTGCGTCCGCCAGTCCGGGTCGTAGACGCTCCAGCGCACCACGTGATCGAAATCCAGGAAGAACTTGCCGTCTTCGACGCGCCACGACCGGAGGGTCGGCGAATCGGCCACAATGTCCGTGAAACCGTAGTCTCGCTTGAGCGCCAGAAGCGCGAGCCGCAGACCGACGACCTGCTTGTCGTTCGGATGGATGTCGTGGAGGTTGCCGACGTCACAGAGGACGGCCATGCCCGCGTCCGGCTCGGCGTCCGCAAACCGCTGCTGGGCCTCCTGCATCTGCGGGACGTGGGGATTGCCCCAGGGACAGAGCTGGGCGAAATAGAGCCTGAAGCGCGGATTCATGAAGACGCGCTTCCACCCGTACAGCAGATCGCGCATCTTGCCGGCGTATTTCGGAATCTCCGACGGAAACGTGTTGCTCTCGCCCTGATACCAAATCGCGCCGCGCAGGGCATACGGACAAATCGGCGCGACCTTTCCGTTATGGTACTGCGCGGGCTGCTGGCCGTTCTTGCCCTCATGCGCCGGAGGGCAGGACGTCCGGCAATCTGGTGTCCACGTCTCGATGTCCGTTGCGCCCACGCAGGCGACGAAAAGGCCAATCGGTACGTTCAGCGCGTCCTGAAGATACTGCCCATACCAAAACGCGACGGCCGAGATGTTCCCGTTCACGAGGACGTTTGGCACAGCCCGTTCCCAAACGATCTTCTCCTCCGTCTGCGGGACGTCGTCCCAGCCATTCTGCAATTTTGCGAACCGCAACGCCGGCCGTGTTGTCATCTGCCCGACCTGTCCGCCAAGGCGGTCACGCGCGCGCGGGGAGTCGCCCCAGAGGGGAACGGCCATGTTGCTCTGGCCCGAGCAGAGCCAGACTTCGCCCACGAGGACATCCCGTACCACCCGTTCGTTCACCCTGAGGTCACGCCCTTCGGACGAGGCCGCAAGCGGTTTCAGGTCAACGCGCCAACGACCGTCCGCGCCGACGGTCGTCGTCCGTTCCTGTCCGTCGAACGCAACGCGCACGGCTTCGCCCGCCGCACCCGTGCCCCAAACGGGAACACGGACATCACGCTGGAGGACGGCGCCATCCGTAAATGGCGCGGCAAGGCGAATCGCCGCAAAGGTAAGGGAAGCGAACATCATGGAGTTTTCCTCTTTCTATTTCTGCCGCACCGCGCCGAAGTCCAGGAGACGGACGCTCTCCGGTGGAATCTCCAGCACGGCAACGCCGTCCGCAAACGCGCAGGTCGCGCCCGTCACGCGCTCTGCCGCCGACGCGCGGCCGGAGCGGAGCGTCACGCGCTTCGCCTGCCCGACGGACGAGTTGAACACCGTCGCGTAGCGGTCGCCGAACTGCTCGACGAAAACCGACTCGTCCGCGCAGGAGACGAGCGTACGCACGGGCTGCCAGCCCGCCGTCGCCAGCTCGATCGCCAGCGGCACGTACGTGCGGAAGAGGTCGCGGTCGCGCTCGTAGTAGACCGGGTTCTCGAAATAGCGGTCCGTGTAGCCGTCGTTGCTGAAGTAGCTCGGCAGCATGCCGTAGGCGAGCGCACGCTCCATGTAGCGCACGACCAGCTCGCGCGTGAAGATCTTGTAGTTCGTGTTCTGGAGGAGGCAGTACGGCTTGCGTCCGGCGATGGCGCGCCAGTAGATCATCTCGTCGTGCGGAGAGGGATTCCACTTCCCGCCCCGGTTCCAGTCCACCTCCGTCCCCGGCACGTCCGCCCAGGGGACGATCAACGACGTCTTCTTCGGCGTCGAGTTCGCCATCATGCGCCGCCCGTAGGCGTCGAGCCGCCGGCGAATCGACCGCACGTACTCGTAGCTGACGAGCCCGCCGGAAATGCAGACGCGGTTCGAGGGGCCGCTCCAGCAGAGCGGCGTCTCCATCGCGGCGAAATGCGCGCGGTCGTAGTCCGCCCCGATCGAGAAGCCCATTTCGGACGAGTCGATGTACTCGCCGTCCACGCCCTTCGGATACGGCGCGCCGCCGTACATCTTCTTGAAGCGCGCCTCGGAGACCTTGATCTTGTAGTCGGTCACCTCGCCCTTGATGCCCGGCGCGGAGTTGAAGCTCCACATGATGCCGGACGGCGTCCAGGCCGTCGACTGGATGTGCCCGACGCGCCGCCCGAACGCATCCATCGCCACGCTCGTCTGCCACGCCAGGGCCGCCGCGTGCTTCGACCACGCGGCCGCGTCCACCGATGGTGCTTCGGCGGCCAGGCGTGCGACTTCCGCCACGCATTCCGCATAGGTCGGCAGGTTCCCGCCCTTCCCCTTCAGGTGCATCCACCACGAGGACGGCTCGGTGTACGTGAAGCAGGAGATGCCGCGTTCGTCATACCAGGCGGCGTTCGCCGTGTCGCCCTCGACATAGGCGAAGTGGAAGTCCTCGTAGCGCGGAATGTTCTTGATGGGCGTGAAGGCATCCCACAGGCCGATCTTCTCCATGCGGTTCTCGACCGCCGACGGCTCCAGCCGGCCCCACGCCTCCAGCGCGCCGCGAAAGCCGTCGCGCGCCGCGAACGGGAACGTGACGAAGCCGACTTCCGCCGTGTTCTTCTCTGGCGCAAGCGCCACGTCAAAGGAGATGTAGAGGAGACGCAGCTCGGGATTGAGCGTCACGCGGTAGACGGCCGGCGCCGCGAGATCGACGGCGAGGGCCTGTCCCCGGTCCGCGACGGCACAGGCGGCGAACGGCCAGAGCGAGAGCGCCTGCTGCCCGTACGGCACGGGGCTCGTCACGCGCTGTTCGCCGTCGCGCGCCGTCACGACGCGCGAATGGCGCGGATCGGCAAACCAGGTCAGTTCACCCAGTTCGAGCGGCAGGGCGTAGACGAGCGTCAGCGCGCGGTCTTCGCTCGCCGGCGCGCCTTCCAGACGAACGCGATGGCGCACCGCGCCGGCGCCGTCCCGCGTCTGCGTCTGCACGGCCTTCACGCCGTGGCAGACGCCCGCGCGGAACGGCGCAAAGCCCGTGTTCCGGCCGACGTCGCGCAGGAGAAGGCGCTCCTGGCTCAGCCGCGCGTCCGGCTGAACGAAGACACCGTCGAGGCGCGCGCCGCCTTCGGGATGGATTTCCTCAAACGCTGGACGGCGGAACCGCACGACGCCGGCCGCCCCGCGAAAGAGCGCGTAGGCCGACAGCCGACTGATCGCCTTGCCGTCCAGCGTCAGCGTCTGCCGCGTCCAGCCTGCGGCCGCGTCGGCGCAGAACGGCGCCCGCAGGGCCCACTCCGTCGTGCCGTCCATGTAGTCGACGTCGGCGAACAGCTCGAAGTGCCCGCCGCGCGGCGGCTTCTCGGCCCAGCCCTCGGCCGACAGCCGCACGGGCGCGGCGACCGCCTGGTTCAGGGCCAGCGACCAGCCCAGACCGCTCGCGCCCTTCGCATCGGCGTTCGTGCAGACGGCCGTCTCGCCGTCGCGCGAAAAGCCTGTTCCGAACGGCTGCGCCGTCGCCATCGAAACCCGGTCGTCCCGCCGCCACGCACCCGTCCCGGACAAGGCGAAGCCTTCGCCCCACAGCTGCGGCACGAGCCCGCCGGCCACAAGTACCGCGCATGCGATCACATAGTCAAATGAACATTTCATGGAGGTCCCCGTCTAACGGAAGATGATGCGAAGCCCGAAGTTCGGCCTGCACGACGATTCAATTTCGGCGAGACCGATCCAGCTATTTTGCTGCACGGCGCTGAACGCGATGAGGAGGTCTGTCGCGTCGGGGACGACGAAGCCGCCGTCCCGCCGCGCATACGTCGCCTGGTTGTTGGGCAAACGGACATTGTCATCCGGCCCGATGCAGCTTGAATTCGGCAAGGCGAACCACGTGTCGCCGCCCGATGCCGTCTTGACGAACAGCGCGTCGATCCGGACCTCGGAGCGCTCCCGGTCGCCATGCGTCGTCGTGACGCGGACGTTCCGAAGGCGCATGCCGTTCCGTCCGGAGGGGCCGCCGGAAAGGCTGTAGCCGACAAAGGCCCCGCCGTCCATGATCCGCGTCCGCCAGCCATCGGCCTTCAACGCGATCTTCCCGTCCGTGAACAGGTTCGTCTGCACGTCCAAAGGCCCGACGCCGTTACATGCGAAGGCCGTGGCTTCAAGGCCCAGAAGCGCATTCTCCGCCTCCGGCATGGGATTCGGCTCCGCGAGCGGGCAGCACGTCCAGTTCGCAATCCCCGCTTCCGTCGCTTCGACCACAATCTTCTCCGCCCAGTTGTCCGGCAACGCCGCCGCGAACACGATCTTCAGCCCGGTCGCGCCGGATACGAGCGGAAGCGCCTCGGCATTCGCGTAAACGGCCTGGCAGACACCGCCGTTGCCGATGCCCGCAAGGCCGGAGGCGGGCAGCGTGAACCAGGTCTCGCCCGTTGCCTCCGTCCTGACCTGCAGGGAGCGGATGCCGGCCTCAAGGGCCGACGTGACGCGCACGCTTCCCAAGGCGAGGGCGGAACCGTCGCCCAGTCCGCATACGACGGACATTCCGTCCGCCGAGACAGCGGGCGGCTTCCCGTGCAGAATGTCGGCGGAGGGCAGCAACGGACAGGTCTCCGCAGATGTCGCATACTTCTTTCGCGTCCAAGCGGCCACAGGATAAAGCGCGGTCGCCTCGATTTCGGAGACGCCAATGGAATCATTCTGCTGCGTCTCGTCAAAGTCGAGCCGGATGGCCGTCACGCCTACGGCAATTGGCCGACCATCAGCCTCCGCATACACCGCCTGGAAGTTCGTCTCGCCCTCCTGAGGCACCGGCTCGATGACGCTGGAGTGTTCAAGTTCAACCCATCCGTCCTGTCCCGCTTTCTGGACGCTCAGCTTGGCGATGCGGACCTGCGAGCGGCCCTTGTCCTTATGCGTTGTCGTGAAGCGCACGGAGGCGAGCGCCACGCCCGCCGGATCGTCCGTCACCGAATAGCAGACGTAGGCGCCGCCACTCTTGAGCTGCACGGACCAGAAGTCCGCGGCAAGCGTGATCTTGCCGTCCGTGAAGCGCGTGGCGGACGCCTCGGCAAAGGCGGTCGCACCGTCACACGACGCATCGGTCGGCAACCGTCCGCGCAGAAGATTGGCGGACGCCGGCAGCGGGTTCGCCTCCGTCAGGACCCGACAACTCCACGCGCCGGCGAAGGCCGTTTCCGCGCCCCAAACGGTCGTCAACGCCAGCGCGCGAAACAACATACGAGCCACAGGGCCCATCCCGGATACTTTCATCGCCGTTCCCTCCTTCTGTTGGTTCATGGTGCATTGAATTGTACACAACGCACCGACCTCCCGCAACAAGCCTGAAACCATCCGAATCATCCAAATGACACGATGGAGCGGAACGTCCATGTCTCGCCAGACAAGGGTTTATGGGCGCCGAAATACGGTGTTTTTTTCCCACAAAGAACACAAAGACCGCAAAGGCCTTGTGTTCTTTGTGGCTTACAAGACGTGATTGCCGAAGGAAGAGGCCGAGACCTCCGCATAGCGGGCGTTATGGTGTGGTCCTGGATTCAACATCAAGAAGCACCCTTCTTTTGTGTGGGAATCGCTGCATGATTCTTGGCAAGAAGTTTTGCAACCTGCCTACCCTTCCGCGTGATACGATACTTCTGGAGACGGCTATTCGGCTTGTCTGGCAGAGTCTGCTCAATCAGCTGGTCTTCAAGCAGGGTCGTAATCCGCCGTGCAAGATTTCCG
>ERZ1031114.536-NODE-536-length-11191-cov-5.818517_pt1 | contig 11191 bp, 9 predicted proteins | sample MGYA00518740_ERZ1031114 | MGnify/ENA primary metagenome ERZ1031114 (study PRJEB33719, sample SAMN04261276) | wastewater metagenome | biome: rural village; feature: human; material: feces | host: Homo sapiens | place: El Salvador | collected 2013-01-14 ... | reverse complement strand
GATCGTGCCCTCCACGTCTTCTTGGCGCCGGGTCGTGATGGCCGTGCGGGAGACGGCAGAAATGCTCGCCAGCGCCTCTCCGCGGAAGCCCAGCGAGGCGATGTGATAGATGTTATCCACCGTTGAGATCTTACTCGTCGCATGACGCACGATGGAGAGCTTCGCATCCTCTGCCGACATACCGCTGCCATTGTCCGTGACGCGGATGTAGGTGAGTCCGCCGTCCGCGATCTCCACCTCTATATCGCTCGCGCCGGCATCCACGGCATTTTCTACCATTTCCTTGACGGCGTTCACCGGACGCTCCACCACTTCACCGGCGGCGATCTGATTCGCCGTCACTTCATCGAGTACATGGATCAATGCCATCAGCGTCCCTCCTTCGCTTCGCGGCTCAGCCGGAATAAGATCTCCATCGCTTCGATCGGTGTCTTGCTCATGACATCGAGCCTAGCCAGCTCGTCAATGATGGGCGAGCTGAAAAGGTCCATCGCGCCGGCGGCTGCCTGCGGCTTCTCCGAAGCGGGACGGCTCTTCCCATCCTCCTTCTCAAGCCCCAGAAGGATCTCATCGGCTCTGGCAAGAAGCGACTCGGGAAGCCCCGCGAGGCGTGCGACGTGGATCCCATAGCTCCGATCCGCCGAGCCCGGCACGATGCGGCGCAGGAAGGTGATATCCTTCCCCCGTTCCTTGACGGATACCGTGTAATTTTTGATCCGCGGGCTTGTCTCTGCCATATCGGAAAGCTCATGGTAGTGCGTCGCAAAGAGCGTATAGCCGTGGATCTTCTGATCGATATACTCCACGACCGCCTTCGCGATGCTCATGCCATCATAGGTACTCGTGCCGCGTCCGATCTCATCCAGAATGATAAGACTGTTCTTCGTCGCATGCCTAAGGATGTAGGATACCTCCCGCATTTCCACCATGAAGGTACTCTGGCCCGTAGAAATGTCATCCGTCGCACCGACGCGCGTGAAAATGCGATCGACCGGCGCGAAGACCGCGCTCCTTGCGGGAATGAAAGAGCCCACCTGCGCCATGATGGTGAGGACAGCGACCTGACGCATGTAGGTCGACTTACCGGCCATATTCGGCCCCGTGATGACCAGGATCTCCTGATTCCGATGATTCAGCTCCGTATCATTCGGGACGAACATGTCTCTCTTCAAGGCATGCTCGACCATCGGATGACGGCCGTCTTTGATGGAAATATACCCATCCTTCGGGCTAATGATCGACGGACGGATGTAGCGGTCCTTGATCGCGGCCCGCGCAAGGCTGGCGAGGCAGTCCACCGCTGCGAGCGCGCGCGCCGTCTTCTGCATATCAGGGATCTCCGGGCGGATTTCCGCCTTCACCGCCTGATAGATCTTGAGCTCGAGCTGCTCTGTTTTTTCTTTGGCGGAGAGCGCCTTCGTCTCGAATTCCTTCAGTTCCGGCGTGATATAGCGCTCCGCATTCACGAGCGTCTGCTTTCTCACATAGTACGCAGGGACCGGGAGCTTATTCGCATTGGAGATCTCAAAATAGTATCCGAAGACATTATTGAAGCCGATCTTGAGCTTGATGCCCGTCTTTTCCTTTTCCTTCTCTTCCAGCTCTTGGATGTACTTCTGGCTGTTCTCCGACAGCGAGCGCACTTCATCCAGCTCGGCGGAGAAGCCTTCGCGGATGTACTTGCCGTCCTTAATGTTGCCCGTCCCGTTCTCATTCATCGCACGGTCCAGAAGGTCAAAGACAGGGCCATGCGTCGAGAGCTGGCTGTTCAGCTTCTTCAAAAGCACCGAGCCGGCGCCGGAGAGGAGCTGCTTCACCTGCGGCACCGCGCGAAGCGTCGCTTTGAGAGAGAGCAGGTCTTTGGGCGAAGTCGAATTCGCCTCGATGCGGGAAAGAATACGCTCGAAGTCAAAGACGCCGGAAAGCATCTCTTCCAGACGTGAAAGCTCCGTCATGTGCTGTGTCAGCTCCTCGATCGCCGACTGGCGCAGTATGATGCGGTTCACATCCGTCAGCGGTCGCTCCAGAGAACGCTTCAAGAGGCGCGCCCCCATCGCTGTATGCGTATAGTCGAGAAGCTCGAGGAGCGTGCCGCGCCGCCCGCCGTCACGCATATTCCGCGTGATCTCCAGATTTCTAAGGCACTCCTCGGTGAGCGTCAGCGTATGATCCTCACGGATCGGCCGCGGATCATGGAAATCCGCCGCCTCTGAGCGCATGACCTCCTTGAGGTATCCGGAAAGAAGGGCGAATGCCTTCTGCACATGGCGATTCTCTATAGACGCTGCCGCCGGTGGGATCGCGCTCTCGTCCTCATCATCCCTTCGCGTCAGGAGACAGGCCCCGAGGCGCGCCGCGGCGAAGCGGGAGAGCTTCTCATAGAAATCATCCGACACGAGACACACCGCTTCTGCGGGACTATATACCGACAGAAGGTCGAAGAAGGCATCCTGCTCCTTCTTCTTGTCCCAAGTCCCCCACCAGCACTCGCCCGTCGAGACATCGGCGAGCACGGCGGCGATCTCCTTGTCCGCCTCTAAGAGGTAAATGAGATAATTGTTCGACTTATCTGCGATGGAATTCTCAAAAAGGATCGTCCCCGGTGTGATGACACGAATGACATCGCGCTTGACCAGCCCCTTCGCCTTCTTCGGGTCTTCCAGCTGCTCGCAGATCGCCACCTTGTACCCCTTCTGGATTAGCCGATAAATATAGAGCTCTGCCGCATGGAAAGGCACCCCGCACATCGGTACGCGGCCATCCTGCCCTGCCGACTTCCCCGTCAGCGTCAGCTCCAGCTCATGCGATGCCGTCAGCGCGTCGTCATTGAAAAGCTCATAGAAATCGCCCAGACGGTAAAAAAGCAGACAGTCCCGGTATTTCTCTTTGACTTCCTTATACTGTGCCATCAAGGGCGTTTTGGCCATGATCTTGTTCCTTCTTTCTGGTCATTCTAATTTAGGCAAAAGTCATATATCTCCAAGTTAGGAGTGAGGAATGAGGAGTGAGGAGTGAGGAGTGAAGGTGCGGCGCAAAACAATAATAAAGCGCCGCCAAGTTTTATACTACGCAACACGCACAATAATAAAAAAGGGGGATTGGGGCGCTATATGAACTGTGCGCCCCTTCCGCCACTCCTCACTTCTCACTCCTAACTCCTCACTATGTAGATAGGCGTTCAAAGAAAACTCGAAACTACACCAATTTCCCTTTTAGCACCCACGTCTGGCCGACCTCGACTTTCGCTTCTAGCGTATCGCCGACCTTGACGCCTTCCTGATACGGGAAAAGGATCATCTTATTGCCCGATGTACGTCCATACCAGACATTCTCCTGCTTCGACGGGCCTTCGACGATGATGGGATAGGTCTTTCCCTCCATCGCTTGATTCAGAGAAAGGCTCACCTCATTCTCCACATCCATCAGCTCCTGCAGGCGGCGGTGCTTCGTCTCCTCATCGATCTGATCCGTCATGCGTGCTGCCGGCGTGCCATTCCTCGGCGAATAAATGAATGTATATGCCGAATCGAAACGCACCTCTTTCAAAAGCGCGAGCGTCTCCTGATGCATCTCTTCCGTTTCCCCCGGGAACCCGGTGATGAGATCGGTCGTCAGCACGATGTCCGGCATCTTTTCACGGACGTAGGAAACAAGCTCCTTGAAATGCTCGATCGTATATCCGCGATTCATCTTCTTCAGCATTTCATTCGAGCCATGCTGCACAGGCAGATGCATATGACGCGCCACCTTCGGCGAATCCGCCATCGCATCCACCATATCGAAAGTCATATCTCTCGGATGCGACGTCATATAGCGCACGCGCTCGATGCCATCCACCTTGTCGATCTCGCGGATCAGCGTCCCGAAGTCCGTCCCGTTTCTGAAATCAAGACCATACGAATTCACATTCTGCCCGAGGAGCGTCACCTCCTTATAGCCTTCCTTCGCAAGCCCCTCTATCTCGCGCGAGATATCCTCCACGCTGCGGGACAGCTCGCGGCCGCGTACATACGGTACGATGCAGTACGTGCAGAACTTGTTGCACCCCTGCATGATCGGGATCCATGCAAAGACATGAGACTTACGCACCGCATGAAGCTCGCTGTAGTCACTCACGCTGTGCGGATTCCTCTCCGTCTTCACCACATGGCCGCCGCGCGCATCCTCCTTCGAAACGATCTCCTTCAGGTCATGGATATGGTATGGCCCGATGACGAAATCAATGATCGGCATACGCTCGATGAGCTTGCCCTTATTCTCCTGCGCCATGCAGCCGGCGATCCCCAGAAGCAGATGCGGATTTTTATCCTTCAGCTTCTTGATCTCCCCGATCTTGCCATAGACCTTCTCCTCCGCATTCTGACGGATGCTGCAGGTATTCATGATGATGATATCTGCCTCTTCCATCGTCTCTGCCGGCGCATATCCCAGCTCCTCCAGCTGTCCATTGATGCGCTCCGTGTCCGATTCATTCATTTGGCAGCCGTAGGTCAGGGTGAAGTACTTCTTTTCCATCATAATATATATCCTTTATATAACAACTCACACGTATCCAAAATATCACTTTATTATAGCATACGCAGAGTGAAAAATAAAAAATCCCGATGACCGGAAATGGTATCCGGTCATCGGGATTTTGGGGAGTCCACGGGGCATGCTGCCCTTTGATGGCATGCCAAAGAGGTTCAGCAGGTTCTATGGGTTCAAGAGGTTCGAAAGGGTTGGTGCGGCGCATCAAGTCAGAAGCGCCGCGCAGTTTTCTATGGAAACACCGATTAAATCGTTGTCAGATTGAATCAGCGTTTCCCTAATATGCGGTATTCACGAAAGATGAGGCGTTTGAAAGCAGGGATGAGGAGGAGAGTGACTTGTGACTAGCGACTCTCTCGTATCGTCATTTCAAGCGTCAATGAGAGATCTTTGTCATCCACGGCCACGCGGTCGATGTTTGGAGATCCGAAGCAGGAAACCTTCGGGCATCGCCCTATGGATAAGGCGGCGAAGTCGCCGCCTTTATGCCTCTTTTTAAGAAAAGTCCGCACGCAGCATCATGAGGCAACCCAGCTTCCGCCTCTCTACTTCGCCGTCAGGTCTGCTGTCTTCGCACCGATGAGGGAGATCAGATCATCCGGCGAGAGCACCACCTGGCGGCCGCGCTGACCCGCACTGATGCTGATCGCCTGATGGTGATGGCAGCTCTCATCGATGAAGGTCGGGAAGGCCTTCTTCATCCCGATCGGCGAGCAGCCGCCGCGCAGATACCCTGTGAGACCGGGAAGCTCCTTCACATGGATCATCTCTACACTCTTGTTCCCGCTCACACGCGCCGCCGCTTTGAGATCAATCTCCTTCTCCGAAGGCAGACAGAAGACCACAGGACCTGTCTTGTCACCATGCGTGACGATGGTCTTGAAGACCATGTCCGGATCATAGCCGAGCTCTGCCGCCGCATGCACGCCCGAGAGATTGTCCTCATCATAGTCATAGGACTTCGTCTCGTAGGAGATCTTCTCTTTGTCCAGAATGCGCATGACATTCGTTTTCTTTTCTTTCTTTGCCATAGTTTGCCTCGATTCATTGGGCAGCCTGGGACGCAGCGCCATCAGCTTCCCGATGCCTGACCGCTTCCCACCGCACGCCCATTTTCAAACAACAAAAAGCCGGAGCATCACGCTCCGGCTCATCATTCAAATTGGTGCCGAGGACCGGAATCGAACCGGTACGAATCTCACGATCCGAGGGATTTTAAGTCCCTTGCGTCTGCCAGTTCCGCCACCCCGGCAGGTCTATATGAATGTAATAGATTGTAATATGGAGGCGGCACCCAGAATCGAACTGGGGATAAAGGTTTTGCAGACCTCTGCCTTACCGCTTGGCTATGCCGCCATATGGAGCGGAAAACGGGACTCGAACCCGCGACCCCAACCTTGGCAAGGTTGTGCTCTACCACTGAGCTACTTCCGCGCTGGCGACCCGGATCAGATTTGAACTGACGATCTCCGCCGTGACAGGGCGGCATGTTAGACCACTACACCACCGGGCCGCACGTAAGTTACGCATATTAGTATATCCATCCATGGTACTTTTGTCAAGCACTTTTTGCAAAACAGTTTTCTTGGGCGATAGGGGTGGCTGGGGACTGCGAACCCTCTCGCACCATCATTTCGAGCGCAAGCGAGAAATCTTTGTCATTCGCGGTCAAAATGGTCAATGTTTGGAAGCCTCAAACGGGAAACCGGCTCTTCAAGAAACCTTCGGGCATCGCCATGATCGATACTCCGCGGCGCTTCTGATTTTTATGCGCCGCCCCCCCCCCGAACCTCGTTCACGCGCAATCAAAGGGCGAAACGCCTTTCCCCTATTTTTTCTACAGATGATACAATTCCGGTCTTCTGTCACGAAATACATTGATGCTCTCACGGATGCCCTGCAGTACGTCCGTATCGATTTCCGCCGTGGCCACCTGCTCCTTTTCTCCCAGATGGAGCAATTCTTCCCCAAGAGGCGAGAGCAGCATCGAGTTTCCGCCGTACTGCGTACTGCCGGCACGGCCGCATTCATTCACGGCGCAGAAAAACATCTGATTCTCGATCGCTCTGGCTTTAGAAAGCGTGATCCAGTGCTCCTTCCTTACGAGCGGCCAGGCGGCAGGAAGTAAAAACAGATCCACCCCCTGCAATGCTTCTGTCCGGATCAGCTCACAAAAGCGTACGTCATAGCAGATCGCCATCGAGCAGGCGATCCCGTCCAGCGTAAAGTAGACAGTGGAAGAGCCACCGGTATACGACTTCGTTTCTCCCATCGGGCTGAAGCCGTGAATCTTATCATAGGAAGCAACGACCTCGCCCTTGCGATCAAAGATATAGCTTCGATTGAAAACGCATCCGTTTTCTAAAACGCTGACCGAGCCCGCCACGATATTGACGCCATGCTCCTTGGCAAAGGCTCCGAATACCTTTTTCGTCTGCACGCCATCCGCATCAGAAGCGGCATAGAGTGCGCTGTCCGGCGACGGAAAGAAACCTGTGTTTAACGTTTCCGGCAGGACAAGAATATCCGGCTTGTCTTCCAGTGCAAGCTCCATCAGCTGCACGGCTTTTTCATAATTTCTTTCCACCTGTCCCAGCGCTACATCCATTTGAATCAGACTAATCTTTTCCTTCATAAAGCCTCCACGCATCCTGTCACCCAAACGAACCATCGAATTTCATTCAATGTACCGCCTCCGGCTTTTTCTGTCAAGAAAAATGACTCCCTCTTTCTCCCATCAAAAAGAGCCGGAGGCAAAAGCCCCCAGCTCTTTTCTTATGCAGGACAGGTATGAGATAACCACTCCCTGCCCCTTATGATTTTCTCAATCAGGCAGATCATTCCGAAGGACACGATGCGCCATGCCCACCGTGACCTCATTGAAATGAAGCACACCCACGCCGACGAAGATCGCAACGCAGAGATGCTCATTCCAGCGGGCGATACCGATTTTGCCGCCGACATTCATGCCGATCGCCATCGGCTTCACCTGCTCGATGGCAGACTCCATGGCTCCGACCACAGAGCCATCCCCCACATGAGTATCAGAGATGACCTTCTGCCTTTGGGCAGCCACGATGGCCGACTCGAAGATCTTCGGCAGGATATCCAGAAATTTCCCGCCAAAGTTCACAGCGACAGCGCGGATGCCATCCTTCGCCAGCCTTTCCTTCAGCGCATTCTCATCTGCCCGCGTCTCGGTCAAAGACATGCGGAGCGCGGCCCGTGCGATATCTGCGCTCTGGTATTCTTTGTAAACCATCTCAGTTTTCCCGTTCTTTGATCTCGCGGATCAGGTTTGCAACGAACATCGGGAGAGACTGGGACCCCAGGTCGCCATTCTTTCTGCTTCTGACAGAAATGGTGTGACCCTTCATTTCCTGATCGCCCACGATGATCATGTACGGTACCTTCTCCATCTGTGCCTTGCGGATCTTGTAGCCCAGTGTTTCATTGGCCTCTTCCACTTCGACACGGATATCAGACTCGGACATAGCCGCTGCGACAGACTTCGCATATTCCAGATTCTTGTCCGTGACAGGGATGATCTTCGCCTGTACCGGAGCGATCCAAGTCGGGAAAGCCCCTGCATAGTGTTCGATCAGGATGCCGATGAAACGTTCCAGAGAGCCGTAGCCCGCACGGTGCAGCATGACTGCTCTGTGCTTTTCCCCATCTTCACCGATATAGTTCACATCGAAGCGTTCCGGCAGCTGCATATCCATCTGGATGGTGCCGCACTGCCAGGTACGTCCCAGAGAGTCCTGTACATGGAAATCGAGCTTCGGTCCATAGAAAGCACCGTCGCCTTCATTGATCTGGTACGGTACACCCGCCGTCTCGATCGCTTCGCGGAGCGCATTCGTGGAGATCTCCCACAGCTCATCGCTGCCCATGGAGTTTTCCGGACGGGTAGAGAGTTCGACATGGTATTCCAGACCGAAGACACCATACATCTTCTGGTACATTGCCATACACTTGATGACTTCATTCTTCATCTGTTCCTGCGTCATGAAAATGTGCGCATCATCCTGCGTGAAGCAGCGTACACGGAAAAGACCGTGCAGCGCACCCTTCAGCTCATGACGATGAACGAGACCGAATTCACCGACACGCATCGGCAGATCTCTGTAAGAACGCTGCTGCGTCTTGAAGAACAGGATTCCGCCGGGGCAGTTCATCGGTTTGATCGCATAGTCTTCGTCATCGATCTGGGTGAAGTACATATTTTCCTTGTAATGATCCCAGTGACCAGACTGCAGCCACAGCTTCTTCGACAGGATGACCGGCGTCATGATCTCCACATAGCCGAATTCCTTGAAGAGCTCACGTTCATAGTCCATCAGTTTATTTCTGAGGATCATGCCCTTCGGATGAAAGAACGGGAAGCCCGGGCCCTCTTCATGGAAGGAGAACAGATCGAGCTGCTTGCCGAGCTTTCTGTGATCGCGCTTCTCCGCCTCCGCACGGACGAAGAGATAGTGGTCAAGATCCTCCTTGCTGAAGAATGCCGTCGCATAGATACGCTGCAGCATCTTATTCTTGGAGTCGCCGCGCCAGTAAGCGCCAGCGACCGTCATCAGCTTGAACGTCTTCACCTTGCCGGTGGACTTCAGATGCGGGCCCGCGCAGAGATCCGTGAAGTCACCCTGTTCATAGAGAGAGATTGTTTCCTCCTCCGGCAGGTCTTCGATCAGCATGACCTTGTAGTCCTGGCCTTTATCCTTGAAATACTGGAGCGCTTCATCGCGCGGCAGCACCTTCTTCACCAGCGGGATATTTTCCTTCGCGATCTTCGACATCTCCTTCTCGATCGCTGCGAAATCCTCCTGGCTGAAAACATGATCAGAGTCCAGATCATAGTAGAAGCCATCATCGATCGCCGGTCCGATAGCAAACTTCACACCCGGGAACAGATGCTGGATCGCCTGTGCCATCACATGGGACGCGGTATGACGCAGTGTGAAAAGACCTTCCGGATCCTCCTTCGTGAAGAATTCCACCTCTGCACCATCCACGATCGGATCGCGCAGATCCGTCAGCTCGCCATTCACCTTCGCCACCAGCGCATTCTTGCCAAGGCTGTTGGAGATCGCCTTCGCTGCATCCGCCAGAGATACCGCGCTCTCGAACTCCTTCTCTTTTCCGTCTTTCAGACGAATCGTAATCATAGTATCTTCCTTTCTAAAAACAGACATTCACTGCTTGGGGACAGTGGCTTCCATTTTTGCTGCTTTCTGCTTGGCTCTGCCATTTCAGCCGCTTCGCAGAAAGCAACATGAAAGCAATAAAAAAACTTCCGTCCCTAAGGGACGAAAGTTGTATTCCGTGGTTCCACCCAAATCAGAGCTAAAGCTCCACTTGTCGGCCCGGTAACGAGGCCACCCGGGAAGATTTCGATCCTCCTGCTCCAGAGCGGTAATCAATCCCCTCACCATCTGCTCCCACCAGCCGCAGACTCTCTTTGCGTGTACCAAGGATCCATCATGTCTCTATCCTCACATGTATGGTCATACTATAGACTTCTTTTTTGCGTTTGTCAAGGGGATTGAAATGAGTAAAATTCGTTTTCCAGTTCTGAAGGCGTGATTTCATATGCTTTCATTTCATCCACCTCCTACAACAGGTCATCAATATCAAGTGTTACCCATTTCGGTTCATGATGTGTTTCCGGATGTACGGTCTGGCCAGGCATGCACCGTTCGACATCCTGTGCCGATAATAATGGCTGCACGATTCTACCACCAAAATGGAAATAGTCATACAGGTCTTCCATCGTGGCCACCCCGACATTATTTTTCTGGTTTTTCCTGGCCCGTTCCCGCATGAAATCCATGCATCCCTTCAATATAAGGTCATCTGTTATTTTTCCAGCTTCTTCTGGATGCTCCTTCATGTAATAGATAGCCGTCTGCCCTATCATCCGGATGCAGGCATCCGTGCTGTTATCATATTCATTTTGCCAACGTTCTATGATTTGATTCATATCCATGTAAATCAGCCCTTTTCGTATCAAAATAATTTTTGTATTACCCAAATCGTCAATGAAATAAGTCCATACCAGAAGGCAAATGTCAGTACTCCCATACACGCCAGCCGTAATCCGATATGTTTGATTCCGTTATTGCTTTTCTTGCCAGAGCAAATCTTTTGCATGAATCCTCCTATATCAACGAACGAAGTCCCCGGCATAATCTGACGGCCAATTTCATTCCCACTTTTGCCAGGATGAACACCAATAATAACTGCATCCCCAGGAAAATTCCAATAGATTGCCGGATAGTGTTCATTACCTCTCTCATAACGCTCCTCCTGCTGCCGGCACATCATCCGCAACCAGTTTCGCATTTGCCGCTTCCCGCTGTTCTTCTTCACGCCTCTTTTTCTGCCATTCCCGGAATTTCTTCATATTTTCCGGGTTGCGATAAAATTCCACTACTTTTTCTGCCAGTGTTATCGTATACATTCCAATTCCTCCTTTGATTTCTACATCTATATCTATCTTGCAATGCAAATTCATATCGTGTTATAATGAATCAACAATTTTATAGGCCTGCCGGTAAAATAGCTCCTGGCAGGACATTGGCTCTGTGTTCCAGCACAGAGCCTTTTCTATTTCTACGAGATAATGATCTCGGACATACCAACGGATACGAGAAAG
>ERZ1031114.529-NODE-529-length-11262-cov-10.618185_pt1 | contig 11262 bp, 5 predicted proteins | sample MGYA00518740_ERZ1031114 | MGnify/ENA primary metagenome ERZ1031114 (study PRJEB33719, sample SAMN04261276) | wastewater metagenome | biome: rural village; feature: human; material: feces | host: Homo sapiens | place: El Salvador | collected 2013-01-14 ... | reverse complement strand
AATGAATAGGTAATGAATACATTCAAACGCAAATTCTTGTACTTAAATATATTACCAAAACTACCGGTTGTAGTAGGATCACTAGGACCCTCATATACCAAGTTGTCAAGAGTCTGACTCTGGAAATCGATATTTTCACCACTAGATGTCACATTGCCATTCTGATCAGTAATTACCGGATAACCCTTATCACTCAAACCATTAAACTTATAAGAGAACAAACCTCTTACAGGATATCCCTCGAGAGCGAAACCTGTACCAGAAACCAGGTCGATAACCTTTGAGTTCGTCTGTAAGTCTGTAACCTTAGTCTTTGAATAAGAGAATATGAAGTCTGTGGTCCAAGAGAAATCCTTGGTTTGAATATTCTTGGTAGAAAGAGTAAACTCCACACCATGTGATTTCATAGAAGCCACATTAGCAAGTTTCTCTATCTGACCACCAGCACCTGTTGTACGAATCAGACCAATCAAATCGTAGTTATTACGAGTATACCAGTCAAGGGCAAAGTTGATGCGGTTATTAAAGAAACCTGCATCAAAACCGAGGTTCAACTCATGCTTCTTCTCATATGTCAATTCATCATTACCCAAATCGCTCCAGTCCATACCACTCTCCTGGATGCTAGCGAAAGGACGGTAAGGCTTGTAACTCTTTAAGACTGCAGCCGCATTGGAAACATTTGTTGGACCAGGGTCACCAGTCAAAGAATAAGAAGCCTTCAATGTCAAATGAGAAAGCGTTGGACGCAAATATTCGAAGAAACTCTCCTCATGCATATTCCATGCACCAGAAACATTCCAAGTAGGCAACCATCTGGCAGAACGGCTCTTACCCAATCGGTTAGTACCTTCGTAACGATATGTACCATTGATAACGTAACGTCCCTTATAAGAATAGGTTGCATTAGCAAAGAATGCTGCCGTACGAGAGAACGTGTTAGAGAGAGTGTAATAATCGGTACCACTCTCAATGCTCTTTTTGAAGAACTGATAAGTATAGAAAGGTATTTCACCCTTTGTATACTGCATTCCCCAACCATTGAAGAAATTCTTGTTACGGCTGATATCACTCACTTCCATACCACCAAAGAGGTTGACGATGTGCGAATTATCAAAAGTATGATTCCAGTTCACAGTACCACGAAAATCGTAACTGTTCATTTTATAATCTGTCTTCTGATAAATACCACCCTGTGGTAAGATAGAGATTGGCAACGCATAAGGGTTGTCTGGGTCTGTATACAAGAATGGGTTCTTGTCACGAACCGTAGCATCAGGCATAGCACGATAAGCACGAGCTTGGTTGGAATTATCATGTACAATATGTTCCTGCATAGTGCCAGAATGCTTTACCGCACCTAACAATGAAAACTCCAATCCCTTAATTGGCTTATACTTTAATTCACCCTGGAACTTTACATCAGTAACGTCAAGGTTCATATAGTTTTTGTCCAACTCGTCTAAGATATTAAAGTCTGCATAGTTGCGAGTATAGTACGTATTGGCATCCAATGTTCTTGAGGTATTCAACGCATAAGAATATGGGTTGATATCAAAATCACGCTTTACCTCACCATACACTGGGTCCACTGTCTGAGACAAAGTACCAGGAGCTCTCTGCTTACGATAAGAGCCAGAAGTGATAATATTGAAAGACAACTTATCTGAAATATTATATGTAGCATTTAAATTGGCTGTATAGCGATTTACTTTGCTCTGCTTGTACCAACCTGGATCTACCATTGCACTCAAAGATGCATAGAAATTGAGTTTATCTGTACCTCCGCTCATGCTCACAGAGTGATTGTGCTGGATGGCACTAGAGAAAAGTTCATCAAACCAGTCTGTATTTCTATATTCTGCCTGACGCAAATACTCATTCATTGCATGCTCAGTATTCTCAAGCGCAAAGGTTCCACTAGTTGGATCGTAGGTATTCATGAGCTGGTACATCTTACCATAGACACCACTCTCTGAAGCACGGTATGTATCAGAGAAATTGAGCCATCCTTTCTGCTTCAACTCTTTATAGACACCCATCTGCTCCTGAGAATCCATGATATTAAACTCGCTATAATGAGGTTTCAAGCGCATGGTATATTCACCTGTATAAGAAATCTTGCTAAAGCCAGCACGACCCTTCTTGGTTGTAACAACGATGACACCAGCCATGGCACGTGCACCATAAATAGAGGTAGCAGAACCATCCTTCAAAATCTGGAAACTTTCAATATCATCAGCATTCAGACCTGCTATGGCTGAAGATATAAGGGTCTCAGCGTTACCAGAAGACAAATCATCAGCATCAACCTCAGTTACGTCCTCCATGATAACACCATCTACCACCCAAAGAGGTTTTGAGCTACCATAAATAGAAGTAGCGCCACGCACACGAATCTTTGGAGCTGTACCGAAAGTACCTGAGACGTTCTGCACAGACACACCGGCCGCTTTACCTTCCAAGGCACGACTGATGTCTGCGACACCATCCAACTTTGTCTTGTCGCCAGAAATTTTTGTAGTAGCACCAGTAAACAAACGCTTATCCATCTTCTGCATACCCGTTACAACCACCTCGCCCAAGCTCTTGCTATCTGCCTTCAGGCGGATAGTCATCTTGGCAGCTGGAGTCAAGGTCTGGCTCTGCATACCGATGTAGCTAACTACAAGTTTCTTACCAGCAGGTACCTCCAAAGAGAAGTGACCGTCAATATCGGTGACGGTACCTGTACGTGCCGCTCCAGCGACTACGACAGATGCACCGATGACAGGTTCACCATCTTCCTGAGAAACTACGGTACCTGTTACTTTCGTTTGAGCCAATGCCCCCCCACATAGGAGGAAGAGATTGACTAACAAGAAAAGCAATCTTTTTTCCATAAAATCTTCTCTAAATAATTAAACAACTCTTATATAACTTTATATGTTTATTTTTTCTCTTCTTACATTTTTTAAGCCTCTCTCGTTGCTTTATGGGTGCAAAGGTAAGAAAAAGTATTGGATTAATGCAAACCTTATCGATATTTTTATAGAAAAAAGTTAGTTTTTCTTGATTTTCGTCAACATTTAGAAATATTGTCTACACTTTTAATAGAAAAAAGTCAGAAATAATAGATTTAAGCAAAGTTTACAAAAAGAAAACAAAAATGTTCTAAAACACAAAAAAGGCAAGGTTTCTGTAAAACCTCATTCAGAAGTTTCCCAGAAGTCTTGCCTTTCTTTATACTTAAGTACCTTTATCAGCCACTTGATTATTTATATTTGCCGCTTAGATATTTTATTCAAAAAACATAAATATGCACCTCGGAAGGTGCATATTGCGCATAGATGTGCACCTTCCAAGGTGCATATGCTACAAATTTAAAGAGCGCAATAATCAAATAAGGGGCGTGCTTAAATGAGCACGCCCCCAGACGAGAGATTTTATGTATTCTTTTCACAAAGAATCCTATTAAACATTATGTATATAATTTTATTTCATGATGGATGAACTCTAAAAAAGAGATTCTGGCATACTAGTTGTCAAGACAAACCAGTTGTTTGGATTACTCTCATCAGTCAACTTTATAGAAGAAGGCTGTTTCGTTGTACCTTCCAGCAACTCGATTTTATAAGTCTTGGCCACGCCGGCTGCATGATTTCCTGTATCGCCAGTCAGTGCATAAATCATATACATCTGACCCCAACCATAGAAATACTGGCCATTCAAGCCAAACTTGCCAGGACAAGCAAATGAGATATGATCATCGTCAACGATAGTAGGAGTAATGTCTATGAACGAACCATAGCCTGCCACATTGAACAAGATTCCCCAATGTCCTGCATATCCATCAAACGCAGAAGTGGTAAAAACAGCATAATTGCAAGGAGAATAATGCTTAGAGACCTCCTCATTACCAGCATTCCAATATGTCTGAGTATAGCTACCCATATTAGCTACAGAGAAGAACCAGTCTCCACTGATAACCTGCTCACTGATAGGAGGAACAACGCCTAACATCTTTACAGCGGCATCTGTGGATTCAAACTCATAGTTATCGCCTCCCTTGTAATTAAATCCCTTGATACTAATACCATTAAGAGTTATTGGCTTATAAAACTCAATACCCTTGTCTGTTACGATATAAGGTATTGTGGTAGAGCCATCCTCGGCATTAGAACTAGTGAAAGTAATGGTACGATAGCTTGTTGTTGCCACATACTTGGCATCATTCACCTCACAAGTATATTTAGGGAACTGCATCTCCTGCTCCAAATCATCTATATGACTAATGGTCTCAGTCCAATCGGCATCCTTCGCCATAGGAGTCATCACTATTTTTGTACCACGCTTCTTGCCAAGCATGACTACAGAATCAGCAGTGGCGGTAAGCACCCGGAACTCCAAGTCACCTTCCATACCCTTACCATTATCACCAATACCATCAGGGTTAGCTGGATCGGAGAAGAAATGAATCACCTTATTGTACTCATCAAAAGACAGAACGATACTAGCACTCTGCTCCAATTTATAATGTGAGGTGGCTTTCGTATCTGCACCTAAAGCATCACTCATGGCAGTAACATTTCCATCTGTTCCAAATTTCAACAACAGATTATATCCACCATACTTGGTATTAGCCTTAGGATAATATTTCATCAGCCATCCATTCTCTGCAGAAGTAAGAACCGTCTTATACTCTGCTATTGCATCATTCACTCGCTCTGCAGAAGGTTTGTCGAACACTTCATCTATGTCGTTGGAACAAGATGTGAAAGACAAGACCGCAATCAGCGTAAATAATATGTTATATATTTTTTTCATATCCGTCTTACTTTAATGTTTCTAAATCCATTGCCTTTACTTCTGCCGTACGACGCAAGATAACTTCACGAAGCTTGGTAATATCCATGCCCCAAGTGTTGGCAAAATATTCTTTGAGAATATTAAATTTCTGAATAATAGCTTTATAGCCACTTGCATCCTTCACTATAGGATTGCCGTCAGCATCAAGCACATAATCACCATTTTCATCTGTCTCGTATACAATACCTGCATTCAGTATTTTTTGCCATGCTGCTTCAGAATGAGTTACATACTGGGCAAAAATCTCAGCAAAGTCCTCATTATACTCCCCACTGCCATAACCGGATACAAATCCCATGGATGGAGCTTCTTTATCCTCTACATTCACCCAACCTGAAGTCTGATACTTGCCGGCAGAAATAGTCTGGAACTCAGTAGAATAATTCTTTTTCTGAGTCAGAATATGACAGAACTCATGATTCATAGTATGGAAGAACCAGTAATTCAGATCGTATGTACCTTTTTTCTTGTCAACGAAAGGATTTTCTGAATCTATGATTGGATTATCAACATCGATAATATTTACATTATACAAAGTTACTTTCAAACCACCCTCAGCAGTACCCATCACAATAGAAGACTGAGAATCATAAGCTGCTGAGCCAACCAACTGCATCACACGAGGAGAATAGGTCTTCATAAACTGATCGCCCATCACTTCCTTATAAGCATCCAGCCAAATATGCTTGACCATAATAGCCAATGCCTTAGACTTATTAAAATCGGCAGGTGCAAGATTATACCTGTTGTCCGTCTCCTTGTCACTATATCGATAGTTAAAGCGGATATTATAGGTATCCACATAGTTGGTCTTGAGCCACTTGTCAAAGTCATTCTGCTCTTCCTTATTCTGCGTATCGAAAATACTCTTAGAATCAAGACTATCGTCTGAGCAGGCAGCAAACAGAGAGACTGACGCTATCAGTATGAATAATTTTATATATTTCATAGTTTACTCATTTTTTATTTGTTAGACTCTTCTCTTGGATTTGCAGGTAATCCTGCCTCAATTACATCATCTGGCAATTGAATAGCACCTCGCAAGTCACCAGCCTTGAATACAACAGGAGCCTCTTCGTCTATATCATGACTGAACTCAATGCCATAGCGCTTGATGTCAAGGAAACGAAGACCTTGATACAGGGTCTCCAGTCGACGCATCTGTAAGATGAATTGCAAAATATCCTCTTGGGTACCAGCCTCAACCGTGAATCCCTGTGGATGGAATGTCTTACGAATGCTATGCTCCAAATTGGATTTTGGTGTAACAGGTGCATACGGCAAGTCCTCAATAAAAGTCTTGATACTTTCGACTGTCATTGTTGGGCGTTTTGCCGTACCATTCGCTGTCATTGTATGCGACACAATCCAAGTATTGATATCTTTCACTGCATTATCATAATCCTTCTTCATGGCATAAGCCTCGGCACGACAAAGAAGGGTTTCATCTGTAGTGAATACTGCATCTACGATATGTACATATCCAGATTGAGCCACCTTATCTGTAAATTCAAAATGTTCAAACATCTTCGGGAAGATAAGAATACGGCTATTGCCAAACAGCAAGTTTGACTGATAGAGAGTATTGTGTTTGGATCCACTTCCCCATGGCATTTTAGCCCAAATAGTTTCATACTGACCTACATTTTGATTATGACAAAAACGCGCTTCATTACCACTGATATTTCTACCTATTTTACTACCTGCCGTCATCAACAAGAGGTTGGCGTTCTCTGATGAAGAAATATATCGATTCTCCATGTCCTCCGAATTAGACAAAGACATGAAAGGCACATAGTTGCGCAATCCAGAGGCTGAATTTGCTCCAAGCACCTTGTTAGCATATGTTATCACTTTGTCATAGTTCATATAGTACAGGTTGAAACGAGCAGCAAAAGCATACGCAGCCTTCTGATTGAAATGATACTTAGGCTGGGTATAGATATCATCGCTCACATCAGGCAAGGCAGCCTCTATGTCAGCATCAATCTGCTCATAAAGTTGCTTCAGTGTACCACGCTTATAATCAGGGCTTACAGTTGTCTCAGGCTTTGTTGGATATGGAAGTCCCATGTACTTCTCTGCATTATCTGGATTATAAGTCATACAGAAAGTTGTAGCAAGACGATACATGCTATAGGCACGACAGAGCAAAGCCTCAGCTCTCTGCGCCTTTAGCGATGCTGGATTACCCATCTCATCGATGGAAGCCAATGCCTGGTTGGCTGCTGCAATTGCAGAATAATAACCATTCCACAAACTCTTTGGGCAATCATTGGTTTGAGCAGTAATTGGCTGAAAACGATATACCTGCTCTATTTCCTGATTGGTACTATACTGCTTTCCATTGTCTGCATAATTATCTGAGCTCCATTCCAATATCAGATTGCTGCTTGCAGTTGGGTAAGCAGACACAAGCAGAGAGGTCACCTTTTCCTCGGTATTTACCTCGGCACGATCATCTGGCAACTTGTCCAGGAAGCTGTCGCATGATGTGACCAATGACAATGCCGCAAAAGCCACCGATGCTATATATAATTTATTCTTTTTCATAATTATCACTCTTTCTTTAAAGTCCTACTCTTAATGTCAATGTAAACTGACGTGGCATTGGGGTTGCCACACCACCAGTGTTGAAAAACTCAGGATCCTGTCCGTGCAACTTCTTGTCTGAATAAATCAGGAACAAGTTAGTAGCCTGAAGTTTCAAATTTACGCTGTTCAAGCGAAGTGCCTGAATCCACTTGCCAGGGAAATCATAAGCCAAAGAAATCTCCTTCATGCGAATAAAATCACCCTTAGCTACGCGAGCCGTAGAATAGTTATACGCATTATAAAGATAACCAATATAATTGTCATTCTGCTTCATACGCTGGTCTGCTATGACTGGCACATCAGTATAAGCCTCATCACCAGCTTGGGTCCAACGATTTATAAATTCCTTTGGCATGGCTGTCATGTCTGAGTATGAAGAACTGAAGGCAGGATCAAGACGTACTTTATTACCTGCAGCATATGTAATAAACACATTCAGTTTTAATCCCTTATAAGAGAAGGTATTACCGAAACTACCATTAACAGTTGGGTCTGTTGGACCTTCATACTTCAAGTAATCTGTTGTGGTAGACTGGAAGTAGAGGTCGCCACCATAGCTTGTCTCCTCACCATCCTGATTCACAACGATAGGCAGACCTTTATTGTTCAATCCCTTGAAATCAATAGAGAACAAAGAGCGAACAGGATAGCCGTTCATTGTGAAACCAGTACCTGTAATCATCTGCATGATGTTAGCACGGGAATCCAAATCGGTCACAGTATTCTTTGAGTGAGAGAAAATGAAGTCGGTACTCCATTTAAAATCCTTGGTCTCAATGTTACGAGTGGAAATAGTCAACTCCTCACCGTGTGAGCGCATACTTGCCACATTGGCATACTTGTAAATCTCACCACCAATACCCATGGTACGCTTAGGACCAATCAAATCGTAGTTGTTACGGCGATACCAATCGAAAGTCACATTAATGCGGTTATTCAAAAAGCCCATATCCAAACCGAGGTTCAACTCATGCTTCTTCTCATAGGTCAAATCATCATTACCCAAGCGATAAATCTCAAGTCCAGTCTCCTTGTCACCGGCAAATGGACGCCAAGGGTTGTAACTCTGTATCACTACCAACGAATTGGAAACAGAAGCAGGACCACGATCGGCTGTCAATGAATATGATGCTTTTAATGTCAGATGAGAAAGAACAGGATTTAACTTAGAAAACCAACTCTCCTCATGAGCATTCCATGCTCCAGACACGTTCCAAGTAGGCAACCAACGTGCAGAACGACTCTTACCCAATTTATTGGAACCCTCATAGCGAACGGTACCATTAATTGTGTAGCGACCCTTATAAGAATAGGTGGCAGTACCGAAGAAAGAAGCTTCACGCTGATATGAATTATCCAAACTGTAATACTGACCATTTTCCTCCTCCAACTGCTTGAAGTAGTTATAGTTGAAAGCAGGGAGATAACCCATATCATACTGCATGCCAACGCCATTAAAATAAGAACGGCTTCGGTCAAGTGAATTGATTTCCAGACCACCGAATAAGTTCACGATATGGTCTTTGTTGTATACATCATTATAGCTAGCTGTGGCACGGAAGTCCCAGCTATTCATCTTATATTTGGTCTCACGATAGAAACCACCTTTTTCCAATACAGAGAATGGCAAAGAGTTTGCCTTGTCTGGATCGGTATACAGCCATGGGTTTGCATCACGCATCGTAGCATCATCCATCGCACGATAGGCCCAAGCCTGATTACTCTGGTCAGTAATGGTAGCGGCATTGGTCGTTGTAGAATACTTGTATGCACCAAGTACTGCAAGTTCCACCTTAGTAATAGGCTTATACTTCAATTCGCCCTGGAACTTCATGTCCACAACATCGAGGCTCAGGTAGTTATTATCCAATTCACGGAAGATATTGAATGGAGCATAGTTGCGTACATACAATTCATTAGGATCCATGGTACGTGAAGTGTTCAACGCATAAGAATATGGGTTGATATCAAAATCACGAGACACCTCACCTGTCACATTATTTACAGACTGTGAAGTAGTACCAGGAGCGCGCTGCTTACGATAGGAAGCATTAGCTATGGCATTGAAAGACAATTTCTTCGAAATATTGTAAAGAGCATTTACATTGGCTGTATAACGCTGTACCTTGCTCTGCTTAGACCATCCTGGATCGTTCATCACACTGAAAGATGTATAATACTGAGCCTTATCGGTACCAGTAGACATGCTGACGGAATGATTCTGGGAGATACTATTATTGAAGAGTAAGTCAAACCAGTCGGTATTTTGGTACTCAGCCTTCTGGAGATAGCTATTCATCGCCTCCTCAGTATTAGGCAATCCAAAAGTTCCCGTCTTCGAATCATATGTATTCATCAGGTGATACATCTTGCCAAAGACACCACTGTTAGAAGCACGAAAACTCTTTTCAAAAGAGAAATAACCATCGTTGTACATCTCACGATATACACCCATCTGATCCTGAGAATTCATGATATTGAAATTGCGGTAGCTTGGCTTCAAACGCATGGTGAATTCACCAGTATAGTTGATACGGTTTGTACCAGCTTTACCTTTCTTGGTTGTAACAACGATGACACCAGCCATGGCACGTGCACCATAAATAGAGGTAGCAGAACCATCCTTCAAAATCTGGAAACTTTCAATATCATCAGCATTCAGACCTGCTATGGCTGAAGATATAAGGGTCTCAGCGTTACCAGAAGACAAATCATCAGCATCAACCTCAGTTACGTCCTCCATGATAACACCATCTACCACCCAAAGAGGTTTTGAGCTACCATAAATAGAAGTAGCGCCACGCACACGAATCTTTGGAGCTGTACCGAAAGTACCTGAGACGTTCTGCACAGACACACCGGCCGCTTTACCTTCCAAGGCACGACTGATGTCTGCGACACCATCCAACTTTGTCTTGTCGCCAGAAATTTTTGTAGTAGCACCAGTAAACAAACGCTTATCCATCTTCTGCATACCCGTTACAACCACCTCGCCCAAGCTCTTGCTATCTGCCTTCAGGCGGATAGTCATCTTGGCAGCTGGAGTCAAGGTCTGGCTCTGCATACCGATGTAGCTAACTACAAGTTTCTTACCAGCAGGTACCTCCAAAGAGAAGTGACCGTCAATATCGGTGACGGTACCTGTACGTGCCGCTCCAGCGACTACGACAGATGCACCGATGACAGGTTCACCATCTTCCTGAGAAACTACGGTACCTGTTACTTTCGTTTGAGCCAATGCCCCCCCACATAGGAGGAAGAGATTGACTAACAAGAAAAGCAATCTTTTTTCCATAAAATCTTCTCTAAATAATTAAACAACTCTTATATAACTTTATATGTTTATTTTTTCTCTTCTTACATTTTTTAAGCCTCTCTCGTTGCTTTATGGGTGCAAAGGTAAGAAAAAGTATTGGATTAATGCAAACCTTATCGATATTTTTATAGAAAAAAGTTAGTTTTTCTTGATTTTCGTCAACATTTAGAAATATTGTCTACACTTTTAATAGAAAAAAGTCAGAAATAATAGATTTAAGCAAAGTTTACAAAAAGAAAACAAAAATGTTCTAAAACACAAAAAAGGCAAGGTTTCTGTAAAACCTCATTCAGAAGTTTCCCAGAAGTCTTGCCTTTCTTTATACTTAAGTACCTTTATCAGCCACTTGATTATTTATATTTGCCGCTTAGATATTTTATTCAAAAAACATTTTTATTTCTTAAGCGTAAATTCAAACTTCAAGCCGCCTTCCAGTTGATTACTTACACGGATGGTTCCGCCATGCAGGAGAACGGCATTCTTGACGATGGCAAGACCCAAAC
>ERZ1031114.523-NODE-523-length-11302-cov-4.248600_pt1 | contig 11302 bp, 10 predicted proteins | sample MGYA00518740_ERZ1031114 | MGnify/ENA primary metagenome ERZ1031114 (study PRJEB33719, sample SAMN04261276) | wastewater metagenome | biome: rural village; feature: human; material: feces | host: Homo sapiens | place: El Salvador | collected 2013-01-14 ... | reverse complement strand
ATACGGAAGCGGAATCAGACAAACAGGGCTGCGGCAGAATCGCAATGGATTCTGCCGCAGCCCTGTTATGATAGAATAAGAATTCGTTATCCGGCTTATGAAGTATGAAGTTCTGTGACTGTGCTCAGCTCAGCTTGTCGGTCACGTGATTTTCCACATAGGCCGCGTATTTCTCTGAGGTTTGCGCAAGCGGTGTGACGGTGACTTCAGAGTCCAGAATCTGGTTGATTTTGTTTGATAGTTCGATTACGCGTGCGACTGCCTCTTCCTTGGTCCGCATGGTAAGCTCGCAGCGCTTCAGGATGGATATGCCGCCCTCATCGTACGTTTTCTTGACAGCGATGTCCACATCGGAAATGCGCGCATCCGAGATGAGATTTTCAGAAAAAAGTCTGGTCAGAATATCCTTTGCGTTGTCACGGGAATAAGCCAGTGTTTGAATTTCGACAATTTTACTCATTGTGAGTTACCTCCCTGTAAGTTCCATCGTATCATTCCGGAAATGGAAAGAAAAGAGGTTAAGAGACCAGTTTTTTCAGAAAAGAAATCCGGCCGGAAAGGAGACTGACACCCAGAGAAACTGCAAACAGGAGAACAAGAAGAAGGGGGATTCCAAGGAAAGGATTGGAGATCCGTGATGGAATTCCGAGCCTGTCTGCAAGATCCAGAAAGAATGGATGGATCAGGTAGATGCCGAATGCGGATTGGGAAAGAGCCGCCGCTGCCTGGGCTGTTTTATCGCTGCAGGAGCTGCGGCAGATGGTAAGAAAAAGTGCTGTGGACAGAAGCAGAACGGCCGGGGTAAACGGCGAGGCAAGTGCAGTATATGCGCTGCCCTGTCCGACAGAGCGCACGGAGGCCGCATACGCTGCGGGAAACAGAAAGAAAATGACAGCGGCCCACAGGAGTGCCAAGGATCGGCAGCGGTGATCACACCGGAATGTCGATGAACGGCGACGCTGTGCACACGGGGATGCTGCGAGGCGGCTGTGCTCATACAGAATATGACCCAGAAGAAAATAGCCCAGATACCCAAGAAAATAATTCAGGTCAAACAGCTCCCGGAAGTCCATCAGAAGATATTTGAAGGGGAACTCGAACAGAAAGGCGGTGGGGAGAACCACTGCGAAAATGACAAAGAAAATCAGGTACAGGCAGGAGACCCCGCGGCGCTGAGCTCCCTCATAGATCATGGGAACAAGAAGAAGGAGAACTATAAGCATCGGAAGGTACCAGAGGTGATACTTGCCGGTGAGGCGGAAAAAGGCAAGAAACAGCTGCTCTTTGATTCCCTTTTCGGCAAGAAGCTCCGGGTTCAGCAGAGTATCCTCCAGAAGATAGAAAATCTTCCAGATAAAATACAGAAGAAGATAGTGCAGGCTCCTTTGACACATGAAGCGAATGGAAGTACTCTTTTCACGATGGGACGGAGCAAGGAAAAGCGCACCGCTTATCATGACAAAGAGAGAGACTCCGGCAAAGGAAGCGATGCTGCAAAGCTGTGTAAACAAAAGAGGTGCACCAAAAGCAGCACTGACCTGATCCAGCCACTGCGCAGAGACATGGGTCAGGATGACCAGAAGAATTGCCAGCACACGGATCCGGTCCAGAGAAGGATCTCGGTGCAGCTTACGGTTGCTGGAGAAATTGTCTTTCATAAAAAGTTCAGAATTCATAGTAAAACCATTATACACGTTTATGATAAAATTTTATGGTTATCATATGAATATCAGAGAAACCCGGACGTGAACCGGAGAACAGTAAGATAAGAATAGAAGGGTAGGATGGAAGAGCAGAAGGATAGAAAGTGGAATCAGACGGAGACGGATGATTCCTGGACGGATGATCTGGCAGAGGCCATTCATCGTCAGACTATGAAAGAACAGCAGGAATACGGACAGGAGCTTGGAGAAGCCCTGCAGGAAGAAGCTTTGCAGAATTCCGGAGACGATCGGAATGACGCGCAGAATCCGTCGTTGGAATCAGAGCTTCTGCGGAATGATATGCAAAATGATGTGACGGGCGATGCGGAGAGCGTGCTGAACCAGCCGCAGAGTCCCTTACAGGGATCGGATGATTTCCGGGGCGAGGATGTACTGCCGAGAAGAAGCCGGAATTTTGCAGATCCGGAGGAGGCGCTCGGGATGAGAAGACATACACAGCCGGAGGGAGCTGTGCTTTTTGACGAGGTCGTGGATGACGCGGATTCCGAAAGCCGTAAGGAGAAGAAGCGCTTCGGACGGAAAGACAAATCTGCGAAGAAGAAAGAACGCCGCAAGGAGAAGCCGGAGAGAAAAGAAAAGGAGAGCAGAGATACGGGAAAGCGCAGATACAGAGACGAAAACGGATATCAGGACGAATATGGAGATGAATTTGCAAAGGAGTATGGAAGACGCCGCGGAAGACGGGATCCGTATGAGAATGAGGATCCGGAATTCATAGATTCCCGTTACAGGAATTCCGATGATGACCGGTATGACCGCGGAGACGACCGGCATGATCGCAGAGGTGACCGGTATGACCGCAGAGACGACCGGTATGATCGCAGAGGTGACCGGTATGATTCCGGGCGAAACCTCAGGGACAGAGAACGGGGAATGTCACGGCAGGAGCGCCGGGAATACGAGGAATTTCTTGCGTTCAAGGAGCAGCAGGGCCGCGGACGGAAAAAGAAGCACCGTGTTCGGAATTTCATCATTACACTGCTGGTTTTCCTGTTTCTGGTGATTCCGATTCTGGCGATTGCGGCAAGAATGATCGGCATTACCCAGGGTGTCAGTACGCAGGATATTAAGAAGCTTCTCAGCGATGAGGTGAAGAAGAGTCAGGAGACCGGTGCCATGGCGGGGTACACGAACATTGCCCTGTTCGGCCTGGACTCCACCCAGCAAAGCCTGGATTCCGGCAACAACCGGACGGATGTGATGATCATCGCGTCCATCAATAACAAGACCGGTGATACAAAGCTTGTTTCTCTGTATCGTGACACATATCTGGACGTTGGAGACGGGAATTATCAGAAGGCGAATGCTGCCTATGCCTTCGGCGGTCCGGAGCAGGCGATCAAGATGATCAATAAGAATCTGGATCTGAACATCACGGACTATGTGACCGTCGGCTTTGAAGGCGTCACGGATCTTGTGGATGAGGTCGGAGGCGTGGAGATTGATGTGCAGAGCGATGAGATTGAGCATCTGAACAATTATCAGTCTACGATGGCAACGGAGCTTGGGAAGGAATACATTCCGGTGACAGCTCCCGGCGTGCAGACACTGAATGGACTGCAGGCAACGGCATACTGCAGAATCCGTTATACGGACGGAGGAGATTTCAAACGGACAGAGCGGCAGAAGGAGGTCCTCTCCAAGGCCTTCGAGAAGCTGAAGAAATCAGGTCCTGTGACAATGATCAAGGCGGCGAACAGCCTGTCCAGCGAGGTTCGCACCTCCCTGAATCCGGCCGAAATTGCATCGCTTGCCATGAAGGCCATGCGCTTTAATATTTCGGAAACGAATGGTTTCCCGAATGATCAGTACCGGGCTGTCGGCTACATCGGGGATCAGTCCTGCGTCATTCCGGTACATCTGACCGACAATGTTGTGTGGCTGCATCAGTATCTGTTCAATGACAGCTCCTACCAGGTTTCGTCCACGGTTCAGGAGATCAGCGATCAGGTGAGTGCGAAGTCAGGCTATTGATCTGCCGCGAAAAAAGACAGAGAAAATGCCTCTGTCCGGAGTGCCGGTCAAGGGTAATCAGGGGGAAATGTGACACAGAAAAAGAAAATTATTGTAATCGGTGCAGGGGCTGCGGGACTTATGGCAGCCTGTGCCGCAGCGGACGGCGGAGCGGAGGTTACCGTTCTTGAGCACAACGAAAAGGCCGGGAAGAAGATCTATATCACGGGAAAGGGAAGATGCAACTACACCAATGCCTGTGAGACAGAAGAGTTTTTCTCCAATGTTCTTCGGAATCCGAAGTTTCTGTACAGTGCCGTGTATGGCTTTGACAGCAGTGCTGTGACGGAGTTCCTTGAGAAAAACGGCTGTGCCACGAAGGAGGAACGGGGAAAGCGTTGTTTTCCTGCTTCGGATCATGCCTTTGACGTGACGGATGCGCTTGTCCGTCATCTGAGAAAGAACAACGGGAGAATCCGTTTCCACGCGGATGTCGCAGAAATTCGGACAGAGAAGGAATCGGGGGCTGAGACGGAAGCCGCCGGAAAAGGCGGTCCGGAGCTTCGGAGAACTACCGGAGTCCGACTTCGAAGCGGCGAAGAGCTTTTTGCGGATGCGGTGATTGTGGCTGCGGGAGGAATGTCATATCCTTCAACCGGCTCAACCGGAGACGGATACCGCTTTGCGGACCAGCTTGGTCTTTCGGTAAAACAGCCGCAGCCGTCTCTGGTGCCTTTTTCCGTAGCGGAGAGCTGGCCGCTCGAGCTGCAGGGGCTTTCTCTTAAGAATGTAGCCATCCGGCTTGAAAATCTGGAGAGAGGTGTTGCCGGCCCCGCAGGCAAGGCCGGGAAAAAGAAGAAGCGCCCTGTTTATGAGGGCTTCGGTGAAATGCTCTTTACACATTTCGGCGTGAGCGGGCCTTTGATTTTGTCGGCCTCGTGTCATGCGGATTTTGAAGAGCATCCGGAGGGCTTTGCGCTGCATCTGGATCTGAAGCCGGCCATGACGCAGGAGGAGCTGGAGCGGAGACTCGAGAGGGAATTCACACTGCAGCCAAGGAAGGAGCTTCGGAATGCGCTGAAGGCTCTTCTTCCTGAGCGGCTTGCAATGCTTTCTGCGCAGCTGTTTGCGGCTTCTCTGGAGAATCCTTCTGCAGAGGGCGGAGCAGATCGCCCGGTATATACGCTGAATGAGAAGGAGCTTCGGCTTCTTGCTGCTTTTCTGAAGGATCTGACGATGACCGTGACAGGGACCAGAGGCTTTGCGGAGGCGATTGTGACGAAGGGCGGCGTGAGCGTGAAGGAGATCAATCCGTCTACCATGGAAACCAGAGGGATCAAAGGCTTATACTGGGCCGGTGAGGTGCTGGACGTGGATGCGTATACAGGCGGCTTTAATCTTCAGATCGCCTGGTCGACGGGGCATCTTGCGGGAGCCTCGGCGTGCGAAGAAGACTGAGCCGATTGGTATTTTGAAGGAGAGAATAAGACATGTCAGCTTTTAATATTGCAATTGACGGTCCGGCAGGGGCCGGAAAAAGCACGATCGCGAAGAAGGTGGCGAAGCAGCTTGGTTTTGTATATGTAGACACGGGGGCGATGTACCGTGCGATGGCGCTCTATCTGACAAGAAACGGACTGGTCAGACCGGATGAGTCCGATGCTGCTGCCAGGGAGGCGTTCTGCCGCAAAGCAGCTAAGCTGTGCCATGGGGCGGATATCACCATTGTTTATCGCGACGGGAATCAGGTGGTTCTTCTTGGCGGTGAGAATGTCAATCCGTACCTTCGGACCGAAGAGGTGAGCTCTATGGCCAGTGTCTCCTCGGCGGTGCCGGAGGTCCGTGTGAAGCTGGTGGAGCTGCAGAAGAAGCTTGCGGAAAAAGAGAACGTCGTGATGGACGGGCGGGATATTGGAACCGTGGTTCTTCCGGATGCGCAGGTCAAGGTCTATCTTACGGCGAGCGTGGAGGTTCGCGCGAAGCGCCGCTACATTGAGAATGTTCAGGCTGTGAAAAGCGGTGCGCAGAAATCAGCGGACGATCTGGATCTGGAGAAGATCAAGGCGGATATCGCGGAGCGGGATCACCGGGATATGACCCGCGAGGTCTCTCCCCTGAAGCAGGCGGAGGATGCCGTTCTTGTGGATTCCTCGGAGCTTGGCATTGATCAGGTCACAGAGACGATTCTGAACCTTGCGGCGAAGAAGCTTGGAAGACCCTGCGTGATTACGGCTGCGACAGCAGGCTTTTGCTTCGGCGTACAGAATGCGGTGGACACGGTATACAAGGAAATTGAGAAGAATCAGGATGGCCCCATCAATACCTTCGGCCCGATCATTCATAATGAGAATGTGGTAGAGGAGCTGAAGGAAAAGGGAGTCGGAATTCTGAATTCCGTGGAAGAGGCAGGAACGCAGAAGAGCGGCACCATTATCATTCGCTCTCACGGTGTTGCGAAGGAAACCTGGGAGGATCTGAACCGGACCGGTGCGCGGGTTGTGGACACCACATGCACCTTTGTCAAAAAGATTCATGAGATCGTTCACAAGGCAAGCGAAGAAGGCAAGCAGATCGTGATCATCGGCAACCATGGGCATGCGGAGACAGAAGGGACCGTCGGCTGGAGCAGTACGCCTGCAACCGTCATTGAGACCGAAGAGGAAGCGAAGAATTACCGGGCGGATCCGGAACGTATTGTCTGTATCGTTGCGCAAACGACATTCAACGCAGAAAAATTTGAGAAATTTGTTGATTTAATTGCGAAAAATGGATATAATATCGAGACGAATGAAACTATCTGCAACGCAACCAGCGAGAGACAGGCGGAAGCCCGCCGGATCGCGAAGCAGGCAGATGTCATGATTGTGATCGGCGGCAAGGGTTCCTCCAACACCGCCAAGCTCTATGAGATCTGCAAGGCGGAATGCGCTGACACTTATTTCATTCAGACGGTTGATGATCTCGATCTGAAGCTTTCAGGAGGCGAGAAGATCATTGGCATCACCGCCGGGGCTTCGACCCCGAAAAATATTATTGAGGAGGTTCAAAGTAATGTCAGAAGAACAGACTTTTGAACAGATGCTGGATGCATCATTTAAGACAATTCATAATGGAGAGGTGGTCGAAGGTTCCGTCATTGATGTCAAGCCGGAAGAAGCAGTCCTGAATATCGGCTATAAGAGCGATGGAATCCTGACCCGTCAGGAGTATTCCAATGACAACTCTCTGGATCTGACCACCAAGCTTTCCGTAGGCGACAAGCTTGATGTCAAGGTTCTGAAGGTAGACGACCGCGAGGGTACCGTAGCTCTCTCTTACAAGAGACTGGCTCTGGATCGCGGCAATAAGGTAATCGAAGAGGCATATGAGAACAAGACCGTCCTGAAGGCCGAGGTTTCTCAGGTACTCTCCGGTGGTATCTGTGTTGTTGTAGAAGGTATCCGTGTATTCATTCCGGCTTCCCTTGTCAGCGACACTTATGAGAAGGATCTTTCCAAGTATCTCGGACAGGAGATCGAGTTCGTGATCACTGAGTACAATCCGAGAAGACGTCGTTACATCGGCGATCGCAAGCAGCTTCTCACTGCAAAGAGAGAAGAGGCAGCTGCAAAGCTGTTCGAGAACCTTCAGGTTGGCGATGTAGTAGAAGGAACCGTTAAGAACATCACTGATTTCGGTGCTTTTGTAGATCTTGGCGGAGCAGATGGTCTGCTTCATATCTCCGAAATGAGCTGGGGCCGTGTTGAGAGCCCGAAGAAGGTCTTCAAGGTTGGCCAGAAGCTTCGTGTTCTTGTTAAGGACATCAACGGCCACAAGATCGCTCTGTCCCTGAAGTTCCCTGATGAGAATCCGTGGATCGGTGCAGACGAGAAGTATGCAGTAGGCAAGATCGTTACCGGTAAGGTAGCACGTATGGCTGATTTCGGCGCATTCGTTGAGCTGGAGTCCGGCATCGACGCCCTGCTTCATGTTTCCCAGATCTCCAAGGAGCACATCGAGAAGCCTTCGGATGTTCTGAAGGTTGGCGATGAGGTTACCGCTAAGATCGTTGATTTCAATCCTGAGAACAACAAGATCTCCCTTTCCATCAAGGCCCTCAAGAACGATGAGGAGAAGGCGAAGAAGGATGCAGAGAAGGAAGACGAGATCGTGGTTCCTTCCAAGGGAAATGATGACGACGAGGCTGTTACCGTTGACATCGACGCTATGATCGCGAAGCAGCAGGCTGAGGACGCTGAGAACTGATCCGGCCAGATGATCGCAGACAGCGATATCTGAACAGCATAACAGAGAAGCCGCACGGATGATCCGTGCGGCTTCTTTTTGGTGGAAGAAATTTCGCTCAGTAAATCTTTACTTCATCCCAGGTGTCATCCGGGATGATTCCGATGTAGGTTTTTCCGGGATTGATTTTGATCTCCTCCCCGGAAGCGTTGAAGAATCGGGTGACTCCGCCTTCGCCTTCCTTGGTCCAGAGGACGGAAATGTTCTTTCCTTCGGTGCAGTAATACGCGAACTTGAATTTATCAATGCAGTTGTAAATCAGGTAGCCGTTCTTGTCGTACTGGTGGAAGGAGCAGTCCTGCAGGAGAACATTCGTAAAGGTCAGAGGCGCCTGGGTTTCTGCATCCAGATGCTGCTTCCCGTATTCATAATAGTCGTAGGTCTTCGTCTCTTCGTTGTAGACCAGCTTCGACCTGTTGTGATAGAACGGAAGCTCAATGCGGTTTGCTGTGCGGATTCCGTCTGCGTCCCAGTCATCGAGATTCGTCGTTGTCCCGTAATCGGCGAAGTTAAAATGCGGAGCGGGTGCTTCACGGTATTCCTTTGACCAGCCGGTGCGGGCGAAGTTGCGGTCCAGGTCACCCTTCAGAATGTACTCCGTGAATTCTCTGGCTTTTCCGTTGTTCACACGGGAAAAAGTGCCGGAGAAGTGATAGGGGTAGCGTGATAAATAATCATTGATATGAAACGGACCGCCATCGTGACAGATCACGGCATCGTATTCCTGTGCGACCAGAATGTTGGTGGGACGTACGCTGCGGATGCTGCCTGTCTGCGGAAGATCCTCCCAGTCCTTGTAGATGCACATGAGCCGGGTGATGCGGTCATTGGCGGTACTGTTCATCATTTCGTAGACAATATCGGCACCTGCCGTGTTGTAGTGGGGCAGAGCCTTGATTTCGTTGTCGATCATGACGGCAATCGGACGCTGCATTTCCAGATCCTTGTTGATGGGAAGCCCTGTAAGCTCGCTCAGATACTGGCCTTCCGGAACCGGGAGCGGCGTGCCAAAATCCTCCTCGGGAGCTTCGTCTGAGGGATCCTCTGCCTGATCCGCTGCATCAGGGACAGTGTCTTCCGAGGCTTCATCCGTGCTCTCCGTTTCGGAAGAAGCTCCGTCCGTGCTTTCCGTTCCGGAAGAGGCTCCGTCTGTGCTCTCTGTTTCGGAAGAGGCTTCGGAAGAAGCTGCAGAAGACGTGTCATAACCGTCGCTTGCAGTGTTGGAGCAGGCACAGAGTCCTGCGGTCAGAGCTCCTGTCAGAGCAAGGAGCGTGATCCTTTTTCGAATATTTTTTCTTATCATGGGTATTTTTCCCTCCTCCCTCTCGTTTATCACATCATTATAGCATTGAATGACGGCGCATCGATTTTAGAAATTCTTAATGCTTTACACAAGAAAATCACACATTCATCGATTAGGATATCGGAGACTGAAGAAAGGAAAGGCTTTCATTCGTTATTGATTACGAAGCGTGTCACATATAAACAGCTCATGCATGAAACATGAAGAAGGGGATAATGATGCGAGATTCCTGGCTGGTACTTCTGACACAGCTGCAGACGGAGATGACTGCAGTTCCGAAATTTCCGCTGCTGATACAGATCTGCTCTGTGCTGCAGTTTGTTCTGATGCTCCCGATTCTTTGGATCGGGGTGGTTGCGGTGCTTGGCCTTACCAGACGGAAAAAGGACTTTCCGCTGGTAAGGAAAATAAATCGCTTTGCCATTGTGGTTTGTGCAAGAAATGAAGAGGCTGCTCTTCCGAGTCTTCTGGAGAGCATAAGGCGAGCGGATTATCCGGCGGATCACCTGCGTGTTTATCTGTTTGCGGATCACTGCACGGACCGGACCGCGGCGATCGGAAGAAAATATCCTTTTGTCTCTGTCTATGAGAGGAAAAGCGGACCGACAACCGGAAAGGGCGCAGTCCTGAACTGGGGAATTCCGATTTTGTTCCATGATGCAGGGGACTCGTTTGATGCGGTTGCTGTATTTGACGCAGACAATGTGGTGAGCAGCGATTATTTTACCCAGATGAACGCTCAGCTGAATGCAGGCGATGAAATCATACAGGGAAACAGGCTGGGGGGAAAGCCGTACACATCGATTGTTACCAAATGGTACACCTTGTACTGGTCCTGCTATTCGACCTTCTTCTCCTATGCGAGAGAAAAGCTGAATCTGTCGGCATTTCTGACAGGAACGGGCTTTGTTGTGACAAGAAATGTGCTGAAGGATGGATGGCACACGAAGACCATCACCGAGGATGTGGAATTCACGATTCAGAACTGCCTGCAGGGAAGAAGAACGGCGTTTTGCGTATCGGCGGTCTGTTATGATGAGCAGCCCTGGCAGTTTGGCGTGATGCTGAACCAGCTCTCCCGTTGGTGCACGGGCAGCTATCAGATTCTTCGGGAATATGGGAGAGCGTTTTTCCGAAACCAAATGGAAAAGAGAAGCCTTACACGAAGAGAGCTTCTGACCCGGATGGATGTAATGATGCTTCTTCTGATGGGGCCGGTTTCCTGGATCGGATATGTGTTCACACTGATCAACGGCTTCTTTATGTGGGAGCACTGGCAGATCATTTTCTGGCTGTCTGTGGATATTTCTGTACTGGGGCTGATTGCTTCGGTCGTTCCGATCGCAGGTGCAGCCAGATTTAACCGGATTTCCATTCGGACCATGCTGCCGGCGATTGTTACCTTTCCGGTCTTCATGTTCTTCTATATGGTATGTTCGATTCGCGCCTGCTTCTTCCCGTCCCTGAAGTGGAAGAGAATTGAGCATAAGGCACTGGATGTACTACCGTAAAACCGGGGATCAGGAAAGCTCCAGCAGAGAGCGGATCGCCTTCTGTATGTTCTCGGGAGCTTTCAGGTAGGCATCCAGAACAGCGCGGGCTTCGTCGGTAAGTCCGCTTACAAGATCATGGCGATAGGGTTGAAAGGAATGGGAGCCTTCGGAGATTAAGTTTTCTCCGAAGGCTTCGCTGTTGTCTGAGGAAGCATTTCCGGAGTCTGCAGCATCGTGCAGCAGCGGCATGCGGGAGACATCTCCGCCCATGAGCCATTCCGGATCTATGTTCAAACGTTCCCCGAGACTTTCTGCCTTGTCGCGGCGGATCAGAGATTTGCCGTTAAGATAATTGGAGAGTGCAGACTTTGAAATGTCGTATGTGTGCGCAAATTCCGTCGGTGTCATGGAATTTTCCATCAAAATAAGATTTAATCGTTCCGATGATTTTTTAATCGACAGCATCATGCACCTCCATGCAAAAATATTAGCATATCAGAGAAATTTAATACACATGTGCAAAATATTGTTCAAATCAGATAAAC
>ERZ1031114.522-NODE-522-length-11305-cov-5.169600_pt1 | contig 11305 bp, 13 predicted proteins | sample MGYA00518740_ERZ1031114 | MGnify/ENA primary metagenome ERZ1031114 (study PRJEB33719, sample SAMN04261276) | wastewater metagenome | biome: rural village; feature: human; material: feces | host: Homo sapiens | place: El Salvador | collected 2013-01-14 ... | reverse complement strand
CGAGATCTACACTCTTTCCCTACACGACGCTCTTCCGATCTATTCACCTTTATCTCCCATGAAACACCCGAATAGAGCGTTTTCAGAGCTTCCCTGCCGCCCTCGGAAACTTTGCCTATATCGGACATAACGGCATCAAAATATGCCGAGCCCGAAAAATACAGCGAAAATCCGTCCGTATCAAAATTCCGCACTCTCTCCATTGCCGCACCGAAAGCCTTGTCCGCGCTCTGTTCTTTTCCGCATGAGGTAAAAAGAACCGGGCACATGGCAAGAGCAAGCACCGCAAGAAGCAGTGACACCGTACGCTTTTTCAGAAAATTCGCCCCTTTGCCCATTGTATTTAATATAATTATATCATATCAATTTCATTTTGTACAGAGGTTTATTTCAATTATTTTGAAAAAAGTTTTTCAATTTTCTGCTTTTTTCGCCATATTTTCTCATAATGCGGCGGTCGCTCCCCACTTCGGGCGCAAAACTCGGCAGATTTGCATCCCGCGATGAGAAAAATGAGAAAGTGGCTTTGTGTTTCCATGCGACTTGCCACCGCCGTATAAACCAATGTACCGCAAATAGCCAAAATAAAAATACAGAGTGTCGAAAAAGTATTTTTTACTGTAAAAACAGATAAAAGCATTTTTTGGTATAGCCTTCTCCAGTGGGAGAAGGTGGCGCGGTTTACCGCGACGGATGAGGAGTTACTATGTGTGTATTGCCAAAATAAATTCTATCTCGCTATGTTCGCACCCAGACTTTCGCCAAACTCCAATACCCTGTCTCGGCGACGCCGACCGCGTTTGCTCCGCAAATCGGTCAATTTCCGCCCTACCATGCAAAACCAAAGTATAGCCAGTAGATGAAATAAAAGATGTGCTCTCCATCACGTACGCGCACAGACTTCATCCACGCCCGCGCCCCTCTTTTTTTTCAGCGGGCGTGCAGGCAATGCGTGCACGAATCTGCTCGGCTTTTTCGTGCGCTATGTTCGCACGCGTGATATAGCTGAAATTGCGGAGAGTGCAAAACCGCCGACTTTCACTTTGTCCTTTGCCGCACGCACTTGCCACGCATGGCTCGCGCGACTGACTCGTGCACGCGGAGGGTGTTTTTTAAGAGGGAGGAAAGCCCTCTTAAATGACTTTTGCCGCGCTTTTTGTCACTAAAAAGCGCGATAAAAGAAAAGTTACTTTATTTTTCAGTGACGAAAAGTACAAAAAATCCTCTCTCATACGCAAAAGCGGCAGAATTTACATCCCGCCGCTTTTCATATCCTCACAAATCAAAGAGCCTTTACTATACTCTCTGTATCTCTTGCTATCATAAGTTCCTCATTTGTCGGAATCATGTATACCTTCACCTTGGAATCAGGTGCGGAAAGCTCTGTCACGCCGGAAGAGCCTTTTGTCTTGCTGTTTACCTCGTCATCTATCTTTATGCCGAAATATTCCATATTGTGACATACGCGGGCGCGCGTTTCGGCGCTGTTTTCACCGATACCCGCTGTAAATACGATAGCATCAAGTCCGTTCATAGCCGCCGTATAAGAGCCTATGTATTTCTGAATCTGATATCCGAGTATCTCGACGGCAAGCTTTGCTCGTGCGTTGCCTTCCTTGACAGCCGCCTCAAGGTCTCTGCTGTCGGAGGATACGCCCGATACGCCGAGGAAGCCGCACTTCTTATTCATGAAGTTACTCATTTCATCGGGAGTGAATCCCTCGTTTTTCATGATATAAGGAACAATGGCAGGGTCAATAGAGCCGCAACGCGTGCCCATTTCAACGCCGTCAAGAGGCGTGAAGCCCATGCTTGTATCCATACATCTGCCGCCCTTTACGGCGGAGATGGAAGAACCGTTGCCTATATGGCAGGTGATAATCTTTGTCTCTTCCGCGGGCTTGCCGAGAATTTTTATCATCTCGCCGGAAACATAGCGATGCGATGTTCCGTGCGCACCGTAGCGGCGGATATGCTTCTTTTCCACCATTTCATAAGGAATGGGGTAAACATATGCCTTTTCGGGCATGGTCTGATGGAAAGCCGTATCAAATACGAGCACCTGCGGAACATTCGGCATAACCTCTGTACAGCCTTTGATTCCCATGAGGTGCGCTCCTGTATGAAGCGGCGCGAAATCGCGGCAGAGCTCCAGCTTTGCAAGCACTTCTTTGGTGACAAGAACACTCTCGAAGAAGTAAGGACCTCCGTGCACTACTCTGTGACCTACAGCCTCGATCTGGCTCATATCCCTGAGACAGCCTGTCTCGGGATCGGTGAGCGTGTCGACAACGAGTCTTGTGGCAACGGAATGATTGGGCATGGGAAATTCTTTTTCAAGTTTTCTGCCGTCTGCCGTCTTGTGAGAAAGAAAGCCATCAAGACCTATTCTCTCGCAGATACCCTTCGCGAGAACAGCGGCGCTCGTCGTATCAAAAAGCTGATATTTGAGTGATGAGCTTCCCGCATTTACTACTAAAACATACATAATAAAATGAAACCTCCGTTTGGACTTGATTTTATTTGAATTTTGCATTATACTGAATATTATACAGGAAGTCTGCGACAATTTCAATAGCTAAAAACAAAATTATGGAGAATTTTTATGAAAATCAGCGCCGTAATCTGTGAATATAATCCTTTTCATCCCGGGCACGCATATCATATTTCCGAGGTAAAGAAAAATTCCGATGCCGTCATTGCCGTGATGAGCGGCAGCTTCACTCAGCGCGGTATACCTGCCGTCATTTCCAAATATGAACGTGCGCGTGAGGCGATAGCGGGCGGTGCCGACCTTGTGCTGGAGCTTCCCTTTCCTTATTGCGCCGCTTCTGCCGAATATTTTGCCCGCGCTGGGGTAGATATCGCAGAACGTGCGGGTGTTGTTTCCGAGCTTTCCTTCGGCAGTGAAAGCGGAGATGCGGAAGCACTGATGAAAATCGCCGAAAACATGAACAGCACCGCCTTTGACAGAGCACTTGCCGAAGCTTCGGCAGAGGGAAAAGGCACACACTACGGCAGGCTGTTTTTTTCAGTATATCGTTCGCTTTTCGGCGATACGCCGGAGCTGGACGGCTCAAATAACATCCTCGGCATAGCGTATCTCCGCGAGCTTCTGCGGCGAAAAAGCGGCATAGTGCCGCACACCGTGCGCCGCGAGGGACTTGCCTACAACGATACTGCAGGCGAGGGCTGTATTTCCGCCTCCGCCGCGAGGGGTATGATATATTCGGGCAAAATCCCGCCGCTGACAAAATCGGGTGAGGACACCCTGCGCGACTGTATGGCAAGCGGAAAAATCGCGCGCGCAGACAACCTTTTCCTGCCGTTTGCCGCCTTTCTTCGCATGGCAAAAGCGGATGTGCTCTGCCGCTTTTCCGAGATGAATGAGGAGCTTGCGAGCCGCCTTATCTCTGCCGCGCGCACCTCATTCGATATGGCTTCGCTCATCGCCGCGGCGCGGACAAAATCATATTCCGAGGCACGGATAAACCGCGCGATGCTCTTCGCTCTGCTCGGGATAACAGATGCGGATTTCGGTGAGGTGAGCTATACAAGCCTGCTTGCCGCAAGCGAAACGGGGCGCCGCATAGCTTCCGAGATAAGCAAAAAAGGCAGGCTTTTCATCCTCACAAAACCCGCTGACTACAGGCAGAGCCAATTTGCCGCACAATATGAAAAAGGGCTTCGCGCCGAAGCGCTCTGGACGCTCGCGCTCGACAAGCCCGCCCCCGCCGACCTGCTTATAAAAAGCAAGCCTTATATCGTTTGACAATGTCAAAAATCACCTCATCTGCGTAAAATGGCAATGAGGTGATTTTTTATGTACAGCGGTTCTTTTGTCGCTCTTGTAACGCCGTTTGATAAGGACGGCAGAATAAACTATCTGAAAATAGCGGAGCTTATCGATTTTCATAAGAATAACGGCACAGACGGTATCGTCCTGCTCGGCACGACGGGCGAAGCCCCGACAATAACCGAAGCCGAAGCGGAAAAGCTGATTCTTTTCACGCTGGAGAGAGTGGGCGATATGCCGCTTATCATCGGTTGCAGTTCAAATGACACGCGTGCGGCAGTCGAAAAGGCGCGCAGATGCGAAGCGCTCGGAGCTAAGGCACTTCTCGTTCTCACTCCGTATTACAATAAAGCAAACGATATCGGTATTATACGCCATTTTGTGAGCATAGCAGATGCAGTGGATATACCTATTATTATCTATAATGTCCCATCGCGGACAGGATGCACCGTTTCCGTTTCCGCGCTTGAAGTGCTACGCGAGCACGAAAACATCATCGGCATCAAGGAAGCGAGCGGAGATATATCGTATTTCATGCGCGTATCGCGGCTGATTAGAGATGATTTTTCCGTTTTCTGCGGGAATGACGATATCGCCGTGCCGATGATTGCGGCGGGTGCCTGCGGCGTGATTTCCGTACTCGCAAATCTCTGTCCCACAGAGGTGAGCCGCATGGTTTCGCTCGCGCGCTCGGGAAATTTTGCCGCGGCATCGGAAATCCAGAGAAAATATCTGCCGCTCATAAGTGCGCTCTTCTCCGAGCCTAATCCTATCCCCGTAAAGGCGGCGATGAACCGTCTCGGCTTTGATGTAGGTACCTGTCGTCTGCCGCTCTGCGAAATGAGCGAGGCGAAGTTTGCCGCGCTCGAAACGGAGCTGGAAAAACTGCGGTAATGTCTCGCGGGTCGCCGATTGGAAATGACACATATGCAGAGCAGTCAATTTCCCTACCATACGGGTCGTCGTGGGAATTGACACATACGCGGAGCGTGTGTGTCGGCGTCGCCGAGACAGGGTAACGCCGACCCTTGCAAGATAAAATCCAAGTACAGTACACACAAAAAGGCATCAGTCATAACCACCGGCAAAGCCGGTGGCTTGCACAGCCCTATAAGGGCAATGGTACTGGCAGGGCTGAAAGCCCTCTGAAAAAGTCTGACATTTGCAAATTTGCACTGCAGTCGCAAATGCGACAACAACTACTTTTCGCCTCCCTTGTGTAAAGGGAGGTGCCGAGCAACGCGAGGCGGAGGGATTGCAAAATTCACATGACAGAAACAATCCCTCAGTCGCCTGCGGCGACAGCTCCCTTTGCACAAGGGAGCCACCGCTGCGGCGGGATTGTTCATCGGCAAAAGCCTTTCCGGAACCACCCGCTTAGCGGGTGGTTTTCGTAAGAACTCCTCCTTCGTCGGAGTTCTCTATACAAAAAAATCACAGTATTGTGTAAATCCTGCACAATACTGTGATTTATCTCTGCAAACTCACATCTTCATCTTTTTCCTGAAGATGACCACGGCAAGTATGTATATCACGACCGCGTATGCAAGCACGACGGCTATATGCGTCGGGATGGCGGCATAATCTCCCGCTATCGCGGCTCTTGCGGCATCGGCTGCATGCACAAAAGGAAGCGCACACGCTATCTTTTCGAAAGCGCCGCCGACAAGCGCAAGGTCAAACCAGACGCCCGAGAGCCAGCCTGAAACATTCGTCAGCAATGCGCCGCATATTCCTCCCACCTGCTTGTCGTTCATAAGACTGCCGCAGAGCAGTCCTATTGCGATATAGAGCAGAGCCGACGGGATAAGCACGACTATCGCAAGCAGGATATTCACACTCGCGGGAAGTCTGAATATCGTTGCCGCGAAGAAGCATACGGCGCTCTGCACTATGCCCATCGGCACGAGCGGCAATGTATAGCCGAGGATAAAATCCGACGGGGTCATCGGCGATGAATAAAGCCTCATGAGAAACGATGTTGTCCTGTCCTTGGAGATAAGCATAGCCGAAAAAAGCGAAAGGAAACACAGTCCGAAGGCGGCAACACCCGGCGCGAGCCTGTCGATATTATAAATCTCAACGGGAATATTCGCCTGAATAGCTGTCATGAGAAGCAGCAGTATCAGCGGGAAAGCTATGCCGAAAAAGAGCGTCACGCCGTCGCGCAGTATCTCCTTTGCATTTCTCCGCGAAAAGGCAAGCATTCTTTTCATGCTTTTTCACCTCCCGCCAGTGCAACGAAAGCATCCTCGAAATTTCCCTTTCCCGAGAGGGCGACCAGTTCCTCTGCCGTGCCGCAGGCGACAAGCGAACCATGCGACATTATACCTATTCTGTCCGAGAGGCTCTCCGCTTCCTCGAGATAATGCGTCGTGAGTATGACCGTCGTGCGACTGCGCAGCTTTTTTATCACGCTCCACAGCTCGCGCCTTGCGATAACATCAAGCCCCAGCGTCGGCTCATCGAGGAAGATCAGCTTCGGCTCCGATATCAGAGCCATCGCAATGCTGAGTCGCCTCTGCCAGCCGCCCGAAAGCGTTTTTGCTTTCTTGCCCGCGACGGAGGAAAGCCCCATCTCTTCTATCTCGCGGGAAGCGCTTTCCCACGGATTTTTTGCACCGTAGATGCCCGCGATAAATTCCAGATTTTCGCGCACCGAGAGGTTGGCGCGACAGCCGTCTCCTGCGGAGATACATTTATAAGCTTTTTTACCTCGTGAGCTTCCGTTATTATGCTGTGCCCGAATATCCTCGCGTCTCCGGAGGTCGGCTTTGCAAGGCAGGAGAGCATTTTTATAAGCGTGGATTTTCCGGCGCCGTTTACTCCGAGCAGAGCAAAAAGCTCACCCTCGTCTATCGCGAGGTCAAGTGCGTTTACAGCCGTCAAATCCTTGTATTTTTTTGTCAGTGCCGATGTTTGTATCGCAGTCATTTTTCTTTCTCCTTTGAAAGCGTTCTGAATTCGTCGGCAAAACGCTTTTCGTCCTCCACTGTCGTAATATTGCTCTCGACGACGGTTTTCAGCTCTGCGGCAAACCTTTTCTCGTCTGCCGTAGGCTCGCCCATCATCGCTTTTTCCACGGCGTCCGTAATCAAATCCAGCTTGTTCATGGCGATGCCGCGACTTTCATCCGCAAGCAACAGAAGCGTATCTCCCGGGCGAAGCCCGAACATGTCGCGCATGGATTTCGGTATCACAATCTGCCCTTTTGCCCCTATTTTTGCCACATCCATCAGCTTTTCCGCTTTCTTTTCCATATTGCCTCCCTAATGTATTTAGTATGATTTTTCATACTAATTATACTATTCTTACAGAATTTGTCAATAGTTAAATTGAAAAAAGCGATTTTGCCGCAAAATAAATAATCGGAAAATCACTTGATATGTTCACATTTTTATGATATACTGAATATTAAAGCAGAAGGGAGGCTTGCAAAATGGAAAAAATCATTCCTTTTATAATGTGTGCCGTTTTTGTACTCGCGGCATACGGACTTTTAAAGCTGTCTCTTTTCATCAGCTCATATGTGACGCGAAAGAAAATCCTCTCATACGGCGTAGCCTCCGAGGATGCGGCGACGGCGCTTTTCTGCTCGTATTTCGGTATGAAAAATGTCATTTCCAACGCCGTGCTTCCCGTTTATACCTCGGCGGGCAAGCGATATACGGAAATAGATAATATCATCGTTCTTCCCACATGCGTCGCCGTCATCGAAATAAAAAGCATGATAGGCAGGATAGAAAATCCCGAGGGCGCGCAGACATGGCGGCAAAATGCCGTCACGCGCTCGGGCGAAATAAAGGAGCTGGATTTCCGCAATCCTTTTCTTCAGAACGACAGGCATGCCGCCGCGGTCAAGGAGGCGCTGAAAAATATGCCTTTCGCCCCGCCCGTATACGGCTTTGTCGTATTCACATCGCCGAGAGTTTCCTTTGTCTTTAAGAATGATAAGATACTCAAGCCCACGCAGGCGGTAGACAAATTGCAGCAGCTTTCCTCTCGCGGAAGGAAGCTCACGGGAGAGCAAAAAAGCGAAATTCTTACCCGCCTGCGCACCATATCGAAAAAATCGAGGCCCGCTTTCGCAAAGCAGGTCAAAATGCGACAGGGTCGCTGAAAAGAATACCGAAACATATATTTTTCTCCCCGCGATTGTGAGTGTTTTCGCACGCTCCGTGTGGTATATTCTAAACAGAATATATTATTCGTGAGGTGAAAAATCTATGAAAAAAAATCTACCCGTTTTCTCCGGCATATTCGTCGGCGCACTGCTGATAGTACTCATCGGCATTTTCGTTCTCGGCGGCGACATCACCGCTTCCGACTATGTGTCCCCGTGCGATATCGGCGAAAGCTTTGCAAAAAGCGAAATCGATCTTCTCTGCAAGGACGGCGTGCTCGAATATTTTGTGAGGGGCGACAAGACATATTTCTATCCCGAGAGCGGTGTCACGAGGGAATATATGGCTCGTGCCATGGTGAAATATCTCGGTATAGATGAAAAGAAATACAATGACTACAAGTTGCCGGTAAGCGACGCCGACATGATAAGCGAGCAGTATCTGCCATATGTGCGCGCCGCCGTGGCAAGAGGTCTCTTCCCGCTTTATGCCGACGGAAGCGAATACCGCTTTGCGCCGACAGAGGGCGTTTCGCGCGAGGAAGCTTCATATATCGCCTCGGCACTCTGCTCATCGTACATATCGAGCAGCAAGGCGGAAAGCTTCCCCGATTTTGAGGATACAAACGAAGCCTTCCGTGCGGCGATGAAGCGCGTGGTGGCATACGGCATAATCATCGGTTATCCCGACGGGACGCTCCGCCCGCAGAATATCATCTCTCATGAGGAGCTCGCGCTGATGCTCAGCCGTATGCGCGAAAACAAGAATTTCATATCCGAATTAAAATAAGACAAGGTAAAGGACATAAGGCATGGCAAAAAAGGAAGCCGGAAAGTTCACCGCATCCGATATAATGGAGGGCATGATCTCGGTTCGTGCCGTGATACGCGGTGCCGAGAGCGGAGTGAACGACAGAAAAATAGAAAAGATAATATACGATGAGGCGCGGGGAAAAACGAGAGCAAAGGAGCTTTCCTATCTTCGTGCCATGGGGTATAAATACGGCTTTCCTGTTTTGCCGGTGGCGGCAGAGGAAATAGAGGCTCTCGCCCTCGGGACAAGCCACGGCGGTATTCTCGCCGTCTGCTCTCCCAGAAGCTTCCCCGCGGCAAGCGCGGAAAACCTGCCGGAAAAAGGCTTCTATGTCATGCTCGAGGGCATCGAGGACCCGTATAATTTCGGCTATTGCCTGCGCTCGCTCTATGCGGCGGGCGTGACGGGAATCATCCTCGAAAATCACAACTGGACAGGCGTCTCCGGCATAGTTGCCCGCGCGTCAGCCGGCGCATCCGAGATGTTTGATATGCGCGTCTCGGAGGATTTCGCCGAAACGGCAAAGGCTTTTCGTGCGGCGGGATATAAATTTGCCGTTGCCGACAAGAGCGAAAAAAGCCGAAGTATCTACGATTGTGCTCTGAAATTTCCCCTGCTCCTTGCCGTTGGCGGCGAGCGGAGAGGAAATACAAAGGCGGCGCTCGAGGTTGCCGATGAGATAATCGAGCTTGATTACGGCAGGGACTTCCCTGCGGCGCTATCGGCGGCATCGGCGGCTTCCGTCATCGCATTTGAGATATTCCGTCAGAACAGAGAGTGAGGCGGAAATGGATATATATAATGAAAAAATAAACGAAAATCTCTCTCTTTTCCAGAAAAAAGGCTCACTTGCCTTCGGTACGGACGCGTATCTGCTCTATGCCTATATGCGCTCCTGCAAGGAAAAAGCGTGCGAGCTGGGCGCGGGCTCGGGTGTTATCTCGCTGCTCTGCGCCTCATCGGGCAAAATGCGCGATATCGACGCTTTTGAATTGCAGGATGATATTTTTGCCGTAGCGGCGAAAAATGTCGAGGAAAACGGTCTTTCCGGCAAGGTGCGCATCCTGCATTCCGATATACGCGATATCCCTGCGGAATATAACGGCAGGTACAGCGTCGTTTTTTCAAATCCGCCGTATCTGAAAGCGGACTCGGGCAAGGCAAACGAGAACGCGGCGGACAGAATTTCGCGCAGAGAACTTCACGGCAGTATATACGATTTCTGCGCCTGCGCATCGCGCCTGCTTCGCTTCGGCGGGCTTTTCTGCGCTGTCTACCGACCGGACAGGCTCGGCGACCTCATCTGCGCCATGCACGAAAATTCGCTTGAGCCGAAGCGGCTGACCCTCGTCTATCCGACGGTCTCCCATGTTCCCTGCCTCGTGCTCATAGAGGGAAAAAAGGGAGCTGCGACAGGTGTTTTCACCACCCGCCCGCTGATTATATACAAAAGTATAAATGACATGACTCAGGCAAATTACACAGATGAAATGAAATACATTTACGAAAACGGAGACTTTCATGAGTTCTATAAAAAGCCCTGAAAAATATATATCTCCCGAAACGGAGAAAAATAAAACCAAGGCAAAAACGCTCTATCTCGTCGGCACGCCGATAGGCAATCTCGCCGATATTTCCGAGCGCGCGCTGAAAACACTCTCCGAGGTGGATTTCGTTGCCGCGGAGGATACACGCAACAGCGGCAGACTTCTCTCCTACTTCGGCATCAAAAAGCCGATGGTAAGCTACTTCGAGCATAACAAGCGCGAACGCGGCGAAGAGATAGTCCGCAGGATAGAGGACGGTGCCTCCTGTGCGCTGATAACCGATGCAGGCATGCCCGCGATAAGCGACCCGGGGGAGGATATCGTCCGTCTCTGCGCCGAGAGAGGCATTCCCGTATGCGTAGTCCCCGGCGCGTGCGCCGCGGTATCGGCGCTTGCCGTCTCGGGACTGCCGACCTCGCGTTTTGTTTTTGAGGGGTTTCTCTCCACTGCTAAAGCCGAACGCAGAAAATCGCTCGAGGCGCTGAAAAACGAGCGCCGCACCGTTATCCTCTACGAAGCTCCGCATAAGCTTGTCGGCACGCTCGCCGATGTCTTCGCCGTGCTCGGCGACAGGCGGCTCTCGCTCTGCCGCGAGCTGACAAAACTGAATGAAGAGGTCATCCGCACGACGGTCTCGGGCGCGATGAAATACTATGAGGAAAAGGCTCCGCGCGGTGAATATGTGCTTATCCTTGAGGGTGCCTCCGAGGATGATGTGCGCGAGGAAGCTTTCTGGTCCGGCATGAGCACGGAGGAGCACACGGAGCATTATATCTCGCTCGGCATGACGAAAAAAGACGCGATAAAAGCCGTGGCTTCCGACAGAGGGCTTGCCAAAAGTGAGGTTTACGCCGAGGTCATGAAAAAATAGAAAAAACGCAAATTCCCTTGTAATATGCAGAAAAATATGGTATACTAATATAAGAAAAACCGGAAATATAATGTTATACATTCGTATAATTTATAATATACAAGTGTATAAGTGAGGGATGCCTATGAAAACAAGAATTATCGGCGGAAAGGTT
>ERZ1031114.521-NODE-521-length-11311-cov-5.342040_pt1 | contig 11311 bp, 18 predicted proteins | sample MGYA00518740_ERZ1031114 | MGnify/ENA primary metagenome ERZ1031114 (study PRJEB33719, sample SAMN04261276) | wastewater metagenome | biome: rural village; feature: human; material: feces | host: Homo sapiens | place: El Salvador | collected 2013-01-14 ... | reverse complement strand
AGATCTACACTCTTTCCCTACACGACGCTCTTCCGATCTATTCACCTAGTTTATCATATCTTCCCACTCTACCACCCTTTTCTGGGTGTTGCTTGTTATGACAAGCACGGCATAAACTCACAAGATTGCTATCTACATACGCCAATTCCGGATACTCATCTACATGTTTTATATGATGTACCTCTGTTGCTTCTCTAGCCTTTCCATACCTCTTACAAATTTGGCATTTGTAAGAATCACGAGCAAGAATGCTCTTTCTTTTTCTTTTCCATTTTTCACTATTATAATTAAACATAATCAATAAAAAAGCGCTTTGCAATTTAGAACCGAAAGCCGGGGAATAGTCCTCGGCTTTCTTTTTTTGCCCACATGCCCACCTCGCCAGCGTTTTCTATACCGGCGCACCGAAATAATTAACTTGCCTTTTCCGCAAATTTCGGCAAATATGCAAACCTCATAATCTGCTCCCCATTCTTCTTGCACAGCTGATAAATATCTTTATAGTGAGTTCCTTTTTTCATTTCTTCCTCTACAGTATGGAGAACCATATCTTCTAAAAAAGCAATGACCGAAATTGTTTTAAAGGGTACCGAATCACGCTGCCCGCTCTGAATACCAACCAAATCATTTATCAGCTTAGAATAGACTGTATATACCTTTCCCCTCATGTTCCGGCTTCCCTGAGATTCTGCATATTCTACTAAGTTTGCTAACATGTCTGTTTCGCAGCGGCGAATCAATTTTCCTTGCTTTCGGGTTAACAGCCATTCAGAAGATCTTCGCTCTTGGATAAACGCCTCCATTTTGTTGAAGGCATCAATATATTTCAGTTTCCATTCCAGCGCTTCTTTTCCTGTAAAACCCATGACAAGCAGAGAAAACCCGTCTCGGTTCATAAGGTACTCTTTATATGCCCTTCCGCGTTCTGTTTCATAATAGCTTTTAATAAACATAGATTTCACCAGCGAATTTTCGCTGATGAGATTTTCTATTGCCTGAGTAACGTGCTGATGTTGTTTATCAAATCGTTCCGCTATTACTCTGCTACTAACAACGGCTTGCTCTTTGCGTTCAAAAATCATTAAGTTATTTTTCATGTTTTATTCTCCTTATTTTTATTTGCAGCTGTGGAGAACGAGCCGCATTATTTTTTAATGCAATAATAAAAGCCCACGCGTTGCGTAGGCTTGGATATTCCGGCTAGCAGGGATTAGGCTAGCCTTTTGCAAGAAAAATATTGAGAAAAGAATGTGAATCAGCGTTCAGGCTCTCGCGCCCGCTCGCTGCATATAAGGGGATGGCTTCCCCGTCCCGCTATCGTGCGGCGGGTACTTGCGTCCCCTGTTCAGCGACCTGCACATGGTACGCATCGTTGATAGGCGCATACAGGTCTGTATCATCCGCTGTCTTGTACCCCGCAAGCGGTAAGCAGCAGAAAATAAGCATTTTTGCGGCCAACAGGAGTTGCACCCGTTCACACAATCTAACCGCCACGCTTGTGTGTCTCTTTGCCGCATATATGCCGGGTTTCCCCGCCCGGCTTCGGGATAGGAGGTTATGGAGGTTTCTCCTTGGCTTTTTGGCTGTTTACATTATAGCACAGAATAAGTATCGCTTTCTATCGCTTGTTTTATCTCAATCAGCAGAAGTGCTCTCCCGTGCAATTTACAAACCCATTGATAACCATAATGCATTTCAACGGCAATCCGTTCCCAAGTCATACCCTTTATGTACCGCAGCCGGAGTAGCCTTCTCTGGGTATCGTCCTGCACCGTGCCGATTGCCCGCTCAATCTCTATACGCACCGCGGCCAGCTGGTTGATCTTATCCATGAGCGATTCTCGCAGCTCTGCAATCTTGATCGCCCCCATCTGCACTTTGTCAGAACCCTTCCCCCCACTCGGGACGGCAGACCATGAAGCTGTTACTTTCTGCGCCTTGCTTTCCCAATATGCGATCTCTTCCCGGATGTCCTTTTCCTCTGCCAGGACTTTCAAGTACCTGCTGAGAAATTCTTTCTTTTCTTGGCTTGTCAATCCGCAACCTCCCTTTCCTGGACTGTACGCCCCGCTCCTCTTATTTCTTGATCCTGCTCAGTTTTGCATTTAGGTCATCATGCACGGCAAGAGCGTCCATAATATCTCCTATGGTATCATCAAATCCAATCTGTTTCATTGCCCGTTTTATGTTGTAGCACCCTGCCTCCGGATCTGCATAAAATTCTTTTATATCAGCGTTTACCTCATCCGCAAGAGCCTTGAGCCTGTCTTTTCCAAAGTTATGTTGCTTATTCAACACAATGCAGCATATCATTAACGCAGTCTGCGCCGCGGCTTCTCGATGCCGGCCAATTTCATACAGCCGCTTTATTTGCTGTTGCTCGATATAATTCAATCCCTTTTGTGGCACTTTACTTTTCATCTGGCTTCCTCCACTGCTGACTGACGCAGCCAGGTCAAACAAGCAGCTTTGCAATACGGGGCGAGCTTACCACCCATTTCCATTGCGTGGCAGGTGCCGTCTTGCTTTAATTGTCCACAGACATTGCACCAATCAGCTTCATAAAACACCTCGGCTAATTCCTCATCGCTCATAGCACGAATCACATCTGCGTTTGTCATTTTATATCCCTCCAAATCCATTTTGCACCCACAGTTGGGGCAGTATTTATAGTTAGGTGTATATCCTGCACAACGGCACCCACATTCAGAACAGTGAGAATAGTTGCCTGTACGTTCGATCTCTCTAACCCACACCCCATGCCTCACCGGCGAAACGTCGGCGGCTGGAATGGATTCTACCATCCGTTTCATCTGTAAGCATGACATTTTCCCATTGCACGTGTTCCTATTGCGTTCAGATATCATATCAATCAGGCAATCCCGCTCTATGTACTTATCCATTGTTATACCTCCTTTGGCTTATCAAGTGGCAAACATGCACACTTGCAATAATCAATATATTCATCAATCGGGACAAGAACTAAATCATACTTTTTCCACTTTTTACAAAATCCAATTTCCATGTGAACAGGCGCATCAGCTTTGCAAATGTCACCATATCCACTTTCTTGCCATTCTTTCAATGAATAAACTTCCGCATGATGCGGGTATTGGGTATACCCGCCAAAACACCGCCTTTCATCATCTTTTGTGCGGTGTCCCCACAACCAGCACGGCATACCAAACTTCCAACGGTATTTGCTATGCTTAATGCTAATTGCAAGCAAATTTCTATTATCCACCGTTTGCCCTCCTATTCCATACGCATTCGCTACAAAACATTGTGCCTTTTTCTTGTAAATAATCCCGCTCACACCTCCGTGCAATCGTCAAATTCCGGGTCACTATCGGGATAAATACAGCGAAAATCCTCCGAGGTAAGCACGCCGACAAGACAACCATAGCTTCCCATACCAGCATAGTTCGTAAGACCGCCGAAGGTATCATTTGCAATCTGTATTGCTTCTTCCTCACTGGTAGCTTCAACTTGCATACTGCAAATGATGTTTGCATGACCGTACACTTTATACGTTTTCCTTTTTATCGCTCTCATCGCCTTTCCCCTCCCAATCTTCGCAGGAATCTGCGTAGTCCGTCCAGTCTGCGCAATACTCGCTGTCTATATTGGTGCAGACAAAGCCTTCGTCTATGTTTTCGTACAAGTGCCATTTGCATGTCCCGCAGCATCGCTCCATTCCCTATTCCCCCTTTGGATGAAAAACAACCACCATTGATGGAAATGGTGCGCTATTTTTAGCCTTTCCGAATTTTAAACGGCCCCGTATAAATCTGATTTCTGCTTTCCCATTAATATATTCGTGGAACCAAATTGTATCTGTTCTAGCTGGTAACAGCATTACAATATAATTGTTGTTTTTTTGATTCTCGTAAAATGCTTTCTTAACCCATTTTCCGATCTCTCTTCCATATGGTGGATTGCACCATACAACTCCATCCCACTGTTGGGACAGTCAATTCTGATCAGGTGTATAAAAATTTATACATTTTGCGTTCTCAGGCAATGCACATACATCTAAATCGAATCCAAATTCATCATTTAACTTATCAAAAAAATCTTGTGGTGTTTCCCAAACATCTGTTTTGCTTGAAAACATTACTTCTTTATTCATTCCTTATTCCTCCAATCTTCTCTTGCTCACCGCGATGCAGAACGGCTCAATCTCGCTCGCCCATCTGGCTGTGCCCTTTCCGTGTATGCGTTCCCAGCATAAAGGAAAACCGCCGATTCCATCAAACAGGCTCCCCAGTGTGGCGTTATGTGGTAAATACCCGCTCATGCGTTCAAACATCCATGTCCAGAACGGAAGCGCAATGCTGTTCCCTAAAGCCTTGTATCTCGCGCTGTCGCTTGCCCTTACTTTTTTCCCGTTTACTTCTGTATCGGGGATATCTGTCCATCCATCCGGATATCCCTGCAGCCTTTCACACTCCAACGGCGTCAGCCGGCGAACCGCTCCGGTTAAAACAGCCGTCTGATTCCCTCCGGCTTTTTCTCTCGATGGTAAAGATGGATATTTCCCGCTTGCTGAATAAATTCTCCTGGCCTGCGATTCTCCCGGCGTCAGGTTCGATTTGGGGCCGATAATCGGCTGCTCATGATTACAGTTTAATGCGGGGGCTAATCCGGTCATGATTTCTGCGTTTGCCTGACCGGTAGCCATACACACGCAATGGCGGTCTGTAGAGTTTATGGTGTATGCTGTGTCTTCTGCAATCCCCGTTCCGTTCTGAACAGCCCTTCTGTCGACAACGTTTCCCTGAATGCATAAGCAGGGCGATCGATTGGTGCCGCTTATGGATGATCTCATTGTTGGCACCAGCTCTTTTTCCCATCCAATTCCCCATGACTTCGCCCCCTGTCCAGCTGAAAATCCGTAAATAACATTGGGGGGCATATTCCTTTCTATCGGTGCCGACCTTTCAGCCTGATACTGGATACTTCCAGCTGTGCTTTTATGCCCGTTAAACCCTGAACACACCAGCGGCTGATTGTTTCCACCTGTCCCGAATTTGGCGGTTACTGTGCAGCAGGTTTCACACAAATCTTTTATCCTGCCATCCTGCTGGTGGCTTTCATACACTTTCATACGCCCTGCTCCCAATTTTTCCGGGCTGCTTCCATCACGGCACGGTTCCTCCTGATCTGGTACCATAATGCCCGGAGCAAAGCATCCGGAAGAGGCCTTCCACGTCCATCTGCCCTGCGTAAGATACCCCGGCAGGCCTTTACGCTCAAATAGTATTTTTGGGTGCGGACATTCCTCCAAAATCTGCCACAAGCGCGATTCTGCGTCGGCGCTGGGGGACTCCCCAAAACTGTGCGTCGTGTACTCTCCAGGCAACGGACCAGGTTCCCATTTCATCATGCAGGATTCCGGCTGTTGGCCATCCCTTTTCAGGCACAGGCACAGAGGGGGCTTCCGGTTCTGCAATCCGGATGGTCTCTTCCAGGACTGTTGCAAAATCTTCCCCCTTGTTGCTGCTGAATTCTCCCGGTACATTTTCCCACACCATGTATCTTGGGCGAACCATGACTCCTGCCCTTCCAATTGACCTGTCAATTTCCCTCATCTCCTTTATGATCCTGATCTGTTCCATAAACAGTCCGGAACGTTCCCCGGCAAGTCCCTTCCTCTTCCCTGCCAGCGACAAATCCTGGCAGGGACTTCCTCCGGTGATACAGTCGACCGGCTCTATCCCGCTCCCGCGAATCTGCGTGATATCTCCAAGATGCTTCATCATATCCTCCTAATTTCCCCATCTTCTATGGTGTATTTTTCATATTTTTGTAAGGCTCCCTTAATCCATTCCTCCGCCATTTCATGCGTAATATTTTTTCCTTGTGCTAAATTGTAGATTTTTATCCATGATTTAAAAAATGATACGAAAACATCATTACTGATAGACAGCCGCACATAAGAGGATGTTTGCTCAGCATATCCGTTTTCTATGCCTAAATTGCTGCAAGACAATTTTGCAAGCTCTATAAGCATAATAAAATAAGCATTCAACGGAACTTTTTCTGATTTGTCCACAGAAATCAAATTTTGTGTTCCGCATAGGTCATCAAGCGTCGTCCCTAATGCTTCCGCAATGGATATTGCTTTATCCATAGACGGTTGCCGTCTTTTTTTAGGGTCTCTGGCTTCATATGTGGCTATTGTCGCCCCTCTAATTGAAAACCCTTTCTTGTTTACTTCTTCGGCAAGCTGGTTTTGCGTCCAATTTTTGTTTTTCGTTGCTTCTCTTAAATTTTTTGCAAATATATCTGCATTAAATGTGCCCGGATTGTTCATTTTCTCAGTCCCCAAATAGATCATTCTAGGTATTGCCATACAAAAATGGGAATTCTTCCGAAAGCTCTCGCTGTCTGGCTTCTCTCTTCTTCTGCCTTTTATACAACCGCATATCAGCAGTCTTTTTCTGATTCTTGCTCCCCAATCGCTCTTTCCGTTCCTGCTCCAGATCACGTTTCTTTTGTTCGTCGTTATACATGCAGTTCGTGCATCTATTCCCATATTCACAGTTCGTGCACTGGATATTCATGTTCAAAAACCTCCACTTCCGTTCTAGGGTTCGACCTGTCGCACTCGCCTTTGAGTATTAACACAATGCAGCGAAAGCTGTCATCAGTGATTACACCTGCCGCTGTCAGCCCGTCCAGAATCATCTTCCCGGCATAATTGTCCGGATCACGCCGCCTATTGTCCGGGAAAAAGTATGTAAGCTTTACCGTTGCCCGGCGTATCGGCTGCTTTGGTTTCGGCCTGCACAACAGGGAAACCATATGCTTCCACCGCTGTTTTTCGTCTCGGTACTCCCATACATTCTGCCGCCCAGCATATCGGTTTTGGCTCGGCGGTATTTCCGGAATTACAAAGCGCATTATTTCTCCTCCGACAATTCCGGCACGGCATATTTGTGACTTCTTTCATATTCTTCCAAATCGAAGGAATAGCCGTTTGGCTCTGCCGCATCTTGCATTTTGCTCGGCTGGTTATATCCGTTTTTTTCCCAAGTTCTGACTGCCGCTTTCCAGTCTTTCATGTTTTGCTTGCCGACTTTCCATCCGTTTGATGTGTAGTGGTCGACAAAGTAGGCGGCATCAACCTTGTTTTTACGATCCAAGCAATAAGATGCAACTTCTTCTACCGTTGGAGGCACAAACTTTTTTTGGCGCGTGCTTTTTTTAGATATCTCGTTAGAGATATCTTTTTTTAATAATTCTTCTTTTTCTTCTTCTTTTTCTTGGTACGTTTCGTATACGGTCGTATTCGCTCGTATTCGCTCGTATCTTTTTGATATGTTTTCTCGGTTCCTGTTGCAAGTATCCTTATAAGATTCTGCGTCTCTATCGATATTTGCTGACATGAAGTCAAACGCTACAGACTCCCTTCCGTTGAGTTCAGGCACCTTACCGGACGCGCTGTATTCTAGAAGCGCCCGAAACAGTCTCCCTAGTTCGCCATCTGAAAGCCCTTTACATTGCTTGATGTAGGAATGATATGCGCAGAAATATTCTCTTGCCATTCGCTATCCCCCTTTTTCTTTTATCAAAAGGGGAGATCATCCAGTCCGCCAACTTCCTGAAAATCTTCTCCGGAATTTACATCTCCGATTGAGTTTGACTTATTGTCTGACGGAACAAATTCCCAACGATCCACCACGACTTCGGTTCTATCCCTATTGTTTCCCTGTTTGTCTTTGTATGATTCTGCGCGTAAGCGTCCCGCGACGGCAATCGGCTTGCCTTTTGTAAAATATCGTGCAATGCCTTCCCCACTTTCACGCCATGCCACGCAGCGGATAAAGTCCGTTCCGTTGTCTTTCCCCAGTCGGTTTACCGCCACGGAAAAAGATACAACAGAAGTTCCGCTGGGGGTTTTCCTTAACTCCGGATCGCCGGTCAAACGGCCTAAAAGATGTACCGTATTCATTTGTTCTCCTCCTTCAAATTCAGGCGTCCGCACAGGTATGCGTCAAGTCTGATTCCATAAATGTGATATTTTTCATCAAAGCTTTTTTGCCCCATTGCGTGCGCTTCGATGTGATGCTTTCGGCATAGGGCCATTGCCCGAATCCCTTCATGGATGATTTGGTTTCGGTCTCTTCCCATGCCAACCGCTTCAACATGGTGCAGATCCGCAGGAGCATTGCACACAGCGCATTTCCGATGCTCCAGGCAGCTATACAGATACTTCCCAATATCATCCGCCTGCATCAGCAAGGTGTCTTCGGTAGGTACGCACCACCGAAAGCAAAAATCAATCAGCCAGCTGATGAAGTCTGTTGCTGTTGATTTCTCGCAGTTGGAAAGGCTGAAAAATTCGCATCCTTTGTCTTTGACAAATTCTAACGTCAGAAGCTTCCGCAGGTATTCCGGTTCATGTCCAGAATACCATGCGATATCTCCAATAATGGCGAATATCTTTCGCCGTTGCTCCGGGGAGATTTCCCTGCCGTCAAACAGCCTGATTTCAACCGTTTGAATCTCTTGCCGGGCAATTTCCCTGTCAATCGCCAATTCCGGCACGATGACGGTTTTCCCGCCTGCTCTGGCGATCTTACCCGGTACGGTGATCATTGCGATTCACCTTTTTTCCGTTTCGTATCAAGATTAATGCAGTACGTCACTACGATGGAAAGCTGCTCATCCGTTGCGTCTTCCAGCCGGGTCAGCTGTTCTCCGGTTTTCGCTTTTATAATTTCTAATCCGTGAATATCCTTATAACCCACCTTTTCAAGCCATGTTCTAACAACAGCCAGTCTGTCAGCGGACTTGTTATACACTTGTTTCTTCTTCATTGAAAACCGTTCTTCCCCATTACCATCCACAATGATCAACTGCGTCATTTCTCTCCGCTCATTATATTGGACATCGCGGACCCGGAATTTTGCTTTCTGCGTTGCTCTTACCTTTCCGTTTTTGTCTTTGTAAAATTCGTCGCTATGAAGGAAAATCCCGATAAACGGTGCAGTATAGAGTTCTCTTCCAATCCCCCAGTTAAATCCAGCGCGCTTAAAACTGTCGGAGGCAAGGCCCTTTTCCGCTTCCGCGTTGGATTCGGTTCCGGTATCCTCTTTCCTGATCCATTGATTTTTTTCGCCGTCCCACACAGAGATGATACAGTTCGCGTTGTCTCTGGCATGCTCACGCTGCCAGTTCATAGGGCCGAAAACATCATCCAAAATACGCATATCTACTCTTGCATTTTTGTAAAGAAGTACTACTGCTCCTACTCCGCTTTGCGTTTCTTTGACTTGCTGCACTCTGCATTCAATATCTTCTGGCATTAATGTCGGAATTGAGAATGTCATTCCTTTTCCTCCTCCCATTCTACGGGGCAAAGCTCCCCGATCCGTTTTGTAATCTGATCCCGAAATAAGGGTTCTCCTGTTACGTCACACCAGAAACGCCCTTTTCCATCGGAATACCGGAGAAAATAGCAGTGCAAACATCCCGGCTCCTGCTCAGGCAAATCAATGTTGACCAGCACCGTTCCGCGCCGGTATTTTTTCACAGCTCCTAAACTTTTGAAAATCATCTTCCCACCACGCTCATTCTTTCCAGCAGGTATCCCTCCAGATGGTCTATGTAGATTACCCGGCCGTCCAGCTCCGCCACGGTCATTCCCCGATACAAAGCGACTGCGTTTTCTTTGTCCTTTCGGCACTTGTCGCATTCGCAGTATCCAGTAAAGTCCGCCGCAATGTTTTCCTCCGTCCTGACTGGCAGGTGGATCGTATATAGTTCTTCATGCGGGAAATCAAAAAGGCTCTCTCCGGTATATCGAAAGTCCCCAGTGTTCGGCGGTTCCAAATACCGGCCACCGCCAATCTGCCCAAAAGGATCATGATTCATTTGACTTTTTCCCCTTTCCGTGCCATACTATATGTGAACATATTTCTTGTGCGCCTTTGCGGGATTGTCGTCCCCTGGGCGCTTTTTTCTTATCCAAATGCCGCATCCTGTCAATCCAGGGAGATATCGCCAGCCCCATCATGATTCCGCAGACCATTGCTGTCACGGTGAAGATCACTGTCGGGCTGCTCCACACAATTCTTGGCATCTTTCCACTTCCTCCAATACTTTTTATTTGCCAGCTGTTCCGGCGTCATGAGCGCATATGGCCACATCCTGCTGCACCAGTCCAGAATCCGCAGGCCAAATGCCATGATTTCCGGGTCAATCATATTGATTTCCTCCTTCGCCGTTTTGAAAGCCGCACAAAATGCGCCGAATAGTCTTGCTCTCCCCGAATCTGCCGCGCCCGTTCTTCCCGCCATATAAAAAGCTCTTTTTCGTATGCCTGATTCTTCGGGCAGCTGATTTTGCATGTGGCCGTCCGGTTCGGGCAATCCTGTACGCATGGGCTTTTTGGCTTATTCACTGCAATCTCCCTCGAAAAACGCCCGGAATTGTTCCGCACCGTACTGCCCCTCTGTCATCTCGATTACCTCACGGACAGTGTACTTGTCTTTCAAGTCTTTTAGGCTATTCACAAAAGATTTTGTTCCCGCTTCGCAAGCGCCTGTAATAACCCGAGACATCCTTTTTAATTCTTCTACAGTAAAAGAATCATCCAGCGAGATTCCCCGGTATTGATCTGCTCCTCTGTCAGCCGCAGATTTAAAAAGAAGATCGGCCACCCCATCGCGGAAGTTGCGGCAATGCGCATAGTGTTTTCCGTCAAAAACGACGTTGTGACCGGGAATTTTCCCGACAAAAAAGGTATATTCCCCGTTTTTCTTTTTCTTTTTGATGTGCGTCAAGATTTCATCTGCGTACAGGTATTTTCCGGAGACATATTCACCGTGACGCAATCTTTTTACAGTAGGGTTTGTAATCTTGGTACCGCTCAGATACAGCCCGCCGCCGACAGTCAGGTTGTCCGGCAGTGCGGTGATCTTGGTATTTCTCAGATCCAGCCAGCCGCCGACAGTCAGGTTGTCCGGCAGTGCGGTGATATTGGTACCGCTCAGATCCAGCCAGCCGCCGACAGTCAGGTTATCAGGCAGTGCAGTGATCTTGGTACCGCTCAGATCCAGCCAGCCGCCGACAGTCAGGTTGTCCGGCAGTGCGGTGATCTTGGTATTGCTCAGATACAGCCCGCCGCCGACAGTCAGGTCGTCCGGCAGTGCGGTGATATTGGTATTGCTCAGATACAGCCCGCCGCCGACAGTCAGGTCGTCCGGCAGTGCGGTGATCTTGGTATTTCTCAGATCCAGCCCACCGCCGACAGTCAGGTTGTCCGGCAGTGCGGTGATATTGGTATTTCTCAGATCCA
>ERZ1031114.519-NODE-519-length-11322-cov-4.632289_pt1 | contig 11322 bp, 6 predicted proteins | sample MGYA00518740_ERZ1031114 | MGnify/ENA primary metagenome ERZ1031114 (study PRJEB33719, sample SAMN04261276) | wastewater metagenome | biome: rural village; feature: human; material: feces | host: Homo sapiens | place: El Salvador | collected 2013-01-14 ... | reverse complement strand
ACAGCACCGTATAGCCGCGCAGTCCGACAATTGACTCCAGCCCATCCCGGATGCTGGACCCCAGCCCTGAAGCTGATAGAACGTGTCGCTCACCATTTCGGGGAGCCCAAACCTCCATGCCATAATTCCCAAATACGCGGCCAGCACCGCAAACGCTATAATCGAAATCATCATAATCTTGTTTTGCCTTAAAAATCTATATCAGTCTATAAAGTCTACAAAGGCCTATCGCCCTCAAAGAGCTTCTTCCATCATAACTAAAACATTCTCCACGTGCATCCCACGCCCAACCACACGTCGGGCTTCCTTGTGAACACCCCATACCCGAAGCCACCCGTCAGCCCCACGTTGAAGCGCCTGTTCTTTCCTCTCCCCTCTACGCTTTTCGTTACGACCACCGTCTTCTGATATACCTCAATGCTGTCCAGCCTCGGCTCAAATCCGCTCACCCACGCCGTGTAAGTGCTGTCCTCGTATCGCTTCTGCGTCCGAGGCACAACGGCCCATACCGTGTCCTTCCGTGCAGTTTTGCCCGTTTCCTGCGCCTCTGAGCCACCTTTGTTGCTTGTATGTCCGTCCATGACCTCAGACAGGCGGCCCGGCTCAAAGACCTCTATCTCGGCCTTGGGAACGGTCGGCTCTGTGGGGAGTGCCACCGGCACCCGTATCACCCCTGTCACCACGCTGTCCGCCGCACTGGGCTCCGTAAATCGCACCGTGTCCCTTACCGTCACCGTGTCCACGGTCACCTTTCCCTTGCCGTCGCGCGAATGGTGGTTGCAGTGGTTAGCCAGCCCAGCCCCAAGGCAGAAGCCTGCGAACACCGCCGCCACCATCACCCCGACAATATTGTCTTTCTCTTTCTTGCTCATGTCTTTCTATTAAAGTTTATTTTCTCTACACCTCCGATATGCAGCTGTTCGCCTTCTTCAGCCACGCCAAGCGGTCGGCCATGCCGTTCGTGCCGCCGTTGATGCGCTTGGTGAGAGCCGTATAAGCGTCTTTGTCCGCGTAGATGTTCAAGTTGTTCCGCCGCCAGAACCACAGCGCCGACAGTATCGCGTATTTCGGCCGCTCCAGTAGCTCAGGGCACTCAAGGCACTGTATTCCCGTGTCCGCTTGCAGCAGCGTGTAGTTCTTCCTGCCAGTAATCTGCAAGTAGCCACGGCCCTTATACCTCACCCCGTCACCGGCATACACGTTCCCAAGGTCTTTCCTGCCCTCATACGCCTTGCCCGACGCTATCTCCTTAGTGTACGTCAGCCCCGCGCTCTCGTGCCCAATCTGCGCCAGGAAGTATCTCAGTCTCCTCAACGTATCGAATCCATATTCCGCCATCAACGGGTTCATGGTCCTCACTATCTCGAATATCTGCCTTTCCTTTCCTTTCCCGTAAAGGCTAACTAATTCACTTGCCAGCATCTTTTCTGCCTCCTGTTTCTTTATTGTTATCGTTGTTATTGTCATTGCCTATTCAGCCAGTCAGGTCTATTCAGCCCACCAAGCTATCCTTGCCGCCGTGTTCGCCGTCACCCTCGGCGGGACCTGTGTTCCCCTTGCTGGAGCTTGCGTCAAAGTCAATCATCTCCGGGTAGCCTGTGGTGTAGTCATAGTCGCACACCTCCTCCACGGTCGTCAGCTTCTCCACCGCTTGCAGGTGCTTCTCCGTCGCGTTCTGACATTCCGAGGCATACTGCTCAATCTTGGCCAGCATATCCCTGTAGGTCTCTATCGGCATCGTGTATTCCGTGCCGTCCCACATCTTCGTCATCGTCTTCTCACCGTTGTGCTCGTAAGCGTCCAGCGCGATGGTCACCGCCAGCCTCTCTTGCAGCGTCAGCCACATCCGCTTGCCGCCCAGCTTAAAGCCGTTCACCTCCGCGGAGTTGTTGTAGGCGTTTATCTCGGCCACCTTGCCGGCAATAGCGTCGGAGAGCGTAGGCACGAGATGGGGCGGCTCTGGCGTCTCCTCCGTACCCGGTGAAGAACCTTCACCAACGTGCTCAGCGGCGTGCTCCCTCACGTATGCCTCATATTCGTCACGGCTTACCTCCGTGTAGTTCTCCGCCTTGTCGTACCGTCCGAGGACAACAGTCTCCGAAAAGCTGTCACCGTTCCTCAGCATCATGCCCTCCGAGGCCGAAAGCACCGTCAGGCCGTTTATCTTCTTTGTTTCTTCCATAATGTTGTTTTTAATCATTCCGTTTATTCAAACTGCACCGTCCAGCCCTTGTCCGTAGCTATCTTCAGGTCGTCGTCCGATATGGGGTCTGAACCCTTGCCGCCAAGGCTCACCGGCTTGTTGTTAACGCCGAGAGTCAGCGTCTTGGCCTCCGTCACCATCTCCAAACCGTTGATGACGACCATGCAGCTGTCACGGGTCATGCGGCTTGACACTGCCCTGAAGTCGTTACGTATGCCCCTCAGCGTACCTGTAAGCTCCCTGATGTTAGTTCCCCACAAGAAGAAGTCGATACTGCCGCACGGCGAAAAGTCTATCAGTCCTATCCTCAGCGTCTCAAGCGCATCTAAGCCAGCGAAACAGTAAGACCAATTTTCGCATTTCGTGATATTGCAGCTGCTGAGGTCTATTTCCCGAAGTTTCGCGCATGCTTGGAAGCACAGTTGCATACTCGTCACGTTCGCAAGCGTCATATTGTCAGGAAGCGTGAGCGTCCTGAGGTTCGAGGCATACAATAAGAACCCATACATATTAGTAGCCGCCTCGAAGTCCCAGCCGCTGAGGTCAAGACTTTTGATCAATTCGTTCTTTTGATAACCTATCACCATGCAGCTCTCTCCCGGCATGACGCTCCGCTTCCCTGCGTAATAGACAGCGGCCGCGCTCAGACCAAGCCTGTTCGTATTCGGCATGCTCTTGACATTACCGTCACTACCGTCAAGATACACGAACTCGTCCGTGCCCTTGATGGTGTTCTTTATCGCCTCCGCAAGCTTGGCATCCACCTCGAGGTGGTTGTCCTTGATATACTGCAACAGCTCTTCGAGACGCGCCGCCTTCTCCGTGAATCCCTGCTCCCTTTCGCCCTCTGCCGTTACACGGGTGTTCTCAGCCTCTACGCGTGCCGTCTCAGCCGTCACCCTTGCGTTCTCTGCGTCAACCCTTGCGCTCTCTGCCGTTACCCTCGCGCTCTCTGCTGACGCGCGTCCCTGCTCGGCACCCACTCTCTGGCCCTCGCTGTTCTCGCGCACCTGTTCGGCTTTCTTTCGTTCCGCCTCAGTGCTTGCGCGTGTAAGCTCAGCTTGCACCCTTGCCTCTTCGCTCTTCACCCTTGCCTCTTCGCTCTTCACCCTTGCGTTCTCTGCGTCAACCCTTTCGCTCTCTGCCGTCGCCCTTGCGTTCTCAGCGTCAGCCCTCGCGTCCTCTGCCGTTACACGGGCGTTTTCAGCCGTCACCCTTGCGTTCTCTGCGTCAGCCCTCGCGCCCTCTGCCGTCACACGGACGTTTTCTGTCTCTACGCGTCCCTGCTCTGCCGTCACCCTTGTGTTTTCTGCGTCAACCCTCGCGCTCTCAGCCGTTACCCTCGCGCTCTCTGCTGACGCGCGTCCCTGCTCGGCAGCCAGTCTCTGCCCTTCGCTGCTCTCGCGCACCTGTTCTGCTTGCACTCTTTCTGCCTCACTGTTTGCGCGTGTCTTCTCGGCTTCCTGCCTTGCCTCTTCGCTCTTCGCCCTTAGTTCTTCACTTTTTGTTCTTCCCTCTTCACTCACCTTTATCGCGTCGCTCAGCTCGCTCATCGCCTTATTCTGCGCCAGCGCCTCCTTCACAAGCGCGTCCAGCTCCCTGTCAGGCGGCAGTATCACCACGGCCGTGTCCATCTCCACCGAATCCTCGCCCTCGTCGGTCTCGCCCAGCTCCGTGTCGGCGTCAGCGTTCCTATCAACGATAGCCACCTGCTCATACTCGTTGCTTCGCCAATCATTCCCGAATATCTTTCCGCGCACCTCCAGCGCGTAAGTGCCAAAGGGTATCCGGTCTCCCTCGACCCTCGCCACAATCACGTTGTCCTCTTTCGCGTCTATTGTGTGAGCCAGCTCCAGCCGCCTGTACGCCGAGCACAACCTCACCACGATGTCGGTGCAGCCCGGCAACGGGAACGCCACCTTCTCGCCCTCAACTATCTTCACTACGGGTATCCTCATGGTGAAGTCATTACCTCTCACTATCCTTTTCATGTCCAGTTTTTTATTAAGTCTATCTCGTCTATAAAAGCCTGTCGTCTACCCACATTGATTCCTCACTTTTCCTTCTCCTTTCCCACCTTCTCGAACGCCTCCTCCACGGCCTCGCCCATGGCAGGGTCTTTCTGCCTTGCCAACGCCACGGCGAAACCCTTGCCAAAAGCCATCAGGTACCCCTTGATGGTGCGCTTCTCTATCCTCACGTTGTGTATGTAGAGGAAGTGGCCACCTATGGAGCTTATCTCGCACAGGCAGGCTATCACGCCGCCGACCCACGCGCCGAAGATGTAGTTTATGCCCACGAGCGGCAGAAAGCCAGCGCCTATCGCTTCAGCCACCATCATCAGCATGAGGTAGTCTATAAACTTGTTCAGGCTACGCCGCCACGCCCGCGAGCGGTGGAACTTATACACCTCCGCCAGCACCTTGTCACCTTGCTTTAACGCCTTGTCGCGCCTTAGCCTGCTCTCCTTGCAGCCGAAGCGGAAGTCGAGCATACATAGCAAGCCTATCGCTATCCAAATCCACTTGGAGTCCGCCAGCATCTGCGTTATCTCCGAGGAGAACAACGTCATGCCGAAAGCCCTTACCCCTGTATGCACGCTGTTCCCCGTCAAGAAGCTTGTCTGTAATATCGAGCTGCCCATCGTCATACTTTACCTGTTATTGTCGTTATCGTTCTTTTCGTTCTCACGATTCTACATTCTTCACTCTAAGGGGGGAGGGGTCTACATCATCCACAACCCGCAACCAATCACGCCGCCAATGCACGTGAAAGCCCAGTCCAGCGCGTCGCTCTCACCCTCATAGGTCTGGTCGGCGACCTCCTTCAAGATGCCCATCACCACTGTCACCATCATCGAGAAGCCGACGCACGTCCAGCGTCCCTCGCCAGCCACGCCCTGCATCAGCATGGCCGTGAAGAAGGCTATCACCAAGCCAGCCAATAAGTGCAAGTACCTTTCAGACCCTGCCTTTGCCAGCCACTCACCAATACTCTTAAACACATTGTAAACCTTTTTCATAATCTCTTTGTCTTTAATCGTTAAACATTCATTTCCGTTCTCCTCTGCCCAATATGCCCATCAAGCCCAAGGGGTAGCCGCACGGCCATTCTTCACTCATCAAAAGAGCCCCCCATTCGCGTACACGCATCGCCAGCTGCTCTCCGAAGCGTCATAGACAAAGAAGTTCCATTGCCCCGCGCTCCCGCTTGTCGCCGTGTTGCTCGTGCTCGCGCCCTTCATGAAGCTCTTGCCGCCACCGTGGAACGTTATGCGCGTTGTCGTGGTCTGTATCACTATCACCAGCTGCCCCGCTTTCGGGTTAGATGGCATCGTGAAATCACCGCGCGAACAGAGGAACAGCGTCCTGTTGGGGGAGCCGCTTGTCGTCGAAGCGTCCAACGCCAACCCCTGCAAGTGACTGAGACCGCCCATGGCGCTAAGACAGTAGTCGCCATTCGTCTCTATGCCCAAGGCCGCAGCGTCCCTGCCGTTGCCAGAGCCGCCGTTCTTCACCTGCACCTGTATCAGGTTGGCGTAGTTCACGTTCTGGCCGTTCACCAACGAAGATGGGTACGTGTTGTCTTTGCCGCTCGTCGTGTCAAGTTGGCCGTTGCCAAGGCAGACCAGCGACGTCCTGCCTCCAGGGGTGCCCCTCACGCTTATGTTGGTAGCCCTAAGCCCCAATCCCCACATTGACGACGACGTGGCGCTGTACATTCCACTATCCGTGAACGTGAAGAAACTTATCGTGCCGCTCGTCGAGTCGATGGAACCCTTAAACGAGGCGTCGCCCTTCTCATTCAACTTGAAGTTGTCCATGTCCACCACCATCGAGCCATTACCCGATATGCTCAACTTGTGCGTCGCCGACACGTTCACCATGTCCGCGTTCACCTTCACGTTGGTCAGGTTGCCGTCAGCGTCTATCAACACCATCGGCGTGCCGTCGTTCGTCCTCACGTAGGTATGGTCGGCCGTCAGCGTTATCTTCTTGCTGTCTATGTCTATCCCCGTGGCGTACAACGCCTGCTTGTCTACCATGTCGCTCCGCTTCGCCGTCCACTCCGTCATCGTCGCGCCCACCTCAAGCTTCGGCCGGGCAATCTCTATCGCGAACTCCGTCGCCTCCCAGTGGCTCGACGCGCCGGGCGCATATCCAATCCCGGCCTTCTGGCACACGTAGTACGTGCCGCCATACAGCACCACGTCTCCCACGTTGTAGCTCGTGAATGAGTCGTAACTCTCCTTGTTCGTGCCGGGTCTCACCAAGCGGAACAGTATGTGTTGTGGGACGTTCCCCATCGGCCTCCAATGCACCCAGTAGCGTTTCCATGCCGTCGTCGGCGTGATGTGGGTGTGCAAGTCCCCATCGGCTGGATTCCGCAAGGAATCTAACTTCTCATGACTGCTTTCCGTCATGACGTTTCCCGTGCTTGGAGAGTAGAGATGGCATTGCAGCCCGCCGTGCGCGTAGTCGCTCGCCGCCCTCGCGTAGAACGACAGCATGCAGTCCTCGCCGACTTTCAGTCCCATGTCCTTCGTGGAGTATTGCAGGAAGTCGCCAATTTTCATGGTAGGCAGGAGTATCGCTTTCACGCTTGCGCTCTCGTTGTTGTAGCCGCCTTGCTTCACGGTCGTCTCGTCCAGCACCTCCACGTTTCCCGTCTTCGTCAGCGTGCCCGTGCCGTCCAGCAGGTTACCGCCCACGTAGTCATAGTCCTGCTCCGAGAGCGTCCAGCCGTTATACTCCTCGCCCTCCTCCAACATAGGCTTGCAGATATAGCCGTCAACGAAATAGTCAACCTTCGACCTTGCGAAGATATTAATCTCTACATACTCATACTTAGCATCAGATGGAACAGAAAGCTTAACGGTAAACAATTCCCACTTATTGGCTTCTGATACAATACAAGTCGAGCTATAACCTGTAGGACCTTTGTATCCAGCAGGGCGAGAAGTGTCTATCTTGGAACCTTGGTATAGAACTTCCGCAATGAAATAAATATCATTTGGTGTAGGCGTCTTGGCATAGAACGAGAGAACATAGTTCTTCCCCTTCTCCAACTTGATGTTGCCTTGTGGCGAAATACCCCACCATCTAAAACCAGACAAGTAATAACTGTCCGTTCCTGTCCGTTTAGTGCGGCAATGGATGCAATTAACGCCATCAATGCCACTGTTTATCTCTATCTGTTGTAACGGATAGCCATCATAATACTGCGTCTCCGAACCGCTCATGTACGTAAATCCGTCCCCATATTTACGGCACGCGCTTCCCACAAGCATATTTCTTCTGCCCACTGACTTCTCGCTCACCTTCAGGCTTATCTCCTTGGCCGTCTGCCTTATCTTGCTCTCAAACAGCTTGAAGTCCGTGCTATTGCCGTCGTTGGTGAGGTAGTTATATACGCTCTCAAACTTCTTGTTGTCGGCCTTCAAGCCGCCGTTGAACTTCGCCACGTTCACCGAGAACGGCACGGTCTTCGTGTACGTCACGCCCGTGGCGTTCTCCGTCACGCTCACCGTCACGCTTCCGCTCGTAGAGCTCACCGTCACCGTGCTGCCGTCAATGGTCACAGATTGCGTGGTCACCGAGGTTATCGTCACTATGCCGTTGTCATTCACCGTGGCATCTTCGCAGTTCACCATCGAGCTTATCGTGTACGTCACGTCCCTCGCCTCCTTGCCGTCCCTCACGCACATCAGTGCGGCCCAGGCGTTAGAGTAGTCCTTCACCAGTCCGTTGTCGTCGGTGTCGAGCACTATCGTCTCCGGGGCGCAGATAATCTCGAGCGCGCCCTTGCCGTCCGCGCCCTGCTTGCCGTCACGCACCACGGGAAGCATCACGGTCTTGAGGAACGTGCCGCCGACGTACAGGGCGAAGTTCCATGTTTTCACGCCCTGGCCAAACGCGTTGAAGGTCTTGACGGTAAAACTACCCGACGGCCAGTCGGTGAGGTCACCGCGGTCATCCGTCCTCGAGATGGTAAAGTACGCCTCGCTCTTGTCCGTCACCTGCACTGCCGTCCCGCCGGTTATCTTCACCACCTTCGCCGTTACGCTCACCGCGTCATTGCCGTTGAGCTTACCCGTGCTATCTCCCTTTAGCACACTCGCAGATAGATAGATGTCATAGGCTGAGCCGTCCTCTCCCTTGTCTCCTTTCTCGCCCTTGCCGCCGCTTATCTCCTTGCGCCAAACCGCGGACGTGTCGCTTGGCTCTTCCGTGGTGGTAGTGCCTTTCTTCACGATGCACGTCCAAATGGCGTTGTTGTGGCTCACTTGGTCGTAGTAGCCGTATTTCGTCCCCTCTGCCCAGTTTCCACGGAAGTTCACCAGCGTTATCGGGTCGCCGCTCGCGCTCATAAACTTGAAGCACGACGACACGAACACCACTTCCTTTGGTGACAATATGAACACCGTGTTCGAGTATGTGTTAACGCCGTCCCAATGCCTGTAGTCCACGATGCCCGTCAAGGCCACTATGCGAGGCAATGTGCCATCCTCCGTGCCCGTTGTCTCCAGCATCATCACGTTCGTGCGGCTCTCGTCGTTGTATTGGTCACGTCCATCAGCGTCACCGCTCGCGAACATCCTGTGGCCGTCCAGCACTATCGTGTCCCCTGCCTTCGGCGCGTCGTTAGTCGTGCTCACGCAGTCCGTCTTCGACAGCACCACCCAGCCAAACTTCTTGCCGTCATACAAGTCCCTTGTCTGCTCCTTGCCGTCAGCGTCCGTATAAGTCTCCGTTATGGTCTCGTTCTCCGTGGACACGTCTGTCACCAGGCGCCAATAGTAGGTGTTCGACACGTTCTCGTAAACTCCCTCCTTGATGTCAAACGTCTGGCACTTCGCCTGGTCATACTTCCTCCATCCGTTCTGCGTCGCCGTCGTGCCGTCGTCGCCCAAGATGTAGCACTTCCAGCCAGTCACCTCGCCGTCAGCGTCAGTTACTGGCGACACGTGCTGCAACTTGCTCGACGCGCCGCTCAGGTACACGTTGCCTCCCACGGCGTAGAGCTTCCTTATCTCCAGCGAGTTGAACACGGCCTTACCCCATACCATGAGGTCAGTGACCGACAACGTGTACTTGCCCTGCGTGTTCTTGGTGATGCCGAATCCACGTTCCAACGCCTCGTCAAAAGTTAGCGAGGACAGCGCGTCAACCACCACGTTGCCTTTCTCGTCAAACTTGTAGCCGCGCGTCCCGAACGTCGCCCCTCCTTTCAGCTTAACGAGCACGTCGGAGATTAATCCCTTAACAAAGGTTATCAACCCCTGCGCCGTGTCGTCCTGCGTTTTGGAGAGGAACTCTTTCTGCGCTCTAAGACTTGATAATGTATTGGTATCAGAGAAAGGCGTATTGTCATTAGATGTGACTATATATACAGACGTACCACCTATTCCGCTTCCTGAATAACTTTTCCCATTGTATGTCAGCTCGGACACCCGCTGCGCCAAATCACCAATCTTAGAGTATGATGGTTTCTCACCAATGATGTACTGCGGACTATCCCAAGGAATATCGAGTTTTATCTCGTAGCCTATCACCCTCGAATCCCTTGGAGTTGTGAAAAATGCAGGGTTGTTAAGTTTTACAGCTTCTCCCAACGAAAAATACCGCTTGCTTTTGAATACGTAATCGCTCAGCATCGTAGCCGTGTATGTCGTTGGGTCTATCATGGACTTCTTCAGATACTCAATGGTGTCAAGGAGAAGATCTACAGACGCTTCCATGATAAGATTTCCCGGAATCATTGTCGCGTCCCAGTTATAAAGGACAAAGGTGTCACCCACCTTGGGGCACAGGTCGGGGTCGGGAAGGGTTCTACCATAATTCTCGTTGGCGCACACCTCAAAACACTGAGATTCTGGATTTACAACATACTTACTTTTGTCGGTAGTCTCGTTCCCATCCTTGTCAACGAAAGCCCCATTACTGTTCATCTTGTACAATGGCTTACCAAGTGGATTGAACTTACACGTAAAATCAAGCCCGTTCAGTGATCCGCTCTGAAAAAGGATAGAAAGGTCTTTGCCCTTTAGAATATATTTGTCAAGAAACTCAGGCTCCCCAATCTGAACCCCGTCCTCGTTGACAAGCTTTAGTCCAGAAAGACGATAGTACGTGCGTGTTATCGTATCATTCTCGTCAGCGGTAGCGTTGTTCTTTACTTCCTTGGCATAAGTTTCAACCTTGCCTATCTCGATAATGTTCTTTGGGTAATCATCATCATTCGTGACAGCTCCCTCGATATACTGCTGCTCCGAAAGACCTTTTACTTGTAAGTAGTTGCCAACAAGCTCGAAACCATTGTCAGAAAGTTCCTTATTGACCTTATCCACGACCGCTTTGGCCGTGTCGGATGTAGCCGCATATTCTATAAGCTCATCTACGGTGGGAAGCATCAGACGTTGTTCCACTACACCATCCTTGGTAACATCAGTGATGCCGTCTTTCTTGTACGTGTCCGGCAGATTTCTTGCTGCACCAAAGGAAAGCAGTCTTGTGAAGTAATTGGACGTGCTTGGGGACGAAGATATGGATGCTACATTCGTTCCTGACTTTAATTCAACATCCGCTTTCTGTTCGAGCTTACACTCCCCGAAATGGATAACATTCTCCGTGACCCACCACTCACATTCAAAGGTACTGGCAACCTGTGTAATCGCATCAAGAATATTGATATTCTGATAACTTATATTCCTCGCCTTTTTTACATCTACAGTTGAATCTACGAATATAGTGAAGTCCGTCTTGCCATAGACCGCGTTATTGTCCCCTATCGTGTCTTTATCGGTAGAAGTATAGTTTCTATTAAACAGATAAGATTTGTCCTTAGAAACCAAATAAGCAAGGTTCCTGAGAATTATCCGTGCGTGGACAAGGATTGATGCGGTAAGCGTGAAATAAGCCTCCGGGGAGCCGCTTTCGGGAATATAGCGAACTTTCTTGTTCTTCCATTTGCGGTAGTAAGCCTCAAACTGCGGTTCGTAAGTGTACTCCGCACCATCGTACTGCGGCTTCACGGGTTCGACAATCTCAAAACGTCCCCAGTTGGGAAGTTCTATGAAATCACCAATGCGGAAACCTATCGATTTTGCAGAGTGAAAA
>ERZ1031114.512-NODE-512-length-11400-cov-6.159454_pt1 | contig 11400 bp, 8 predicted proteins | sample MGYA00518740_ERZ1031114 | MGnify/ENA primary metagenome ERZ1031114 (study PRJEB33719, sample SAMN04261276) | wastewater metagenome | biome: rural village; feature: human; material: feces | host: Homo sapiens | place: El Salvador | collected 2013-01-14 ... | reverse complement strand
CATGACCTCTTCGTAGCTGTCTGCGCCCTCTCCGCCTGCTCTTAAATCCATATTTTCTCTGCTCCTTTTAAATTTTCCGGTCTGCCGGAAACAGGAGGAAACGGCATCAGCCGTTTCCGAGTGTCTTACTCCACTGTTACCGACTTCGCCAGATTCCGCGGTTTGTCCACATCCAGTCCCTTGGACACGCTGACATAATACGCCAGCAGCTGCAGCGGGATAATCGCAACGCTGGTTGCAAAATGCGGATCGGTTTTCGGAATGTACACGGTGAAATCTGCCGTATCCTCGATGGCGTAATTTCCATACGTGGTCAACCCCATCAGATATCCGCCCCGGCTCTTCACCTCTACCATGTTGCTGACTGTCTTCTCGAACAGATCCGGCTGTGTCAGCACACCGACAACTAGCGTTCCGTCTTCAATCAGTGAGATGGTTCCATGCTTGAGTTCTCCGGCAGCATAGGCCTCTGAATGAATGTAGCTGATCTCCTTGAGCTTCAGTGAGCCCTCCAGCGAAATCGCATAATCGATTCCGCGTCCGATAAAGAAAATGTCCTTTGCATTGCTGCGTTTTGCTGCAAACCACTGGATTCGTTCCTTATCCTCCAGCGCGTGCTCGATCTTGTCCGGAAGCGCGCAGATTTCTTCAATCAGTGCAGCTTCCTTCTCCTCATCAATCGTACCCTTTGCTGCCGCAAGTGCTACGGCAAGAACATAGCCTGCAACAAGCTGTGTGCTGTAGGCCTTGGTTGTGGCAACTGCGATCTCCGGTCCCGCAAGCGTATACAGGACATGATCTGCCTCTCTTGCAATGGAAGAGCCCACTACATTGACGATTGCCAGAGTCTTCATTCCATTGGCTTTGGCAAGGCGAAGTGCCGCCAGAGAATCCGCAGTCTCTCCGGACTGACTGATAATGATCGCCATGCTGTTCGGCGCAATGAGGGGATTCCGGTAACGGAATTCCGAAGCCAGTTCAATTCGAACCTGGCACCTTGCAAGATCCTCAATCACATACTGGATCGCAACTCCTACGTGATAGGCAGAGCCGCAGCCGATGATATAGATCTGATTCAGCTCCCGGAGCATCTCCTCCGTAAGACCGGTTTTCTCAAGATCAATTCTGCCGTCCTCGCCGATCATCGAATGGATCGTGTCCTTCACCGCACGAGGCTGTTCATGAATCTCTTTCAGCATAAAGTGCGGATATCCGCCCTTCTCCGCCGCCTCTGCATCCATCTGTACCTGTGTGGGTGTTTTCTCAATTTCTTCCTGGTCAATGTTATAGAAGGTGATCTTGTCCGCCTCGAGGACGCCTACCTCCATATTATCAATGTAATACACCGTCCGGGTGTATTTCAGGATGGCCGGAACATCCGATGCAAGATAGGATTCTCCGTCCCCGACACCGATGACCATCGGCGCATCCTTTCTTGCGACAAAAATTTTGCCCGGATAATCCTTGATCATAATGGCCAGAGCGTAGGTACCCCGCACGCGCATCATCATATGCGAAATTGCATGGATCGGTCCGAGATTGTACTTCTTCATATAGAACTCAATCAGATTGATGACCACCTCGGTATCCGTGTCGGAATAGAAATGATAGTTATGGCGCAGCAGCTTGTTCTTGACATCCTGATAGTTCTCAATAATGCCGTTGTGAACGCCGACAACCGTCTTATCATTGCTGACGTGCGGATGCGCATTGTTCTCACTGGGTTCTCCGTGTGTTGCCCAGCGCGTGTGCCCGATTCCGCAGCAGCCCTCTACCGAAAGGCCGTTGTTTGTTTTCTCCTCAAGGACCTTCAGCCTTCCCTTGGCTTTTACAATTTCGAAGTTCCCGCTGTCTGAACGAACCGCGAGTCCTGCAGAATCATAGCCACGATATTCCAGCTTGGACAAACCGTCCAGAAGAATCGGTGCCGCCTGTTTCTTACCTACATATCCGACAATTCCACACATTCATTTACCTCCTGCCGCCATCTGTGCGGCTCTGTAATCAGGACATCTCCGTACGGATCTGTCCCTTATTCCCGCCAGGTACTAAGCCGTGCCTGTTTCTGCTGTATCCAGAAACCCTGATTGGATGTAAAACGCAGGATCAGCTTCTCCGGAAGGTGCTCATAGGCTTTTCCCATCCGATAGCCGGCAAATCTTGCCGCACAGCGAAGCACAAAGCCTGGAATCTCTCCAGCCTTTTTCTCCTTACGCATCTGTCTGATCACCGCCTTCACATATTGCATGCCCTCTCCTTCAGAAGAAAACCTTGCAAAAATCTGCGGATTCTGTGCCTGTGAAACTCCAAGATCAAAATTCCGGTGGAACTGCTGCGTTGCCGTGTAAGAGTGCGAGTGATACACACACGCATCCGCCGCGTAGGCAATCCGGTATCCCGCCTGAAGGGCTCCTCCCGCATAGACCATATCCTCATTGAAAATAGCATGCTCCGGAAAACCTCCGAGCTGCTCCCAGGTTGCTCTCCGATACATCGCACAGACATTGGAACAGAAATAAGCCTTGATTCCGAGTCTCCCGGTGTCCTCCTCACTCTTGATCATGGACTGTGCCGGGTAATTAAAATCTCTGGAGATGCGTTCCTCGCAGGAAGCATCCGGATTCGAAAGCTGCCTTGCATAGCTGACTGCAATATCCGCATTCTCCGTGAGAGGACGTACAAGCCTCTCCACCAGCATCTCATCCGCAGGGAGAGCATCCTGCGTCATTGCCAGAACATAATCTGCTCCGATGCATGCCGCAAAGCCCTTGCTTCTTGTTCTTCCATGGTCAAATTCTTCCTTCGGAATGTGCTCCAGCAAAACAAACGGATAGCTTTCCAGGAACTGCTGTTCCGTAAGATGCGCTTCCTCAAGAAACAGTCGGAAGCCATCCCGTCCGGAATTGATGATTCGTACACATCGCACCGGCAGTGTCTGCTTCTCCAGGCATTCCAGAATTCCGATCAGCCTCTTTCCCGGTTGAAAGGTTGGAATTACCGCATCCACCGTCAGGCCGCCCGTCTTATCTTTGTTCAAAGCCGCTTTTCTCTCGTCTTTCTGCCCTTGTTTTCAGGCGATTTATGCCGGATTTTTCTCCTGATCCGACCATTTCCCGGTCTTTCCGGCTCTCTGTATTATATCATAGATGACATTCGCAGCACGCAGCACGCAAGAGCATCCTCTGCTGTGCGCGTACGTGGACAAAAAAGGAGAGAGAACCACCGGCTCTCCCCCCTTGGATTTAGCAGCATCTGCGAATCTCTCGATGATCACCGCAATACGGTTCTTTTCCCCGGATCAGGCGTGATCCGCATCCGTCATCTCTTCCGGAACGGCATCCTTTGTCATCTCGGAAATATGGCTGCTGAATTCTTTCACAGTATCCGAAACTGCATAATTCTCATCGCCGAACAGGAACGCATGCAGCCATACCACGTTGTCGGTCAGATCTCTCGGAACAACGCAGTCACCCAACGCTCCGCCGAGGTTTGCCTGAATCCGGTCATCCTCCTGCGGGAAGCCGTTCTGCATCGTATCGATGCTATCCTCCGCAATCATGTTATAGTTCGCAATGGCCTGCACATCGTTAACCAGATCGCTCACCTTGTAAGAGGTGTAGATCTCATCCGATACCTTGTTGACAATGTCAGCAAGCTGTCCGACATTCGCCTTCTTCGCCTTGTCCATAACGGCATACAGAACGGCACGCTGCCGCGCTGCACGCTTGTAATCCCAGCCTCTGGTATAACGGATCCGGCAGTATGCCGTTGCCTGCAGACCGTTCAGGGTCTGTGTGCCCGCCTGGGTTACCTCTGTGTAGCCGTTCTTGCCGAGTTCCTTCGCCATTGTGGACTGATAATTGTTCAGATGAGAAATCTCATCCTCCTCCACGGTAATGGTGATGCCGCCAAGAGCATCCACGACATCCGTCAGTCCGCCGAAGCCAACCGTCACGAAATCCGTGATATTCATATCCAGATTCTGGTTGAGCATGTTGATTGCCTGCTCGGCTCCGCCCTTTGCGTAAGCAGCATTACACTTGTTGTATGTGCCATCACCGAGATTCAGCAGCGTATCACGATAAACCGAAACCAGCTTCACATCTCCGGTATCCTCATTGATGGAGCAGATGATAATCGAATCACTTCGTGTATTCTGATCCAGCTCTCCCTTTGTCGAATCCACACCAAAGAAGGCGATATTGCGGTACCCCTTCATCTCACCCTTCTCTGTGTTCTCCTTTACGACATCGGCGATGTTGTTCTCGATCTCTTCCGTCGGAAGGTTGACACGCTCCACCTTTCCGATGCGGGTGACAAAATAAAGAATCAGCAGCACAGCGGCAAGAACCACAAGCTCAATTGCGATTACCGCAGTCCGTTTCTTTCTTCTGTCGGAGCTTCGCCCTCTCGCGGACGACCTTCCCGATCTTCCGCCTCTTCCATAGCGATCCTCGTAGTCATCATCATACCGGTCGTCATAGCGGTCGTCGCCATAGCCGTATTCATCGGAGTATCTGTCATCCTCCGCGTAATCATCGTCTTCATAGTAGCCACGATCGTCATAGCCTTCATGATAACGCCCATCGTAGCGGTCATCGTCATAACCGCCCTCTTCGTAGCCATAATCTACATCGTCATCTCCGGCACCCTGATTCTCGTAGCCGTCATCATACCGATCGTCATAGCGGTCATCGTAACGATCCTCATAACGATCGTTATAATCCTCATAATCACGTCTGGACATGAAAAACTCCCCCGGTGAACTTTCAAAATGCTATTTGTTAAGAATACTACACTTTCCCCTTCAGAACAAGCACTGTATTACATCAACTAGGACAGTATACGTCCGTTCCCTCTCCGATTACAATGGCAAAAGAATCAATACGCATTTTTATTGATAAAGCCCTTGAAAACAGTCAGAAACAGAATCCGGAAGTCAAAGCCGAGGCTCCAGTTTTCAATGTAATAAATATCATGCTCGATCCGCTTGCGGATGGAGGTGTCTCCCCGATAGCCGTTGATCTGCGCCCAGCCGGTAATTCCCGGCCGCACCTGATGCTTTACCATATAACGCGGGATTTCCTCCCGGAACTTATCCACAAACTGCGGACGCTCCGGGCGAGGGCCGACGAGACTCATTTTTCCTGCCAGGACATTAAAGAACTGCGGCATTTCGTCAATGCTGGTGCGCCGCAGAAAGCTTCCGAATTTCGTCACCCGGTCATCTCCCGGGATTGTCCAGCCCTTCTTCTCTTCCTCCGCAGACTGCACTCTCATGGTGCGGAACTTGTACATGGTAAACGGCTTTGAATGAAGTCCGATTCTCGTCTGCCTGTAGATAATCGGTCCCTTGCTGGTCACTCTTGTTCCGATCGCCGCAAACAGCATGACCGGAGAGAACAGAATAATGCAGAAAATCGACCCGAAAATATCCACCAGTCTCTTCATAAGAGCATTCCAGGTATTAGACAGCGGAACGTAGCGGATATTGATGACCGGCAGTCCCATCAGGTCCTCCGTATACGGCCGTGACGGGAACAGTGATCCATAGTCCGGAATAAACTTCGTATGAACTCCGGCGCGCTCGCACAGATCCACAATGTGCTCCAGACTGTCGTAATCCTCCAGCGAAAGGGTAATGGCAATCTCATCCATCTTGTTCTCCGGAAGAATGTACTCCAGATTTCCGAGCGATCCCAGAACCTTCACCCCGCGGTACAGCGTTCCGCGCGGAACATGATCATCCAGAATGCCGTGCACTACATAGCCCCACTGCGGATTGGACGCAATACGGTCCAGATAGGCTTCCGCCGCTCTGGAATAGCCAACCAGAATGACATGCTTTAAATTGTTTCCTTTTCTGCGGATAAAATACAGAAATTTCCGTACCAGCATCCGGTACAGAAATGTCAGGATCATATTGATGACATAGAACAGAAGAATCAGCGTTCTGGAAAAGTCCACCACGCCGTCCACGCTCGTGGAGAGCATGAAAAAGCTGATCATGACAAGACCGATTCCAACCGTGTTTGCCTTAAAGATCCCGGCTACTTCCACGCGGATCCGCGATGAGCGTTTGGAAGAATAAAGGTTGTAGATGCCGTACAGAATCAGATATCCGGGTACAATAAAATACAGAGTCCTGAAATAGGTCTCTGCAGACAACGCTGTGACGCCCGGCGTGGATTCCGCGAGGGGCGTCAGAAACTTGATGGCCCAGGCAAGCAGAAAGCTTACCGCAACCACCAGTCCATCCAGCACAATATGCATACGGTTGAAAAAAATCTGATTGTCTTTAATCATGTGCTCAAATCACAATTCACACGGAGGGTCTTCTCCGGAACAAGCCCGCAAGGAGCTGCCCCTGAATCGACAGGTAATGAGGAAAATGCCTCCACTCAAAAGGGATCTTTCTTCCGAGATAGATGGGAAGCACCTCCATCAGATCCTCCTTCTGCTCCGGGAAACCCGCCTCCTGCGGAATCGAACATTTCTTATACGGGATCCCGTATCGGATGCACTCCGTATATTCCGCGCAGGAAGCCTTCAGAAATTCGCCGCGGCGGATTCCTTCCGCGTAGGCATCTCCCAGTCCCTTCCGGGTAAAATACGCCTTCTTAACCGCAGTTCCGAGACTTCGCAGCGGTGCGTTCAGCCAGTACTGCAAAAACGGCATGTTCTTATACTGAAGAAGGGCATTGTTGCCCGCCGTCATCACTTCCTTAAAGTCGCTGTATTTGCCGCCTGCTGTCGCACTTCCTGCATGGAACACCTCTGCCCCGGGCTCCAGATAGCTCCGATGACCGAAGATCTGCGCCCTCCATCCGAGATCCAGGTCCTCCAGATAACAGTAGTGCCGCTCATCGAACCAGCCGATCTCTTCAAACACACTCATGCGATAGAGTGCCGCTCCCGCACAGGCCGCAAACAATGGTGCTGCGGTGGCTTTTCCCTTTCCCGCGTTCTTATGTCTTGCAAAGGCCCAGCCGAGTGCATTATACAGATCGCCGTCATCATCGATGCGGTCCGGCTCCTTCATGGACAGCATCAGCGCCTGTACTGCGAAGCAGGACGGCCGCTTCTCCATTGTGCAGAGAAGCTTCTGCAGGCAGTCCCTGTCTACGCTGGTGTCATTGTTCAGAAGCATCGCATACGGAGTTCTGACCAGATGAAGGCCCGCATTCACAGCATGACAAAAGCCGGTATTGGCCTTCAGACGAAGAAGCAGAACCTGGGGATATTCCTTCTCTATCATCTCGCAGGAGCAGTCCGAAGAGCCGTTATCTACCACAATGACCTTCGGAACCAGACTGCCCGCAAGGACAGAATCCAGACACGCTCTCAGGTAATCTGATCCATTATAGTTCGGAATGACAACCGATATCAATTCACTGCCGAATTCTGACATACCTGTTCCTGCCCGTTCTCCCGCCTTTGTTCTTTCAGGCACTTTTTATTTCTGATCGCAAATTTTCGTCATTTCAGGATCCCAGACAACAAGATATCCCTGCTGCCTTACCTGACGACAGAATTCCAGGCTCATCGTCTTAAGATCATCCGTGTGCTTCATCACATGCCCCTCATAGGAAGCATTGAACACCGTCTGATACAGCGGACGAAGCTCATCGCGAATTTCCATGCACCGCACATCTACCGCCTGTGCGTCCTGCATGGTATCTGCCCGATGCATCGGGCCGCTTTCCATTTCATGCATGCCGGGGAATTCCACCCGGCCGCTCTCATCCATCATTCCGCCAATGATCCGGTGATGCTCATCGAGAAGCTTTCCTCCGACAACACCGACCTCCGGTCTCTGTGAGAAAATATCCGGCCGGTAATTCACACGGAAAAAGCCATTGTGTCTCGACTCCATCACCTCCGCATCGATCCGGCAGGTACGGAAATACTCCTGAAGAGCCGCCTTTCCTGCCTGGTATGCGTAATTCTTGCTGCCCGGGTTTCCTGCTGTGGAAGCAGGGTGCGTTCGCCAATGATACAGAACTTTCGGAATATGCACGATTCCGGACCAGGGTGCACGGAGCAGAAGGTCATAATCCTGTGCACCATCATATTCCGGGCGCAGTCGAAGCGCCAGAAACAGTTCCTTTTTCATGACCAGAAGGTGACAGATATAATTGTTGCTCAGAAAATAATCCGGATTAAAATCCGGCTTCCGGTTCGGCTCAAAGAATTTTCTTCCCGTCGGATCACACTTGTCCTCATCCGAATAAATGATCTCTGCCTGTGTCCGCTCGATCTTATGCGTCACTTCAAAGACAGCATCCTCCGTCAGAAGATCGTCATAATCCAGGAGAGCAATATAATCCCCGGAAGCCATGGATGCCGCGGCATTGGTATTTCGTGAAATGCCGCCGTTCTCCTCAAGCCTCCCATAGTGAATCCGGGGATCCTGAAACGAAGCTGCCAGATTGGCCGCTGCCTCCGTACCGCCTCCGTCCGCAAGAATCAGCTCCCAGTTTCCATAGGTCTGCCTCTCCACAGATTCCAGCATCTCCCGCATAAATCGCAGATCCGGCTGATACAAAGGAACCAGAAAGCTGATCAGCGGAAAGCTGTCTCCGTCACGCCTTCTCTTCTCCCACTGACTGCGCTGTTCCTCCAGACTGCCCAAGGCCGGTACCTCATACGAATAAGAGGTACCGACCTTGTCACGAAGTCGTTCGATCGCGGCATAATACGTGTCGCGAAGCCCGTTTCTCTGTGCATATCTGATTGTTTTGTTAAGATCTGTCCAAAAAGCCATTCACAGCACCCGCAGGAATTCCATGTCAGATGTTTGCCTTCACTGCCTCTGTCAGCTCTTCCACCTTGGCGTCGGCATCGGCAAGACTTTCTCCCTTTACGCCCATGTAGAATTTAATCTTCGGCTCTGTTCCGGAAGGTCTTGCACAGCACCATGCATCCTGATCCAGAGCAAAATACAGTACATTCGATTTCGGAAGCCCTGTCGTTCCTTCTTCCCCGGTTGCAGGCTTTACGGTTTTTCCGGTCTCGTAATCACGGAACTCTTCCACCTTCCAGCTTCCGAAGTTCTTCGGCGGATTTGTGCGGAATTTCTCCATCAGCGCATCAATCTGAGCTGCGCCGTCCATTCCCTTCATGGTAATGGCATACTGCGTCTCCTTATAGAAGCCGTACTCGCTGTAGATCTTCTGCATCTGATCCCAAAGTGTCAGTCCCTGCTTCTTGTAGAAGGCAGCAGCCTCACACAGCATCATCACGGCAACCGGTGCATCCTTATCGCGGGAATGCGTTCCTGCAAGGCAGCCGTAGGACTCCTCAAGACCGAAGACGTAATGATAGGACTTTGCTTCCTCGAAGAGCTTGATCTGCTCGCCGATGTACTTAAAGCCGGTCAGGCATTCCACATAATGGCAGCCGTACTTCTCTGCGATTGCCTTTGCCAGATTCGTCGTCACGATTGTTGTGACGAAGGCAGGCTTTTCGGGCATTGTATGTGTCAGCGTTCTCTCGCGGAGAATGTACTCGCCGATCAGCATGCCGGACATGTTTCCTGTAAAGGCAATGTATTCGCCGGTCTTCGCATCCTTGGCATAGATGCCGAGACGATCCGCATCCGGATCCGTTGCAAGAACAATATCTGCGTCCTTTTCCTTTGCAAGCTTCAGTGCCAGCGTAAATGCCTTCGGATCCTCCGGGTTCGGATACTCCAGGGTTGTGAAATCCGGATCGGGATCCTTCTGCTCCGGAACCACATAAACATGCTTGAAGCCAAGTTCTTCCAGAACCCTCGTCACCGGAACCAGTCCTGCTCCGTGAAACGGTGTATAAACAATGCGGATATCATCCGCCATCTCACGAATGACTTCCGGATGGATGATCTGCTTCTTGAGGGCTTCCATGTAGGCGTCATCAATTTCTCTGCCGAAATAGACAAGAAGTCCTTTCTCCACTGCTTCCTTCTCCGGCATGGTCTTCACCTCGTCGTAGCTGGAAACCGCATTGACATCCGCGATGATGCCTGTGTCATGAGGCGGTGTTACCTGAGCGCCGTCCTCCCAGTATACCTTGTACCCATTGTATTCCGGCGGATTGTGGCTTGCCGTGATCTCTACACCGGCCTGGCATCCGAAATACCGAAGTGCAAAGGATTCCTCCGGAACCGGGCGAAGCGTATCGGAAAGATATGCCTTGATTCCGTTTGCCGCAAGGCAAAGTGCCGTCTCTTTTGCAAATTCCGGACTCATACGGCGGCTGTCATAGGAAATGGCAACGCCCTTCTTCGGATCTCCGTTCTTATTGATGTAATTGGCAAGACCCTGCGTTGCCTTGCGAACGGTATAGATGTTCATCCGGTTGGTGCCTGCGCCGATCACACCGCGCAGTCCGCCGGTGCCAAAGGCAAGATCCTTGTAAAAGCGATCCTCTATTTCCTTCTCATCATTACGTACAGCAAGCAATTCTTCCTTGGTCTTCTCATCAAAATAAGAATCGCTCAGCCAGTAATTCAGTTGCTCCGTTACTCGTTCCAGCATGGGTTTACTCCTCCTTAGGCTTGTGCCGTTTTTCTGGATCAATCCTGAACCTTCAGACTGTAATCGCTTCGATCCAGCGTGAAGTTCGGATTATAATAAGGATCCCCTTTTTCCAGGACCTCTTTCCATTTGGTGCGGAAATGCTCCGACTCCCTGTCGTACCTCTTTGCATTGTCAGAGGAAGCATCTGTCACATCCGAGCCTCGTGAAGCCGATTCATAGTGATACAGCTCCGCAAACGGCGTGAACACATTCAGGTAGCTCTTCTCTCTGCACTTCAAGCAGAAATCCACGTCATTCAGAGACACCTCAAACGTCTCGTCCAGACCTCCCACCTCCTCATAGATGCTCTTCTTTACCATCAGGCACGCCCCGGTTACCGCCGAAACATCCTGTGCGTAGCACAGACGTCCCATGTAGCCGAGATTCTCTCTGCGCTGCCGGTAATGGGTATGTCCTGCTGTGCGGTGGGCTCCAAGGCCAAGAACAATTCCTGCATGCTGAATCGTCTTGTCCGGATAATAAAGCTTGGCACCAACGCAGGCAACATCCGGCCGCTGTGCGTACATCAGAAGTTCCTCCATCCAGTTGATGGAAATCACCTCTGTGTCATTGTTCAGCAGAAGAACATACTCTCCCTTTGCTTCACGCACACCGAAGTTATTCAGTCGGGAATAGTTGAATTTTTCGCCGTCCGCATAATGGTATTCTACTACACGAACCCTGTCTTTGTACGGCCCGGATGTAACTTCACGATAATAGCGCTTTGTTGCTTCCTCCGTGCTTCCGTTCTCCACAATGATAATTTCATAATTCTCATACGTGGACTTCTAAAATGCAAGATCGGAAGAGCGTCGTGTAGGGAAAGAGTGTAGATCTC